>Ga0209777_10001494_pt1 | contig 33555 bp, 26 predicted proteins | sample FrelakmetHBP12HB_FD_187147 | JGI IMG/M metagenome (GOLD analysis project Ga0209777, IMG submission 187147) | Freshwater lake sediment microbial communities from the University of Notre Dame, USA, for methane emissions studies -HBP12 HB (SPAdes)... | ecosystem: Environmental > Aquatic >... | reverse complement strand
GGGTTGGGTGAGCCGAGACCTCGGGGTCGGGGACCGGGGTGGACGCGGCGGCGAGGTTGTCATCCCCTCCATTGCGTTCGCCTTCGCTACGCTCCGGCTCACTCCATTGCGGGGATGACAACCTGGGTTTCGGTAGATCCATCGTTATCTGAGACATCCTGTTCATCTCCTTGCCCTCATTCTTAATTAATGGCAAGGTACTGTCTCATGTATTCTGGCACAGAGGGGGGTTCCCGAGCCTTCCAGGCCAGGGCTTGCTGCCTTCCCTTCCCATCTCGTTCTCGCTCATATCATCCCTACGAATCAACTGTCCGCAGAACCGGCGGGTCACAGACCCGCCCTACAGGATGGTGTGCTGAAGCCCACCCTACAACCCGCCCTACGGCTCCAGCAACATCATACCACAGGCGGGGCAGGAGCAATAGCCTTGTTGTTGCTGGAAGTCTCACTGCCCGATTTGGCTTTCAGCGAATGCTCGGCGTTTTGAACGTGATCCCCTGGTTTGGCAAACGAGCTTCCCCTTGCCGGACGGAAACGATATAATCACTTGCATGAAATCCCTGCTCAAGAGCAATCCGTATTTGGCCGACCCGCAAGATCGCGAGGCAATGCTCCGTCAGAATGCCATGCAGTCCTCCATTTTCGAGGGCGCGCGTGGCCTGCCCTCTCAGCCACTCAGCCCCTCCCGCAGTCGCCGTTCCAGGGCCTCCAAGAAGAAGGCTGTCAAAGGGCCGTGCTCTCCCAGGTAGCCCTTTCTGACTGCGTCCAGGTAAGCCGCCCGCCTTTCCTTCGCGCCCCGGCCGATGAAAGCATAATCAGGACCCGGCAGGCCCGCCTGAAGGGCCATTAGCTCTGACACCCACCTCGCCAGTCGCCCATTGCCCTCCCGGAAGGGATGGATCAGCAACAACTCGGCGTGCACCTCGGCGATCCGTCGCGAGACCTCGGCCAGAGGACCACGCCGGCAAGGCGTGCACCGTGCGAGTAGGCCTTTCTCGAAGTTCTCCATGTTCTCGCCGATGCAGAATGCTGGTGGCCAGCGAAAGTCGCCCTTCTTCAGTTCAACCGTTCGATACCGACCGGCCCATTCATAGATCCCGCCTAGCCAGACCCGGTGCATCTCGCAGAGCAGTCTGGCCGTCAGCCGAGTGCTCGGTCCTACTCGCCCGAGATACCTCTCTTGCGCGAGTACCAGGGCCTCGAATTCCGCCCGGTCCATCTCCATCTTGCGGCGGATACCCAGCCGGTTCTTCAGCACCCGCATACGTGAGCCGGGCTGGAATTCCACCTCAGGGCCCTCCGGCGTCACGTAGCGACTTGGCGTTCGATTGCTATGCATCCGACACTCCCCTTCTTTCTCACCGGGCGCAGGTAGGGGTTGCCTCACCCCCGCCTGAACACGCGATTGAACTGCTCGATGTTGCCGTCGAAGATGACGTCGCGGGGCATCACGGGCCGCGCCAGGTACAGACCCTCGAATGAGGTGCAGCGGCTCAGGGCCACGTAGGTCTGGCCGTGGGTAAACGCGCCCCAGCCCAGGTCGATGTACACCTTCTTGAAGGTCTGTCCCTGGCTCTTGTGGATCGTCATGGCCCAGGCGAGACGGAGGGGGAACTGCTCAAAGGTGCCCACGACCTTCCCCTGGATCTTCTTCTGGGCCCGATCGTATTGGTATTCGATGTCCTCCCAGAGTTCCCTGCCCACATCGTGACAGGTCCCGTCGATCTCCACGGCCACCTTGTCCGGCCCGAGGGAGCTGACGGTCCCGATCGATCCGTTGACCCACCGCTTGTCAGGGTCGTTTCTCACCATCATGACCTGGGCCCCCACTCTCAGACGAAGGGCTGCCTCTGTGGGGTAGGACGACACGTCGAATCGATCGGTGAGGGTGGCCTGGTAGGTGAACTCCTGCTGATGGATCCTTGTGAGCTGCTCCTCATTGCGCCTGGCTGCTGCCTCATTGGTCGTGGTCAGGATGACCAGGCCCTCTTCATAGCCAAGCTCCTCCGGGCTCCGCACCCGCGAGTTGATCGCCGCCAGAATCGACTCGTCGGCCTGATTGCGGCGTATGGCGTCCAGAAGACCGATGAATGAGGCGTCCGTCTGCCGATAGATCTTCTTCAGTTCCACGCAACCCAGATCCATGCCCTCGAAGGCCTTGGCGTGGAAGAAATAGGCCCCCCCGTAGTGGGTATCGAGGTACTCCCTGACCTGCTGCTCTCTCACAATGGGGGCCAGTTGGGAAAGGTCGCCGAAGAAGATCATCTGGACGCCGCCGAACGGCACAGACGGGGTATCGCGGTTCAGACGCAATGCCAAGTCCATGCCATCCATGAGGTCGGCTCGCACCATGGAGACCTCATCGATGATCACGGCCTCCAATCTCCTGAGGATCTCCGCGTTCCGAATCCGTTTGACCTTGCTCTTGTCGATGAGCCTGGGCGGGAATCTGAAGAAGGAGTGGATGGTCTGGCCACCGACATTGATGGCAGCCAGACCCGTTGGGGCCAGGACAACGACGGACCTTCGGCTGGTGGCTCGAAGGTACTTCAGAAGGGTGGACTTGCCCGTGCCGGCACCTCCTGTGATGAACACCGTCTTCCTCGCCTCATTGATCAGGGATATCGCCTCTCGGAACTCCTCATTGATCTCAACCTGGGCGACGTCAAAGCCGGAGCTGTCCCCCTCCCCGGGTCCAGGCAATGCCTGCCTGGCAGTTGACTCAGAGATGGCGGGAGCAGCCCCCCTCGTGCGCACCCGGCCGGGCCTACCCATCTCGGTCCTCACTCCGTTGGTTCTGTTCCATTGGGAAATGCCACACCCTACTTCAGGGTTCTCTCAAAGAACTTGTCCATCGCGGCCGTGGTTCTATCGAGGTAGTGCTCGTAGGCAACGCCGTGGTTGCCCCCTTCGATCCGCAGATAGGTCACATCCCGGACCCCGGAGTTCTTGAGCTTGTCCACGAAATCGTCGGCCGACGCCACTGGGACAATGTCGTCTGCTGTGCCGTGGATGAGAAGGATCGGCGGCGCATCCGGTGAGATGTAGGTGACCGGGGAGTACTTCTTGGAGTCCCCGAACCGCTCCGGCAGCACGGTAGGCGTGGAACCGCCGACAACCGCGGTGACCCGGCTGGAGTACTCGCTCCATCCGCCGTCGCCTTCCATGCCGGCCGACGGCGCACACAAGCCCAGCATCAACGCCAGGTGCGCACCTGCGGAGTGTCCGTACACGCCAATCCGATTCGGGTCCACGTGGTACTGGTTCGCATGGGCCCGCAGCCACCGCACTGCGCACTTGACATCCTCAATGCACGCAGGAAACTGCGCCTCGCCGAGGAGCCTGTAATCAACCGAAACAGTGACGTATCCCTTGAGGGCGTAGTCCAGCAGCATGGACCGGTAGGGCCTGTCCTGTTTGGAGCCTGCCCGCCAGCCACCCCCATGGATGATGACGATGGCCGGGTGACGCTGCAGGCCGAAGTCCTCCGGCATGGCCAGGTCCAGGCGCCAGGACTTGCTCGGGCCTGACCGGTATGCGATGTCGTCAATTATCCTGATCCGTCTGGGGCTGGCTTCGGCCAATGCAGGGCCCTCTCCTTCGGACCTCAGCCCCCCTTGCGAACCGCAACCACATGCCGCCACCATGCAGGCGATGGACAGCGCCACGACGCACAGACCTCTCTGACGAGTAGTCTTCATATTCGGTCTCCTCATGGACCTTCATACCTAACCACGGCCAGCATCGTACCATGAAACAGCGTGCGAGCAAGGGTGGGCCCTCCGCCTTCTTGCCTGTAACCCCCTCGACCGCGATCAGGGCTAAGCGACCGCTTCCCGCTTGCCGCCCACCCCTTACCTCCTGCCTCTTCCCACTTCCCGCTTACCTCTTACTTCTTGCTTCTCACCCCTTCCCCCTTCCCGCCTACCGCTTGCCCCTTACCTCTTCCCGCTTACCCCTCAGAATCCTCTCGACTGCCCTGCCACTGCCAGGACCAGGGCATAGACCTCCCGTGCGCCGGCCCGCTTGAGGACCCGGGCACACTCGTTGAGGGTGGCACCCGTGGTCTTGATGTCGTCGATCAGGCAGATCGACCTGCCCTTCACGGCCACGCCGCTACGCAGGGCAAACGCACCGGTGACGTTCCTCAGCCGCCCTGCTGCACTGGCCATTGCGGTCTGGGCCGCAGTCCTGCGCACACGGGCCAGGGCCTTGCAGACCTTGGCCTCGGGATGGCGGAGCTGGTGGGCAAGGATGGCCGCCTGGTTGTACCCGCGAATAAGGCGCCTGGTCCAGTGCAACGGTACAGGGACCAAGACCTCGACCTGCTCGAAGAAGGGACTTCCTTCAAAGGTGCTGTTGGTCAGATGCGAGAGCACGACGTCCAGCTCGGTCCTGCCGTTCTTGAAGGCCAGGATTATATCTCGAAGGACCTTGTCGTACGCGCCGCAACGGACCATGCCATCCAACAGGATGTCCTTGCCCAGGCAGTCCCCGCAGGCCCCTTCCACCAAGGCGTACAGGCTGGCGTCCCGGCCGCATCGCGGGCAATAGGTGCCGGCCGTACACATCAGGAGTCCATCCCAGCACTGCCTGCAGAGCCAGCGATCCGACTCGGATCGACGCTGACCACAATTCAGACACCGAGCAGGCCACAGCAGGTGGTTGAGGCCCTGCCACGTCAGACTATTCATGGATTGTGCCTGTCCTCGGCCCTGGGCCGATTCACTCCCATCCATGATCGGACTATTAAGCACGCCGGGCGGGGATTGTCAAATGGTCAGGTGGTTAAAAAGTTAAATGGGAAGCTGCGCAAAGACCATCGCACGTCGAAGGGTCTTTGTCGAATGGGGCAGACCGACCGGGGTGTGGGTGGCTGATTCACGGGTCATGCACGCCCCACTCCAGGTAGTCCGGGACGTAGTACGGGGCATTAGAGGTTCCGACCGATCCGATCTTGGCAAGCGGGTGTACGTAGGGGCTCTCCGACACCATGGCCTCACAGTGTCCATCGACAAACACCGCAACGGCCCGACCGTAGTGCCTGAAGCACGTGGTGGGACTGGAGTTCTTCTGCCATTCATGTCCATTGTAGAGGTAGGGGGGATCCAACAACGCCGTGTTGCTGACCTGGAGGCGTTTGCCCGTCAGGTCCCAACTGAGCAGGGTGTCGGCGAAGACAAGGACCTGCTGCGCCTGTCTGACCGTGCAGATCTTCTGCCAGGGCCGCTGTCCAATCCCGCTCCAGCCGCTGTGCGAGGGACTGAGGTAGTAGCCGTTGTACCCATACGTGCTGGTAATCCACCTGGGGTCGTCGGGCTCCTTGGAGGGTTTGCCCTGCAGGCGATAGGTTCCATAGGCCTGGGCCGGGCATTCGTACACGCCCCGCTCTCTGAGCTCACTGGCCAGATACGGCCAGACGAGACCTTCGGTGTAGTCCACGCCATCGGGATTCAGCCGGCCCCACCAGAAGGTCCGCCCCTCGCCGCAGGTGGGCAGGGCGTATCCCTCGTAGTCACCGCCATAGGCCTGGAAGGCCAGGCCAAGCTGTCGCAGGCGGCTCATGCACGCCACGGACTTGGCCTGGCCCCGGGCCCTGCCCAAGGTCGGCACCAGGATGGACATCAACAGACCGATCAGGCCGATCGAGACGAGCACCTCGACCAGCGAGAAGGCCGCCCTGCCTGGGATGTCGCTGGGTAATCGCTTCATCGTGTCCACGCTGCCCCTCAGGGTTGTGCGCCGGTCATCTCGGCCTCCAGGATCTCCAGGTCGGCCTCGTCCACGTCGCCGTCCAGATCGAGGTCTGCGCGGACCGTGCCCAGGGGATACCCCTTGCCCATGGCATCCACGAGGCATTTTCGATCCGCGCCATCGACTGTCCCATCCCCGTTGATGTCCGCGAGGGCGCGAGGCTGATGGAACTTCATCAAGGCATCGGGGCCGACTGAATACACGCTATCGCAGGTGACAATCGGGCTATTGCCGCAGCCCTCTACATGGTCCAGTTCAATGCCTGTGGTAGCATCCAAAACATACAGCCTTCGATAAGAACCAGCCCCAGTTTCACCCCAGGGTATTTCGTCTCCGCCGACATACAAACGGCCTTTCGCGTATACCGGTTGGCTTGTCCACCCGCCGACTCCCACGACCGCGGGCCACAGGGAGTCAACTCTGTCCCCAAGGTCGCGGAATGCCTGGATCTTGGGCTGAGAACCATAGCCCAATAGGCCGCCGCTGACGAAGATCATGTCTCCAACCACGACCGGAATCGTATCCGTTCGTTCGATTGCCTTGGTCCAGACGATCCGGCCGTCCTTCCGGTCCAGCTTGACCAGAGTAGACTTATTCGTGTTGGGATCCTCGGTGGTGTCATATGTAGCCGCATAGAGGAATCCCTCTTGGGTCATGGTCACCCCTCCCCAGAACTGGCCCCCTATGCTATTCTTGGGATTGGCCGCAGTCCAATTGGCGTCGGGAACGCTCCAACTCGGCTTGTTGGGCGGTGATACCGCATTCGCATCGAATGCGTATATTGTGCCTCCACTTGCTACGTATACTCTCCCGCCGACGTAAGTCGGTGAGTTTCCCAAGGTGGGGCCAAGCTCGTAATCCCACATCTTATGTCCTGGCTCGTATGGATTGTTGGGTTCATTAGCATCAAGGTTGATGCAGTATAGGCGGCCCGAACTGCCGAATGCGTCGCAGTCTGTAATGAAGGCTCTCGCATGTGGTAAGTCCAACGCCGTGCAGATGGAGGCATTGACCACGGGTCCATCGAGTTCCGTGGGTGAACTCCAGGCCGAACTACCATCATTGGCATCAAACGCGAACACCTTGGTGCCTGAGCCGACAAGCACCGTGTTGTGTCTTATGTCCACACACGGCGTGGACCAGGACCCATCGACTGCCAAGTCCACAATGCCCCCTGTTCCCTTCCACGCAGGATGACCGGACTGGGCGTCGAAGGCGACCACCTGACTCTTGTCCTGTCCGTTCGGGTCCGTATGCCGGGCATAGGCGTAGACGGTCCCCCTGTACAACACAGCGCCGGAGGCACTCTCGAACTGCATACCTGGATCAGACTTCCAGCATCCCTGATTCGGGTCCAAGAGCAGCCTCGCGGGCCCGTCCACTGCAATGGATTGCCGAGAGGCGTCCCGCCCCAGGTGCGTCCAATCCTCCTGACCACCCAGGGCCTGACCTCCAACAAGACCCACCCAAACCCAAGCCAACTGCCAACGTGCCTTCATACCTTTCACTCCTTTCCGTGCCCCTGACGCGGGGGCGCACCAATAAAAAAAGCCGCTGTTCCCAAGCAAGGAACAGCGGCTTCACACACCACCAACCGTTAGATTGGCCGGTCACCCTAACCCCCCAGAGACCAGCCAACCCGTGATGCACCTTGTTCCATAGCGCGGGAACTACCATTGTGCTACTTGGTTCAGGCAGGTTTTCTGACTTGCGTCCTACCGCAGGTGCCTTCCCATCCAGACTACGGACAGTGGCTTATCACCTGACGGACTTCCGACCCATGGGCCGGATCAGACGCTTACAGCGGCGCGACCGTCGCGGATTTTAACCGCGTTCCCTATTGGCTATCCCACACTCCTAGGCTGGGACCTGAAGCCAGATCATATTGAGGTTTGAAAGAGCCAAGTTAGACGGGAGTATATGGACTCATTCACTGGGTGTCAAGGACAATTGCGTGGAGCGGCAAGCGGAAAACGCGAAGCGCAGAACGGGGAGCGTTCAGTGCGATTCCAGCCAATGGCTGGCCAGGATCGCCAGGTCCTTGAAGTCCACCCGGCAATCACCATTGATATCACCAGCCACAATGGTCCCACAGACGGGATCGCCAGAGTAGGACTTGCTCGCCTCCGCGGTACCGCCGTAGGCGCCCATGTTGACCCTGCCCCCATTCGGGAAGGGCTCTTGGCCGATTGGCGTATTGGGATCTCCGGCATCAATGCATCGACTGGTCACGTCGTCCTTCACCCAACTCCCACTGACCCGGTCCCAACGGCCTGCCTGGGATTTGAGGTGATAATCTCCCTCCACGAAGAAGTCATCGTTGGTGTCTCCGGGGGTACCGTTGACGTCCCATCGGCCGGGATCGGCAAAGCATGGGTCCATCTCGAGGTTGCCCGGGCCCCAGCTAACACCGTTGTTCGGGTCATAGATGGCCAGCGGCCCTCGGAAGATGTCCGTGTGACTGACGGTCATGGCTGGGCCGTAGTTCCTGATCTCCTGGCCTCCATTGGACACAATACTGTCGGCTACTGCCACGTGCATGCCATAGGGAATCGGCCCTTTGGAGTACGGGGCCACCGCGAGGAATCTGCCCTGTGCAGAGAGATTGTCGCAGATCGTACACCCTACTACTTCCATGAGGCCCCCTGCCGCCGCAATGGCACCACCATATTCCATCGCCCGATTCCCACAGAGGATACAGTTCTCGAACATGGTGTGCCCAAAGGCCTCGTAGCAGACTCCACCGCTTCTAGTGGCCCTATTCCCCACAAATATGCAGTTCACCACCTGTGCATCCGTATCGCTGTAAATCGCCCCGCCCCAGGAGGCGGAGTTTCCACGGAACACACAACCCGCTAGTCTGTAGGTAGTAGACGACCTCAGGTATAGTGCACCTCCGCCAGCACTAGGACTACGACCAAAACCATGAGACGCCGTGTTGTCCGTGAATATGCAGTCGGTGACGAGGTTTCTATCGCCCTCGGCATTGCCGAGCCATGCTGCGCCACCATCCCCTCGGGCCCAGTTCCGGCTGAACACACAGTGATCCAGTACGACGGTGCACGCCGCTATAGCCCCTCCATTGAATCCGGTTGCGTTCCCCACGAATGAACAGCCAACCACCTTCAGGGGTACCCCCGTAAACGCGGTCAATGCCCCCCCAAAGATGGCATCCCCCACGAAGCAGCTATTCCCACTGAATGTACAATCTGCAATGGTCACTTCCATCCCCTGGATGCCCAACCCAAAAATGCCTGTCAAGGCTACCCCCGCAGAACCAGTGACCACGCAACCCTCTAGCCGCACCGTGCCCTTGCGAATCTCTACCAAGGTCAACGTGTTGTCCCGCCGCGTGGGTTCGTCCTTCAGATCGCAGGGATCCTCTACTGGTGCGTCATTGCCGACCAGGTCGCCACTTAAGACCGTCTGGTACGACTTCACGTCTCTGGCATTTGGGTCGGGCGAACCAAGTCCAGCATACCCCCCTCGAAGACTCATGCCGTTGAGCAATACGAAGTGCGCATTGCGGTCTCGGGTGCCTCCAGGCTTAGCTGCACTCCGATCCGGCTTGTACACCCCCTGCGCCACCCGGATCTCTACCGCCTCTCCCGCAGGAGCGGACCTCGCTGAAGTCAGTCCGTCCTGCAGGAACTTGTACGCCTTCTGCCACGACGACCCATCACCACCCGCCGGGACGTTGGCGTCCACATAGATGATCTTGCCCTGAGCAAACGGCACCGTCAGGCTTACGACCACGACTGAGATGACAATCAACCGTTTCATGCTGCATCTCCTTGTCCTGGACCATTGATCCAGACCCCACTATAGCACTTACGCACCCTTCAAGGCAACTCCAAGTGAGTGTCATTCCACTGCTCAGCCTCTGGTCCTGGCTCCCTCGCGATTCCGGGCAGTCCGGCATTGACATGTCCTGTGCCTATCACTAGCATTGTGGGCTTGTTACGGCTGGCAGAGGAGGGTTAGCCGGGCGTAGGGCAAAGGTTCATTCTCGACACGGAGGACCTGTGGACGGAGCAAAGAACACGACTTGGCAGCAGCGTTACAGTGCACGGTACATGAAGACCCTGCGGTGCAGGATCGAGGACAATCCCAGGACCATGGGCGGCGTCTGCTCTGCCATCGGCCAGGCCGGTGCCAACCTGGGGGCGATCGATCTGGTCGACCCTGAGCCCAGGCACCAGGTCCGGGACATCAGTGTGTATCTGACCGACACCAAGCAGCTCGACGCGATCCTGGCGGGCCTCAAGGCCCTGGGCGGCGTGGAGGTCCTGCAGGTCCGCGACGAGATCCTGGAGATCCACCGGCGGGGCTCGATCCAGATGCACAGCCGCGTGCCTATCCGGGGCCAGACCGACATGCGGATGCTCTACACCCCGGGCGTGGCCCAGGTCTGCGAGGTGATCCAGGCAGATCCGCGGTCTGCGTGGGAATGGACGGGCCTGTGCGATCGCATCGCCATAGTCACCAACGGCACGGCCATCCTGGGTCTGGGAGACATCGGGCCCCTGGCCGGGCTGCCGGTCATGGAGGGCAAGGCCGCCCTGCTGGCCGAGTTCGTGCAGATCAGCGGCGTGCCCATCCTGCTGGAGACCAAGGACGTGGACGCCTTCGTAGAGACGGTGGCAGCCATTGCGCCCAGCTTCGGTGCGATCCAACTGGAGGACGTAGCTGCACCGTCGTGCTTTGAGATCGAGGACCGGCTCAAGGACCGCCTCGACATACCGGTCTTTCACGACGATCAGCACGGCACAGCCACCGTGGTCCTGGCGACCCTGATCAACGCCCTCAAGAAGACCGGGCGCAAGGCCAAGGACTGCTCGGCCATCATGCTGGGCGCGGGTGCAGCAGGCCTTGCGGTCACGAACATGCTCCTGGACTATGGGCTGGGCGACATCGTGCTGTACGACTCGACCGGGCCCATCTATCGGGGCCGAACCGCGAACATGAATCCCTATAAGGAGAAGGTGGCCAAGGTCACCAATAAGGGCAATCAGAAGGGTCCTTTGTCAGAGGGCTTCAAGGGCAAGGACATCTTCATCGGCGTGTCCAGGCCGAACATGGTCACACAGGCCATGATCCGATCCATGGCCCGGAATCCGATCGTGATGCCCCTGGGCAACCCGGTTGGCGAGATCACCACGGAAGAGGCCCTGGCCGCGGGTGCCGCGATCGCGGTAGACGGCCGTGACGTCAACAACGCCCTGGCCTATCCTGCCCTGTTCCGGGGCGCCCTGGACGTGCGGGCCACGGACATCACCATGCAGATGAAGGTGGCTGCTGCCCAGAAGATCGCCAGCCTCGCCCCTGAGGGACACCTGTTGCCCGATCCCCTGGACCGGGACATCCACAGGCAGGTCGCCCAGGCCGTGGCCGCTGCGTGGAAGCCCGTCCTACTCCCGTAGGACGGTCGGACAGTCCGACTGTGGCGGCTTCGCCGCCCACTGTCTTACCGTCTTACTGTCCCACGGTCCTACTGTCTCCCGACCCCTGATGTCGCAATATCCGCACGGGCCTGAGCCCATCGTCAAGACAATCGCTGCTGACTACGGAGCTGGCTCCTGCGATACCAGCCTGCCATCCTGGAGGAGGTAACGTTGATCCACCGCTTCTGGGGCAAGATCTCCGTGGGTGCACACGATGAGTGTCGTACCGTTCCTTCGGACCATGCCAACCAGGCAGTCCATAATGCCCTTGCCAGTCTCCGGGTCCACGTCTCCGATCGGCTCATCGGCAAACACGATGGCCGGCGCGTGAATCAAGGCCCTGGCAATGGCCACTCGCTGCTGCTGACCTACGCTGAGCTCGGACGGTAGGTGGTCGATTCGGTCGCCGAGCCCCAAGGCCCCGAGCATGTCACATGCCTTCTGTCGCCGCGATGGGCCTGGTAGCTTCTTGTAGATCAGTGCAGCCTCCACGTTCTGCCCTGCGGTCCACGAGGGGATGAGGTTGAAGTTCTGGAAGATGAAGCCTAGGGTCTGCCGTCTCAGGTCCGCGAGTGCTCCGGCACTGAGGTCTTCGAGGGATTGGCCCGCAATCTCCACGTGCCCCCCGCTGGGACGATCCAGGCCGGCCAGGATCTGCAGAAGCGTGGACTTGCCTGTGCCGCTGCGACCCTGGATCACTACGATCTGACCTGCTCGTACGGAGAGGGTGACGTCACGGAGCACGTCGGTTGACCTGCCCCTGGACCGGAAACACTTGGTGACATGCGAACAGGATAGGAGAATGTCATTCACAGTGGAAGACCCCTAGAAGCAGCGCAGCAGATTCGAGGGACGCTGGCGGCCCGCCCAGAAGGCGGGAAACAGGCCTGCCAGGAGCCCGCCTGCCACGGAAAGATACACGGCCGTACCACAGATACGCAGCCAATGGATGTGGGACACGGGGACATCCAGGCCAGATAGACATCTCGACAGCATCCACGGCATCACGAGCAGAACGAACAGGCCAGCGACCACGGCCCCCATAGCCGCCTGCAATGTGGATTCCAGCACGATCTGTCCCATGATCCGATCATTGGAAAAGCCGAGGGTCTTCAGGACCCCAAGCTCCCGTCTGCGTTCGACCATGACGGCCAACTGAGAGGCCATGGCCAGCAGGACCGTGAAGACCCCAATCGCGACAACCAGGACGGCGATCGCCGTGGTATTGATGGCCCTGGCCTGGGCGGCAGGTCTGTAGCAGGCGTAGCTCGATATGACCAGGTCCGGGTACACGGACTTGACCTCCCGGATGGCCTGGTCCTGCACGGAGCTGTCCTTGACCTCCACGAGGATCAGATTGGCCATGCCTGAGAGGGGGACATTCGGCAGTTGAGAGGCCACCAATTGCTCCGCCTCTGGGTAGGGCATGTAGATATCCGCCTTGGCAGGTCGGATGCCGGGATTGATGATCCCCAGCACGGTGAAGGTCTGGTTTGCGATGCGGACCGGGTTTCCCACGTCCAGTCGCCTCAACTGGGCATAGGCCTGCTCCAGGAGGACCTTGCCCTTGTCGCCCTCCACGAGGAATCGTCCCTTGATCACGTCCGTGGCCGCACAGCAGGTGGTACCCACGACCATGGTATTCCGAGGATCGAAACCTCCGACCGTGAACAGGTGGCCGTCGTTGGGGTCCCGGAACCGGTACTGGAGATAGGGTGCGGCGTCGGTCACGGTGGACAGGCCCTTGATCCTATCCACGAAGACGTGCGGCATCAGATTGGTCCGCGTGCCAAAGGCCACAAAGCCCTCGCTCTGTATCTGGCTGTTGGCAACGGCCAGGCACGGCCCGCACGCCGCCATGTCAGCCGGTGAGAAGGCCACGAAGTGCGTCCCTGTATGATCGAGGATCCCTGCGCTGCCCTGTCCTGAGACCTGGAGGATGCCCACCAGGACCATCATGCTCGACATGGCCAGGCCATACCCCAGCACCGTGGTCAGGGTCCGGGCCTTGCGCCGTCGCAGCTCACACCAGACATGTTGCAGGATCGTGCCCATGACTGCTACTCCCCTATTGTGCGGCTGGCCTCTTACGTGCTTGCCGGGCGTAATGATCTTCGCCAGTTCCTCTCATCCTCATCGTTCCTCGTCCGCTCGTTCCAGGACCTGAAGTATCTTGCTGAACGCGTCACGTATCTGGCTATACTCGAGAAGGTCGACCGTGAACCGACTGTCGGTGTTAAGGCAAGAGGTGACGCCACCATCGGAGAAGAGCACATTCACGGCCTTCTGACGATGGTGAGTATGCGGTTTGACGTTGAATGAAGCCAGGCTGGCGGGACACAGGAACTGCGTATCCATGGCTAACGCGCGGATCGGACGCCCGTTGCGGTTGCGACCCAGGTTGCTCAACGCAATCCGTTTCGGGGCTGGATCGCTGGCACTGTCGAACAGGCGGGTGACTGAGGCGTGGCGATAGTAGTAGCTGCACTGCGCCTGCCGGACGCCGACATTGGCCAGCTCCGCCTCGGCGGACACACGCTGGTCGGAGTCCGGACAGAAGAGAACCCTGGGTTGCTGGGACAGGTGATTCCGCAGCAGCAGGCCCAAGCCGACCGGATCGCCATTTCTCAGTGAGATCAGGCTGGTCGGTGCACCCGTGGACGGGTAGAAGTCAGCAGGCGACAAGAAGGGTGGGGCTATGGGCCCGATGGGGATACTGTTGTCGTACTCACTGGCATACGAATGGACGGCTATGCCCATCTGCCTCAGATTGGCCATACAGGCAGTTCTCCGAGCCGATCCTCGCGCTGACGCAAGCGCAGGGACCAGGATCGCCAAGAGGGCCGTTACAACGCCGATGACCACCAGTAACTCAATGAGTGTAAAGGCGTCATGACGGCGATCGCGGCGGCTCAGCGGACAGGACTCCCTTATGGGTTGCGAGATGCCTTCAAGCATCGGCGAACAACCGTTGCCGTTCAAGTCCGTCCGGCTTCTCATGAATGCCAGTCACTCCTACTCTATTGGGGCCGGATCTTTCAGATCCACGACGGGGTCTTGTACGAAGTCCTCCCATGGCGGCGACTGGGTGAGTCGGACATTGTCCAGGTCCCAGTACCCACCGGCCCTGCCGGTCTTGGGATCGAGGTCGGCGAGGGTCAGGGTGGAGATCACCTGAACTCCAATGTTCTTGCCCGCCCATGGATCGGTATCCCACACAACCGGAAGAGCCAGCCGGACATCGTGGAAGTGCTTGACGTAGCCGCTGTCCCAATGGTACGTAAACGTCGTTGCCTCTGCGGTTACCCTGGCGTCATTGGCGTCGCGGTAGTACAGCCGAATCTCCAAGGGAACACCGTCTTTCATATTGCCGCCACCGCCGATGACTCCGACCGTGAGGTTGTAACACTGGCCGACCTCGAAGGTGGCCGCCAGATCCTGATACAACTCGACCTCCGGGACGGCAAACAGCCAGGCGCCCTGATTCGCGTCGCAGTTGTCGATATGAGCGTCGTCTCCAGGAGGGACGTTCAGGAACACGCCGGTCAGTTGACTCCAGGCGTAGCCACTACTCTCGTCATACCATGCCGGTGTTGGCCCTTTCTGCCAGGGGGCAGTGTTGACATCCACAAAGACGGTCTGCAGCGACTCGAACGATGCATTCGGAATATCGACGGGTACAGCCGGAACCGGCGGCGACTGGGTGAGTCGGACATTGTCCAGGTCCCAGTACCCACCGGCCCTGCCGGTCTTGGGATCGAGGTCGGCGAGGGTCAGGGTGGAGATCACCTGAACTCCAATGTTCTTGCCCGCCCACGGATCGGTATCCCACACAACCGGAAGAGCCAGCCGGACATCGTGGAAGTGCTTGACGTAGCCGCTGTCCCAATGGTACGTGAACGTCGTTGCCTCTGCGGTTACCCTGGCATCATTGGCGTCGCGGTAGTACAGCCGAATCTCCAAGGGAACACCGTCTTTCATATTGCCGCCACCGCCGATGACTCCGACCGTGAGGGTGTAACACTGGCCGACCTCGAAGGTGGCCGCCAGATCCTGATACAGCTCGACCTCCGGGACTGCAAACAGCCAGGCGCCCTGATTCCCGTCGCAGTTGTCGATATGAGCGTCGTCTCCAGGAGGGACATTCAGGAATACGCCGGTCAGTTGACTCCAGGCGTAGCCACTACTCTCGTCATACCATACCGGTGTTGGCCCTTTCTGCCAGGGGGCAGTGTTGACATCCACAAAAACGGTCTGCAGCGACTCGAACGATGCATTCGGGATGTGAATTGACTCTCCCCGCAATCTGTTTACACCGACAGCTAGCAGAGATATGCCCGCTACGACTGCAACGAACTCTTTCCCGATCTTCATTACGACCTCCTCTCTGAATACTTGAACGCGGATGGATGGCGGCCCGGACGGAGAGACCGAATGCCGTGTGTTTGTACAGAGACATCGACCAAGTTGATGATCGCGTCTATGGAGCGGTGATAACCCTTCAAGGTCTCCAGCCACTGATCCAGACACGCCCGGCCCCTGGGCGTCAGGGCGTATCTCCTGCGCATCGGACCGGCCTCGCGTGTCTCCACGCAGGACTCGACCAGGCCCTCCTGTTCCATGAGCTTGAGCGTTCGATACACGCCTGAGTGATCGGGTCCTTGATCCGGGAGGGTCGTCATGGCCTTCAGACGCTCGCTGACGACATACCCGTGGGTCGGCCCCTGGGCCAGTACAGCCAGGGCCGCTGGTCGCACCAGTTTGGCCAGGGATCTCCCTGTACACGCACACGTAGTAAAGTCCATTAGCGTGAGACTCCATCAGCTATGTGAGCAAGTCCAATAGGAGGCCATCATAGTCGGGGTGCATGAATGGGTCAATGGAATTCTTGCAGGTGATTGTCTTCGGCTCATGTTAGCTTTTTGCGACATCTGGCCAGTGATGCGGCAAAGGCACGATTTAAGGCCTGCCCTTGCCTCACACCGGCGGTTGTCTAATCCACTGTCGTGCGGCTGGCCTCCAGGGTGCCGCCATAGGCGCCCATATTGACCACGGTCCCGCATCGGCCCAGGGCCTCATAGCCCAAGGGGCTGTTCGGATCACCCGCGTCGATACAAGGGCTGGTCACGTCATCCAAGACCCAGGTGCAGGTCCTGGAATTCCAATGGCCGGCCTTGGACTTGAGGTGGCAATCTCCCAGGGCATAGGTATTTGGATCGGCCCAACTGCCTGCGCACACAAACACTGGGTCTGCATCCAGGTTGCCCTGTCCCGCGAATCCACCCTGGACATCCGAGTATGTTACCTTGACGTTGCTACCCTTGATCTGCACGTCACCGGCAGAGATCCCGTTGCTATAGAGGATCGAATTGACCACTGTGATCCCGTCGCCCTTAAGGCCATATCCCTGGTTCTGGACGAGGGTACACTGGGAGAGGTCCACCTTGCTGAATTTAATGAATCCTCTGCCTGTGGTCTTGGGCAAGGAGTAAAGGCCGCTGCCTGCATTGCCTGCCACGATGCAGTGATCCATGCCCAGGGTACTCTCATTGCTGACCTGGATGCCGCAGTCCCGATGACCCGTAATGACGCAGGAACTCAACTGCAGCCGGGCACCTGAGCAGACGATGCCGTTGGATCCGCCGGTGATCGTCAGGCCCTGCAAGGACCGAAGGGCCGTACCCGCCGCAAGGGTCACCACCGGCAAGCTTCCATCGCCGGCCAGAGGGGTCAGGGACACGACTGCCGAATCCTGGGCATTGGCCGAACGAATCGTCAACGGCATGTTGGGTAGGGTGAGGCTCTCTTTGTACGTGCCGGGCGAGAGCAGGATGACCTGGCCAGACTGTGCGTAGTTGATCGCCGTCTGGATGCTGGCAAAGCGTTTGCCGGTAGAGAGATTGAAGACCGGACCGTTTGGATCAGGCAGGAAGGCCTCCACACTCACCCAGTAGATGTTGGAATCTCCGCCGGCCTCGCGAGAGAAGAAGAGGTACTTGTGATCCGGCGACAGGGAAGGGTTCGTCTCATTGCCTGACGTATTGATGACTGAGCCGAGGTTCGCCGGCGAGGTCCAGCCCCCCTGGCCGTCGGGAAAACTGATGTAGAGGTCCGCACCCCCGAGCCCGCCTGCGCGATCGGAGTTCCAGATGACGTACTCTTCGTTGGGTCCAGGTACGGGGGAGCAGTCGCTGGCCGTGGTATTGAGGCCGCGAAGGTCTACGGCCTCTGTGAACTGCCCATCTGCGAACCGTACCCGCCACAGGTCGCACTGACCTACACCGCCCGTGCGCCAGGAACAGATCCACGCGTTGCCAAGGCTGGAGATGTGACAGCTCCAATCATTCTGAGCCGAACTGATTGGGGCAGGCACGGCCTCCGGCTGGGACCACCCCTGGGCCACTCGATGGGCCTTCCAGATGTGGCCGCCCCTGCCGAAATACAGGGATTGATCGTTGTCTTCCAGGCTCGGGCTGAGCGATTGACCGTCTGAAAACGAAGCCACCGCAGGGATTGTCCATTGTCCGTTCGAATAGTGTGTCTCATAGACTTGGTAGACGGTCCACGCAGCGTTGCGAACGGTGAAATAGCATTCACGCCCGTCCTTGCTGAGACAGATCTCATTCTCATACCGGTTGGGGAGACTGACCAGTCCCGGGGCAAAGACCTTGGGGACGAGACCCGGCGGCTCCTGACCCATGTAGGGTGCAGGGGCCGCGTCGTCCGCAGCCAGACCAGGCAACGCCGCAAATAGCATCATCCAACCGATCATACCTGTCCTTCGAGCAGTCATCTGTCATCTCCTATCAAACGTATCGTGTTACGGCCCTTCAGTCTCCAAGCATACATCCTGGGATGGGTTTTGTGTTTCAGTTTTTCCGGATTATGCCAGCCGGGCAACAAAACTATCAGTCACGCCTATTGGATGCCGGCCCGTTTGGATCGGGCAGGAAGGCCTCCACGCGGACCCAGTAGATATCCGAGTCTCCGGAGGCCTCGCGGGAGAAGAACAGATACCGGTGATCTGGCGAGAGGTAGGGAGCCCCGTCATTCTTCGACGAATTGATGATCGGTCCCAGGTTTCTCGGCGGAGTCCAGCCGCCCCGGCCGTCGGCAAGGCTGACGTAGAGATCCACACCCCCGAAGCCGCCTGCGCGATCGGAGTTCCAGATGACATACTCTTCGTTGGGTCCAGGTGCGGGTAAGCAGTCACTGGCCGAGGTATTGAGGCCGCGGAGGTCCACGGCCTCTGTGAACTGCCCGTCTGAAAACCGTACCCGCCACAGGTCGCACTGCCCTACACCACCCGTGCGCCAAGAACAGATCCACGCGTTGCCAAGGCTGGAGATGCGACAGCTCCAATCATTCTGAGCCGAACTGATTGGGGCAGGCACGGCCTCAGGCTTGGACCACCCTTGGGCTAGTCGGCGGGCCTTCCAGATATGGTTGTTCCTGCCGAAATAGCAGGATTGATCGTTGTCCTCCAGGCTTGGGGTGAGCGATCTGCCGTCCGAGAACGAAGCCACCACAGGGGTCGTCCATTGTCCGTTGGAGTAGTGTGTCTCATAGATCTGGCAGACGCTCCACCCAGCGTTGCGGACGGTAAAATAGCATTCCCGCCCGTCCTTGCTGAGGCAGATGTCATTCTCATACCGGTTTGGAAGACTGACCCGTCCCGGGGCAAAGACCTTGGGGACAAGACCCGGTGGCTCCTGACCCATGTAGGGTGCGGGGGCCGCGTCGTCCGCAGCCAGACCAGGCAACGCCGCAAACAGGATCATCCAACCGATCGGTCTTGTCATTCGTGCAGTCATCTGTCATCTCCTATCAGGCGTATCATGCTGCAATCCATCCGTCTCCAGGCATACATCCTGGAATCGGTTTTGCGTGCCAGTTCCTCCAGATCATTCCAGCCAGGCAACACTATCAGTCGTGCCTGCTGGACGCCGGCCCGTTTGGATCCGGCAGGAAGGCCTCGACACGGACCCAGTAGATGTCCGCATCAGTCGAGGTCTCACGGGCGAAGAACAGATACTTGTGGTCCGGCGACAGATAGGGGCTGGAGTCATGGTCTGACGAATTGATGGTCGGTCCCAGGTTTCTCGCAGCGGTCCATGCGCCCCGGCCGTCGGCAAAGCTGACGTAGAGATCATTGCGTCCGAAGCCGCCAGGCCGATCAGAGCTATAGACTATGTAGTCCTCATGGGGTCCGGGCACAGGATAACAATCGAAGCCCGAGGTGTTCAGGTTGCGAAGGTTTGTGGCCTCTGTAAACTGCCCGTCCACAGACCTGATCCGCCACAGATCGCATCGGCCCAGACCACCCCGGCGCCATGAACAGATCCACATGTTCCCAAGGCTGGAGATATGACAACTCCATCCCGGCTCAGGCGAATTGACCGGGGCAGGCATGAGCTCCGGCTGGTACTGCCACTCGGTCCCCGATCCGGTCGGGGACCGATGGACCCTCCAGACCTTGGCGCCTCCGATGAAATAGAGGGATTGATCGTTGTCTGCGAGACTGGGACACATGTTGCCGAAGGCGAGCGGCACAGGCTGGGGCCATTTCCCATTCTCAAGACGTGTGACCATGATGTGGGAGCTCGACCAATCGGCGGCTCGAACCGTGAAGTAGCATTCCCGGCCGTCCTTGCTGAGGCAGATGCTGTGCTCGAAGCGGTTGGGAGCACTGATGAATCCTGGTGAAAAGACCTTGGGGATGAGCCCCGGCGGTTCCTGGCCCATGTAGGGTGGGACAGCGGCGACCTCTGCAGCCAGGCCCGGTGCTGCCGTCACCAGGATCATCCAACCGATCATTCTCACCCTTCGAGCTTCTATCTGCGTTCTCCCATCCATCAGGATGGATCATCGGGTACAGGTGTCATGTTAACTAGTGCCGCGTCAGGGCTGCCGCGCAATGACAATTCTGACTTGGAGTCATGCCAGTGGCTATCTATTCGGCCGTCGTACGGCTGGCCTCCAGGGTACCACCATAGGCGCCCATATTGACCACGGTCCCACATCGGCCCAGGGCCTCATAGCCCAAGGGACTATTCGGATCACCGGCGTCTATACACGGGCTGGTGACCGCATCCACGACCCACTGGGAACCCGTCGGGTCCCAGCGTCCGGCCTGGGATTGGAGGTGATAATCGCCGCCGCGACCTCTGCGTGCGAACCGGGGGTCCACGTCGAGGTTGCCCTGGCCTGTCCGGCCCCCTTGGACGTCGGTGTAGGTAACCTGGACCGAGGCGGTCTCGATCTGGACGGCGGCCTTGGTCCGGCCGTTGTAGTATACGATCGAGTTGGTCACAGATCCCTGGCAGGCCATCCCCGACCCGGCGTTATCGGCGATCGTACAGGAGGCGATCTGGGCCGATCCTCCCTGGACGCCGTTGCCCGCGTTGCCCGTGATGACGCAGTGGGTCACGATAGTAGGCTGGCTCCGTCGGCTGCTCTGTTGCTCGATGCCGTGCCCGCCGTTGTCGGCAATGACCGATCGGTACAGGGTCCCCACTCCCAGGCTCTTGAAGCCGCTGTTACGATTGCCCACCAGGCGACAGCCCTCGACGTGAACGGTCGACTGGTCACAGAGGACCCCGATCCCAGACCCGGTGACGGTCAATCCGCTCAGGACACACGTCGTCCGGCTATTGGCCACGCGGATGGTCGCCTCGCTCGTGAGGCCCTGCAGGATCGTATCTCGGACCACGGCCGGATCATTGGGGTCCTCGCCCTGGATCGTGACGGCCTTGGCGCTAACCGTGACGTTCTGGCAGTACAAGCCACGGCCTAGCACGATCCGGTCCCCCTCGGCCGCCTCGTCAACGGCCCGTTGAAGGCTGCCGTACCGTTGTCCGGTGCGGGCGTTCGTGATCCGGGCCTCCAGGGCCGCGCGGGTCAGGGGCAGCGGGTCTGCATAGATCGTCGAGCCATAGGCGTCCCGCGCCCGGACCGTCCACCAGGTCGGGTCCCACGGCAGGTCGGTCAGGACCTGATCCGGGGGAACCGGGGTATCGGACAATGTGTTGAAGTCCTCGACTCTGTCCGGGTCCGGGCCGATGAGCAGCTCATATCCGACGGCGTTGCGGCTTGGATTGCAGGCCAGGATCACGCCGTTTGCGTCCGCCGTAGCCTGGGGACTCTGGAGGATCACCGGCTCAGGGAGCAGTCCCGGATAACGCTGGGGATCGAGTCGCGTCAGATACCCCGTGGTAGAAACCCATTCAAAGTAGTAGCAACTGGGATCGGCCGCCAGCACAAGATTCCTGGCCGGTCCCGCCAGGGACATGTAGAAACCGCCGTACACCCCGCCGTTGTAGAAGTCGCTGCCCGGCCAAGCCGACGGATTCCACGACGCCAGGTACCAGGTGTTGGGTGTGGCGTGCTCGGCCGGGGGCACCGGGAACTCGATGTTGAGCGTGCCGGGCTGATATCGCATGGTCGCGGACCAGTAATGGTCGATCCAACAGGGTTTGCCGGTCCTGTTGTGGCAATTCAGATACACCATGGCATCGGTATAGTTGTAGACGCCCACGCATCCGGCATCGTGGTAGCTGATCCGTTGGACCACGTAGCGGGGGTCGCTATACACGCAATTCAGACGGATCGCCACGTCCGTGGCCAGCATCGCGCCCGTGCTCCATCCCATGGTCTGGATCGGCTGATGGTAGTTGGGCGCTGCCTTGGACAGATACACCATCAGGACGTCGCCATACAGATAGTGCGGCGCATTGTACGAGTTCGTCAACACGTTGGCCCCGTCCATGAACGCAGTCGCCAGGCTCATGGACGAACCCGTAACACAATCGCCACCGTTGAAGGTCACGATCGTCGGCTTGGTCGGATCGAACGGAGGGTTCTGCAGGCTCAGTGACTTGGTGTCGTACTGCTCCACGATCACGACGCTGACCGTCGCAGGCTCGCTCTCCAGTTGGCCGTCACTGACGACCAACTCGAACGTGCAGGTCTGGATGCGATTGGCGGCCACGATCCCATGAAGGACCGGATATGGGGTGTCTGACCCATCGAGGGTCAGGGCAGGGCCTGAGACCTGGCGCCATTGATACGTCAGGGCCGCTCCGTCGGGATCATAGGAGCCGCTGGCGTCCAGGGTCACCGGGTCTTGTACCACATATTGGGTGGGTCCAGGCACAGCCACGGGCGCCGTGTTGCCCACGATGACCTCCACCACGTCGGGCTGGCTGCTTGCCAACCCATCGTTGACTACCAGCTCAAACCCATAGCGCCCGGGCTGGTCGATCACGCATGTGGCCTTGGCCGTGCCGGCATCGGTCAGGGACACGGCCTCTCCCTCGGTCTGTCGCCAGGCAAAGCCAAGGGCATCGCCGTCCGGGTCCGAGGATCGGCTGCCATCCAAGTGGATCGTGGCAGGAACCTGGCGGGTCGATATGCGCGGCCCTGCCTCAGCGATGGGCGGGAGATTCTGGATCACCACGGAGACTTGGTCCGGCCCACTGGCCGATCCGCTGTCACTGACGACCAGCTCGAAGGTGTACTGGCCTTCCTGAGAGGCCGTAAAGGCCGGTTTCGCTGCGCCCGGGTCGCTGAGCGTCACCTGCGGCCCAGCCACCTGGCGCCACTGGTACGACCGGGTCCCAGTCGCCCCGCAGAAGAAACTGGCGCTGCCGTCGAGGGTCACCTGTTGGGGACGGCTCAGATGCTGGTCCGCCCCTGCCCTGGCCATGCTGCGGCACTGGTCCAGCTCGAAGGCGCCGATGTCCACGGCCTCCCCATACAGGCGGGGCTTGCCGTCGAAATCCTTCGCCGTTGCCAGGTTCGCGGCGTTGGGGTCCCCTGCATCCACGCACAATGATCCGGTCGAGAGGTGGTAGTTGCCTGAGCCGGCATCTATAAATCCCGGATTCACGGATAGGTTGCCCTCTACGCCGGTCCAGTCCATGTAACCGTTGTAGTTGCCCGCTGCATTGTTCCACACGTCATTGTAGGCCAGGCGATCCCCGGGGTGGCTCGACAGCCGACAGACCCCATAGCCCTGGGTCTCTCCGCAGATGATGTTGTTGACGAGCACGAAGGGGGAGCCGTCAAATGTACTCTGTAACTCCACACTCGATGGTCCCGTATTGGCCACGATGGTGTTGTGAATGAACTGGCCCCCAGCATAGGCGTAGATGGCCCCTGCCACACCGGTGTCCGTGTTGGCGAGGATCAGGTTGTTGCACACCCAGACCGGACCCTCGTCATAGATCCCCCCTGCCCCTTGGGTGGCCGTATTGTGGGCGATGACGTTGCCGACGATCTCCGCGGAGGAGTACAGGATGCAGATCCCGCCACCGTATTCGGCGGTGTTGCCTTCGATCCGGTTGGCCTCTATGCGGGCATCCGACTGGGTACACAGGATACCGCCCCCACCCCTCAGCGAGCCGGACACGCCGGACTCCCTTGACCGGGGAGGGTGATTGTCCTTGATGACGTTGCCGAGGATCACTGGAGACGAGCCGCTGCAGAGGATGCCGCCCCCATACAGCTCATTGGCCGATCCACCAGGCAGAGCAGTGCCCACCCCGCCCGTAACGGTGAAACCCCGCAATACGGCCTGGCGAGTCTCCCCGCTGACGAACAGCACGGCAGTGCCTTTGCCGCCGCCGTCGATGATCGTCCCGGCGACCACCTGCCCGTCGTTGGGATCCGTACTTTGGACGGTGATGTCCCTGCCGTCGAAATCAATGGTTTCCACGTACCTGCCGGCACTGACGATCACGGTATCGCCGTCACCGCTGGCATCGATCGCCGCCTGGATCGTAGGATACTGACTCGGGACGAGCCGGGTCTCTGCGAAGGCACCGGCTGCCACGGTCCAAACGAGAATCCCACACAACACTGCTACCCTCTTCATCTGCTTCCCTTTCGCAAATACTCGGTTCATACATCGTCCAGCCCTATAGGGATAGGGTTCACCCTTGCAGTGGGACGCCCTGAAGATGGTTTTGTTACACCTCCTGACACCCAGCATATCCAGTAACCCTCTAGCGGGCTGGGTGTTTCACTTTTTCCGGATTCTAACCGTGGGACCGAAATAGTGAAACACTCTGCCCCACAATGCATTGTATCATAAAAGACCATGATTCAGTCAGACCCGGGCATTGACATGGACCTGATCCTACGGGCCCGAGGCGGCGACAGGGACAGCAGTACGACCCTTGCTCGCTGGGCCGAGAAGAAGGTCTATCCATACTTGTACCGGATAACCCTGGACTATCACCTGGCCCAGGATCTCTGTCAGGATACCCTGGTGGAGATGGCGAGATTCCTGCCGCGACTGACCCTGGAGCAGCCCGGGGACCTTCGGGCCTGGCTGTACAAGACGGCCCTGAGCAAGGTCCAGCACCACTATCGCCGCAGGAGGCACCGCACCACAGAGGCCCTGTCCTCATCAGAACGGGCCAACCTGGAGGCCCGTATGGCCTGCATCGATCCAGCGTCTGCGGCCCTGGAGAGGCAGGACCTGGTGCAGGAGCGTGTGGCCCGGCCCCTGGGGCTGGGGTCCATGACCGTGGCGTTCGGCTTCTGGGCCCCGTGCGGCGGACTTCAGTCCACCATTGAGGACTTCGCACGCCTGGCCATCGGGATCATGGATGGGGCCCTGGTCACCACCGACACCTTGTATCAGCAGGTGTGGAGACGACACTCCGACCTGTGGCGCGGATATGGCCTGGGCTGGTTTGTGCAGAACGAAGGCACCGAGGAGCTCACAGTCAGGCACGGAGGACTAACGGCCCTGACCTGTTCCCAGATCGCACTGAAGCCCAGACGCAAGAATGCGGTAGTCCTATTTGCAGGTACCAAGGGCGGGGACCCCTACCCGGACATGATGCGCCTGGACCAGGACGCGTCGCGCCTGGCCCAGGACCTCCTGGCCCTGTTGAAATGATCCCCCTCGGCCGCCGTTGGGCGGCAGGCTCCAGGCCGAAGGCTGCATTCGGATCATTCGGAGCCAGTGCGGGAGCGGCTTACCTTGCGTTGGTCCCAGGTGGAACGGTCCTGGCTCGCACGGCACTGAGACGATAGAAATCCTTTTGTGTGAAGTAGTGGCTGCCTTGGATGCGGATGGCCCTGATCTCAAAGGGGACGTTGAATCGGGCAAGGTCTATGGCCAGGACCCCAAACTGGCCCCTGTTTCCTTCGCAGGGTGCCATCGGCAATGCGAACCTGGCCTGTGCACCGTCCGTGAGGAACACCTGTTGGTGTCTGCACCCCCATCCGGCAATGAGGCCCTGAGTCGTCGCACCTGTTGTTCATCATAGAAGTCCCGGATGCGGTTGAGGGCGGTCTTGTAGACCCAGGCCCAGAAGCACCGGGTGTTCTCAAAGGACAGGCGGGGCAGATTCTTGAACAGGCGTAGCATGGTGTCCTGAGAGAGATCCTCGGCGATCTCCGAATCGAGTGTCATTCTACAGATAAATGGCAGTCACCGTCCTGGAGGGCAATGGTGCAGACCCGGCGGTCAGGCTCCAGAACTGCACGCAGCGATGCGTCCTGGCCGGATTCACGATCCGTGGGGGCAATACAGGGATCTGGTGCTCCGGTGGACAGCCTGCGATTCGCGGTTGTCAGATCATCGAGAACCTCGGTCCTGGGATCGAGCTGCTTGCCGGGGCCGATCGCGCCGCGTTCCTCGCTTGACATGCGTGGTCGGCCAGCACTAGAATCTGCGGGCCCATGCTGATCGGCGTAGTCATCGTATTCTTCGCACTGATCCTCACCGTAGGCGCCTACGTCAGCAGGCGGGCTGGCAAGGCCTCTGACTTCCTCGTTGCGGGCCGTAGCGTCAATCTCCTTCTGACCACGACCACGCTGGCCGCCATGCAGATCGGGGCGGGCGTCATCATGGGCGGATCGGCCAGCGGAGCCGAGAGCGGGATCTGGCCCGGCATGTGGTACGGCATCGGCTGCGGCGGCGGTCTGATCGTCGCCGGGCTATTGGCCGCATCCAAGCTTCGTGCAAGCGGCGGACTGGTACCGCTCGACTTCTTCGCGACCCGTTACGGCGAGCGGCGTTGGGTCCGCGTATGGGGATGGATGTCCAACATCCCCAGCCTGCTCGGGATCTTCGTGGTCCAGATCATGGCAGCAGGGTCCATCCTGTCCATCTTCGGGGTCGAGTACAGGACCGGCGTTGTGGTGGTAGGCCTGGTGATCATGATCTACAGTGCGATGGGCGGCATGTGGGGCGTGGTCATCGTCGACTTCATCCAACTCACGGTCGTCGTGATCGGAATCCCCTGGGTGGCGGCCATCTCGATTCTGAAACTCCAGACCGTGGGCTCCCTGGCCGCGGTCCTGGACACGCCGTTCATACCGCATGGGATGCTCCCCAAGGCGATCTTCACGATCCTTCCCTTTCTGCTCTCGATCTCGGTCTCCTACGACGCCTTCATGCGTTTTCAGTCGGCCAAATCCGCGAGCACGGCCCGATGGGGCGCCATCCTGGGAGGCCTGATCGTCATCGCCATCAGCTTCTGCACGGCCCTTATCGGGGCAGCGGGAAGGGTGGTCTTCTCCGACTCCACAGGGGTACCGAACAAGGCCGTTCTGCCCCACATGATCCAGACCTCGCTTCAGCCCCTGGCTGCCGGCATCGTCGTGTCGGCCATCCTGGCCGGAACCATGTCGAGCGCCAACTGCCTGTTGTTGTCTTTGGCCGGCACGTGTTCCAGGGACTTCTACAACAAGGTGCTCCATCCCAGGGCACAACTGGACGAGTTGAGGCACTCCAAGCTCATCTCCCGCCTGGCCATCGTCGGGACACTCGTGATCGGCGTGGCCGTGGCGTTCAAGGCCAAGGGGATCATCGAGACCATGATCCTCTTCAACTACCCCTATATGGGCAGCATGCTCGTGCCCCTCCTGGGCGGCCTGCTTTGGGGCCGTGCAACGGCAAGGGCCGCCTTGGCGGCGATCGTGACCGGCGGTACGATCGGGGTCGTGTCGTTCCTGGCCAGCCTGCCCGGACCGCTGCACGGGATCGTCAACGTGGACCTGGGCCTCTTGACGGCCTACGCCGCCTCAGCCGTCGTGTTGGTTGCCGTCAGCCTGGCGACGCCCAGAGATCGGGTGGCGAGTATCGGCTCGCAGAGCCAGTGACGCGACGGCCTCGACCCAGAAGAGGAGAGACGCAAGACATGGGCGAAAGAAGAATGAAATGGCCCTATCCGGTCGAATGGGACGAAACGGAGGTCGTCGAGACCGACGTCCTCGTGCTGGGCGGAGGAGCAGCCGGGTGCCTGGCCGCCATTGGCGCAGCGGACCGGGGCGTACGCGTGGCCCTGGTGGAGAAGGGCGCGACCGTAGCCAGCGGCGCGGCCGGCTCCGGCTGCGACCACTGGGAGTCGGCGGCCACGAACCCCTGCTCCCGGGTCAGCCCGGAGGAATTGACGCAGATCATGATCCGGGCCTTCTCCGGATACAACAACGGCATCTCGCACTACATCGAGTGCAGGGAGGGATACGACCGCCTCCTCGATATCGAGAGGATGGGCGCCAAGGTCCGGGACACGGAAGACCAGTTCAAGGGCGCAGACTTCCGCGACGACCAGACCAAGCTCCTCTTCGCCTACGACTACGTCAATCGCTTCACGATCCGCGTGTGGGGATCGACCTTCAAGCCGGCCATGGCCCGCCAGTGCCGGCGCAGCGGCGTTCGCATCTTCGACCGGGTCATGGGCACCGGACTGCTCACCGAAAACGGCCAGCGAGGAGCCCGGGTCGTGGGCGCAACGGCCGTCCACGCCCGCACCGGAAGGTTCATGGTCTTCAAGGCAAAGGCCGTGGTCCTGTGCACGTCCCGGCCCACGCGGCTCTGGCTGTTCTGCCCTGACCTGCCCGGGATCTCCGAGTTCCGGCCGTTCCAGTGCTCGGGTGACGGCCACGCCATGGCCTGGAGGTCAGGCGTGCAGTTCACCCTGATGGAGAAGTCCGTCAAGGGCGAATGGTCGGGCCTGCGGAGCTTCCCGCCCTACAGCACCGGCAACAATCACAATACCTGGTACGCCTGCAACATGGTGGACGCAGAAGGCCGCGCACTACCCTGGGTGGACCGCGACGGCCGCGTCATCGAGAGGTTCTCCGACCGCTTCCGGCCTGCGCCGGGACAGAGGCTCTATCTCAAGGGAGGAGGCGAGCCCAATTCCAACGTTTACGAGGTCCAGGGTCCGGACACCCTGCCCGTGGATGAACTGCTCAGGCAAGGCTACAGACTGCCGTTCTACGCGGATCTGACCAGCCTTCCCGAGATGGAGCGCAAGGTCATCTGGGGGATGATGGTCGGAGAGGAAGGCAAGACCAAGGTCCCGGTCCTGAGGGCGTACGGCGAGGCGGGGTTCGATCCCGGCAAGGACCTGATCCAGAGCTACGGGGACGGCTGGAAGTCCGGATCATTCCTTGCCCAGGAGCGCCAGTTGTTTGGACTTCCAGGGGGGGTCGTGAACGACTGGGACCTGATGACCAGCGTCGAGGGGCTGTTCGCAGCAGGTGACACCCTGTTTGCGTCGAACTGCTTCGGTCACGCGGCGGCCACCGGGCACTACGCGGGGCGCCATGCAGCGGCCTTCGTAGCGGGCACGGGGCAGGCCGGCCTCGATGAGCGGCAGATCGCCGCCCAGCGGCGCCGCGTGTATGCCCCGGTCGGGCGCAGCAGCGGGACCGACTGGCGGGAGCTCAACGCGGCGGTCACCCGGATCATGCAGAACTACTGCGGCGCGTTCAAGAGCGAGGAGCTGCTCGGCACGGGCTTGAAGATGCTGGGGGACCTTCGGGATCGCGAAGCAGTGGGCCTGGCGGTCCGCAATCCCCACGAGCTGGTGCGGGCACTTGAGGTCCTCAACATCATGACCAACGCCGAGCTGGTCATGGAGGCGTGCCGGGCCCGCAAAGCCAGCTCGCGGGACCTGGACTTCACGCGACTGGACCATCCGGACGTGGACCCGCCCGAGTGGGCGAAGTTCGTGACCGTCAGGCTCGGACGCAGCGGCGTCGAGACCGGGTCGCTGGACCTGGACTACTACGGAGCGCTGGCCGACAACTATGAGACGCACAATACAGATTACAGCCGAGGGAAGTGACCATGAAGAGGCGAACTGCTGACGTCGTGCCCGGGGATGGGACATTCTTCGCGGTGGCGTTCGATCCCGCGATCTGCAACGGCTGCAACCACTGCGTCGAGGTCTGCCAGGTCGACGTCTTTGCGCCCAACCCAGTGCAGGGCAAGCCGCCGCTGATCCTGTTCCCCCGCGAGTGCTGGCAGGAGGGGAGCTGCGTCGAGGCCTGTCCGCGGAAGGGCGCGATCCGCTGGAATCGCCTGCCCGTGCAACGTGTCCGCTGCCGCCGTAAGGCCTCGGCAGAGGATTTCTTCGTTTGACGGCGAGCTAGACGCCCCGCGCTATACGCTGGAACCATGATCGCTCTATCCGACAACGTCTACAACCGATCGCTCGGTCGGGACCAGCCCAAGTTCAAGGTCTGGACCTCCGCAGGGCTGCTTCTGACCTACCGGTGCAATGCCTCCTGCAGGTTCTGCTACTACGGGTGCTCACCGGACAAGGGCGGGCTAATGCCCGTGGACATGGCCGTCGGCGTCTGGCAGTCCCTGCGGGTCCTGGCCGGTGACTCCGCCAAGGTCCATCTGACCGGCGGGGAGCCGTTTCTCTGTTGGGAGCACCTGGTGGAGATCCTCAGGACCGCTCAGCGGCAGCACCTGGGACCTGCGGACATGGTCGAGACCAACGGCTTCTGGGCCACGGGTGACGGACGGGTCAGGGAGCGACTGAAGAGCCTTGACCAGTTCGGTGTGCAACGACTGAAGATCAGTTGCGACCCCTTTCACCAGGAGTTCGTGCCCCTGGATCGGGTCCGCTGCCTGGCCTCGATCGCCAGGGAGGTCCTGGGGCCCAGGCGGGTCTTGGTCCGATGGCAGGAGTACCTGGACGCCGGCCCAACCGACGGGTCGATGGGGACTCTCCTGCGATCCATGCAGGGGCACCCCTGCCGGTTCACGGGCCGGGCTGCCGGGGACCTGGCCAAGGCCGTGGCATCACGGACGCCGGAAGACCTGCGGTCCCACACCTGTGGCCAGGCGTTTCTGGGGGCCAAGGGTGTGCACATAGACCCGTTCGGCAACGTCTTCAGCGGGACGTGCAGCGGCATCGTCATCGGCAACGTGGGCCAGCGATCCCTGGAGGAGATCTGGAGGACGTTCGACCCGGGTCAAGGCCCCGTGGTCGGGGCCTTGACCCAGGCCGGCCCGTGCGGCCTGGTGACCGGGGCCCGGTCGCAGGGATACCAGCCGCTGCCCGCCTATGCCGGAGCATGTCACCTGTGTTCGCACGTCCGCCAGTTCCTCTTTGACCAGGGGATCGAACCTTCCCTTATAGGACCGGCGGAGTGCTATAGTGTCCCCGGCCCCGCCTAAAGGACCTCTGTCTCGCTCAAGTCGTTTGGCCGCACGTCCGAAAGAGAAGCAGCAGCAATCTGGTTGTGAGGCCGCCGTGCAAAGAGGTTCGCTTCATGAAAGGAGACACCCATGCCTTCCATCTCGTGGGATGACCGGCTCAACCTGGGTATTCCAGAGATTGACGAGCAACACCAGCGACTGGTGCAGATGATCGATGACCTCAGTGAGGCGATGATCCAGGGCCGGTCTCAGAAGGTCCTGGATTCTCTCCTGGCGGGTCTGCACGATTATGCCCGGACCCACTTTGCCACTGAGGAACGCTATCTCGCCGAAGTCCACTGTCCCCAAGTCGCTCAACAGAAGGCCGAACACCAGGAGTTCATCGGCCACGTCACCCGGCTGACAGCCCGCTTCCAGCAGGGGGCGGTCGGTGTGTCCATCGACGTCCTCGACTTTCTGGGCACCTGGCTGGTCCGCCATATCCAGGAGACCGACGGCGCCTTTGGACGATTCTACGCCGCGGCCCGGGCGGGGGCCTGCCTGTAGGACTCACCCGACCCTGGTGACAGGCGCAGCGGCCTGCCCCGAAATTTCTGTCCCCGGTGACAAGATTCCCTTTGATTCTGACCCGGACGGTCCATAAAATGGCTGTCAAGTCAATATCGGAAAGTAGAGCGACTTTGTGAAGGGGTCACATCATGGCCAAGAGAAACCTCACCAAGGGAGTGTGGACCAAGGACGACCTGAGCCTCCTCAAGCGCCTGTTCTTGAATCGCCCCACCGCCGACGTTGCCGCCAAGCTGGGCCGTCCGACGGAGGCCGTCAAGAAGAAGGCCTCTCGCATGGGTCTTCGCAAGTCCAAGCCGTACATGAAGACCTTGGGCAGGTCCTAGCTCGGGGCGGGCGTCATCTCCCAAGCGGGTCTTGTGATCGGATTCCGCCGGCATCTGCTTGTTACCCAGATAGCCACTGGGCCAAGGGGTGTCTCGACCCCCCGGGAGCATCCACAACGGGCCAAATCGCTTGACTTTCCCCCCCGCCCTTCCTAAGATGTCAACCTTGATCCGGGGCGCCGGGTGCCGGCGTCACAAGGGCTTCACCCATAGGAGGCTGACGTGAGAGTTCTTTCGGGGATACAACCCTCTGGCCGTTTGCACATCGGCAACTACTTTGGGGCCATGCGCCAACACCTGCAACTGCAGGCCCAACACGACGGCTTTTACTTCATCGCGGACTACCACGCCCTCACCTCCAACCCATCACCCCAGGACCTGACCCGGCACACAGTGGACGTAGCGCTGGACTACCTGGCCTTGGGGCTGGACCCGGCCAAGACGGTCTTCTGGAGGCAGTCCGACGTGCCGGAGGTCACGGAGCTGACGTGGCTGCTGTCCTGCGTGACGCCCATGGGCCTGCTGCACCGGTGCGTCAGCTACAAGGACAAGGTCGCCCAGGGCCTGGCCCCCAACCACGGTCTGTTCGCGTACCCGGTGCTCCAGGCTGCGGACATCCTGATCTTCAAGTCGCACCTGGTGCCCGTGGGGGCGGACCAGAAGCAGCATATCGAGGTCACGCGGGACATCGCCCAGCGATTTAACCAGGCCTACGGCGAGGTCTTTGTGATCCCTCAGGACCACATCCTGGAATCCGTGGCGGTCGTGCCCGGGGTCGACGGGCGCAAGATGAGCAAGAGCTACGGCAACACGATCGAGATCTTCGAGTCGGAGAAGACCTGCAAGGCCAAGATCATGAAGATCGTCACGGACTCCACGCCGGTGGAGGCCCCCAAGGACCCGGCCAAGTGCAACGTCTTTGCCCTCTTGAGGCTGGTGGCCCCTGCCGAGGAGCTCGCCCAGTGGGAGGGCCGTTACCGCTCCGGCGGCATGGGCTACGGCGAGGCCAAGAAACGGCTGGTGGAATTGATCCTTGAGTACTTCCGGCCCTATCGTCAGAAACGCGATGAGCTGGAACAGAACCTGGACTACGTCAGGCAGGTCCTTCGCAGTGGAGCCGAACGGGCCAGGGCCGTGGCGGGCCAGACGCTCGCCGAGGCCCGGCAGGCCGTGGGTCTGGGGCCGAGGAACTGAGGCCTCATTTTTGGTTTCTGATTTTTGATTTGTGATTTCGCACTGTGGTCGACTATCGCGTCAATCTGGATATCTTCGCAGGCCCCCTGGACCTGCTGCTCTATCTGGTCCGTAAGGAGGAGGTGGATATCTACGACATCCCCTTGGCGACCATCACGGACCAGTACCTCCACTATATCGAGATGCTCCAGAGCCTCGACATCGACCTGGCGGGCGACTTCCTGGTCATGGCGGCGACGCTCATGGAGATCAAGTCCGCGATGCTGCTGCCCAAGGCCGAGCCGGACCAGGCCGGCGGACCCGAGGACCTCCACGACCCCCGCTCCGAATTGGTCAGACAACTCCTCGAGTACAAGCGATTCAAGGACGCCGCGAATCTCCTCCACGCCGTGGCCGACCGTCACGGTGAGCGGTTTGCCAGGCCGGACAGCCTCCTGGCCAGGATCGAGCCCCAGACCAGGACCGACATCGACATCGAGCACGTCAGCGTCTGGGACCTGTTGGATGCCTTTGACGCGATCTGCAAGGCCACCGGCGGGGCGGTCAACCTGCGATCCATCAAGGACGACACGCCGATCGACTTCTATCAGATCGAGATCCTCCACCGCCTCCAGACCGAGGGCCCCGTCACCTTCAAGCGTCTCTTCGAGCCCAGGCCCAACCGCCTGGTCATGGTGGGCGTGTTTCTGGCCCTGCTGGAGTTGATTCGAGGCAAGCTCGTATGGGTCGAGCAGGCCGAGGAATCGGGCGAGCTGTTCCTGCGTGCGTTGACCGACGAGCCGGCCGAGGTGGCGGTCCCGCGGGTCATCCTGTCCGTGGGCCAGGACGTGGAGAGGATAGA
>Ga0209777_10001493_pt1 | contig 33565 bp, 30 predicted proteins | sample FrelakmetHBP12HB_FD_187147 | JGI IMG/M metagenome (GOLD analysis project Ga0209777, IMG submission 187147) | Freshwater lake sediment microbial communities from the University of Notre Dame, USA, for methane emissions studies -HBP12 HB (SPAdes)... | ecosystem: Environmental > Aquatic >... | reverse complement strand
GACGTAATTTTTCCTTCAACGATTGATTTACTCAGATATTCATACAGTTGGTCCGTCAATGACCTGAATTTGATGGGAGTTACCATTTTGCTTCCTTTGATGTCTCGACAATTGAATTGTCGACAATCTTATCCCAAAAAAAAGATCTTGTCAATATGAAAAGTTTCACAAACTTTTGTCAAGTTCGATCTTCTTTGAACGATTGATTTATCAAACTAGGGGGTGATAAATCTACGAACCGTTTTCTTGTCAATTCTTTGTAAGTACCAAAGATTCATTAAGATTTCCCATTTCCTCTCCCTGCCGCAAAGTTCTCACCCCTTTCTTTCCCTGCGGCCGCTTGGACTTACCTGTTTGGACTTCTTACGTTTTTTGCTCCCCGAAGACCCCGAGAGGTGATTGCCCTATTTTATGCGCGATGTCTCTTGACAAAGGACTCCCTTTTTCGTATATTCAACCCGTCCCGGAGCTAATTCTTCCAATTTCAATTTGAAATCGTGGGACACCCGTTGTTTATCCGCTGCCATGGATTAAAATTGCACTCCTCGCCCCCTGTTTCCCAATTACGGGTGAAGAAGCGGAAATATCTCCGGCGGCCCGGGGGAGGCCGCAAGCCGATGGAGCCACGTAAGGTGTTTGCAGGGATTGTTTTCGTACTTCGAACCGGATGCCAATGGAAAGCATTGCCGCAAAAGGAGTTTGGCAGTGCCAGTTCCATCCACGAATACTTTTTGGAATGGAAACGCCAGGGGGTATTTGCACGTCTTTGGCGCAAAGGACTGGCTGAGTATGATGAGATGGAAGGCATTGCTTGGTCATGGCAAAGCATCGACGGTGCGATGGTGAAAGCTTCTTCGGCACTGGAGGCCGTAGGAGCGAATCCGACGGACAGGGGGAAAAAACGGGACCAAGCGAAGTCTCCTCGTCGACGGCAATGGAATCCCGCTGTCGTTAGTCGTGAGCGGGGCACAGCAACATGATGTGGCCTTACTGGAATTGACCTTAGATCATCTGGTAATTGAGCGGCCTTCGGGCAAAGATGCACCGAAGCAGCATCTTTGTGCGGATAAAGCTTATGCGGGGCAACCGGCCCAGGAATCGATTCTAGAGAGGCATTATATCCCGCATGTGAAACAACGGGGCGAGGAAGTGGAGGCCAAGAGGAAAAATCCTCGATATCGTGCTCGCAGATGGGTGGTCGAGCGAGCGCATTCGTGGCTGAATCGGTACCGTAAGTTGCTGGTCCGATTTGAGAAACTGGCTGCAAGTTACGAGGGATTATTGGAGTTAGCATGTGCTTTGATCGCTTTTCGTCAAGTAATATTTATTTACGGATAAGTACTTAGTCGACGGGGTTGCACGAGATGAGTCTGTCCATGACTGACGACGAAATCATCCTCCGGCCTGAAACTCTCGAGCCCTTTTTGACGGAAGTCTTCGAGAAGGCTGGACTTTCGAAGGATGATGCCTGTTTTATCAGCCGAACCTTTGTTCAAACTCACCTCTGGGGGGTTGACTCCCATGGCATTGTGCGTGTTCCCATCTATGTCAAAAGACTCCGTGTTGGGGCCATTAATCCTCGTCCGAACATTACTCGTCTGAAAGGCTCCAAGTCCCTTGAGATCATCGACGGAGACAACGGTCATGGGTTCATTGTGGGCCGTGAAGCGATGAGACGGGCTATTCATCTTGCGGGAGAATATAATGTTGGGATGGTGGGAGTCGTTCGGAGCAACCATTTTGGAGCTGCAGGGATCTACGCCCGGATGGCAGCCGATGAAGGGATGATCGGCATCGCCATGACAAACGTAGGCCCCCTGGTTGTTATGCCCGGGTGCAGCAGACCCGTGGTCGGGAATAACCCTATTGCCTTTGCAATCCCCACCTTTGGTCCCTTTCCCATTGTCCTCGATATTGCCACCTCTGCCGTTGCAGGAGGAAAGCTCCTTATGGCGAGCCAGCGAGGAGAAAAGATCCCCCTCGACTGGGCAACGGACAAGGAGGGCCGTGCCACGGATGATCCGAAGAAGGCTTTTGACGGTTTCTTCTTCCCTGCTGGCGGGCACAAGGGGTTCGGCCTGGCTCTGATCATCGACATTCTGTGCGGGGTGATCACCGGTGGTGCTTTTCTCGATCAAGTCAGAGGAATGTATAAATACCCTAATGATCCGAGTTCGGTAGGTCACTTCGTGATTGCGATGAACCTCTCCTCAGTCATGGACCCCGAAGAGATGAAAGAGCGGATGGCATCTTTCTATAGGATGATCAAGGCCACACCCATGTGGGACCACTCAAAAGAAGTCCTGCTTCCGGGAGAGATCGAATATCGGGCGTTCCTGGAGAGAAAGAAAACGGGAATCCCACTGCCGAACAAATTGTACCAGGAGTTGATCGCTTTGGGACAAGAGATGGGCATAGAGAGCCCGCTGGAATAGGGACAGAAGGCGTGGGGTGTGGTCAGATGACCGAAGGGCAGAACAAAGAGAAGGGATTCATAGATGGACCGGTCAGAAAGGAGGGGTGATATGTCTAAAAAATTTCTGTGGTGGAATGAGCTGTCGGGACAGGAGGTTACGGAGTATGCGAAGGAGTGTGATATTGCCATCCTGCCATTAGGCTCAATCGAACAGCACGGGCCCCACTGTCCTACAGGAGATGATTCGTATAATGCCATCGGAATGAGTGAGTTGATCGCAAAGAAGACAGGGGCCATGCTTCTTCCCTGCCCATGGTATGGAGCTCATCCCTACCATCACTGGGGATTCAAGGGAACGATTCCAATCGGATATGAGACCCATAAGGCCCTGATTAAGGACATCGTGAAGGGAGCGTCCAACGCCGGATACAACAAGTTCATCCTCCTATCCGCCCACGGACAGGTTCCTTCCACCACGCTGGCCGTTCATGAACTGGGCCTGGAAGGCTACTTTGTCCTGTCTCTCCACTGGTATGATTTCGTCAGGGATGTCCACGGAGAGATCTTCGAGACACCAATGTGGCATGCCGACGAGACGGAGACCTCTGTTGCGCTCTATCTCTTTCCTGAGTATGTCGACATGAGCAAAGCGGGAAAGGAGAAGGGAGAACCCCTGATTGACGGGAGATTCATCGGGAGCCCGGGAGGCCACCTCGGTGGAGGGCAATTCTATTACTTCGAGGGGACCTTCTCCAGGCCTGAATATAAGGAGTTGAAGCTAGGAATCGTTGGGGACGCGACATTAGCCACGCGGGAAAAAGGGGAAAAAATTGTAACAGCTCTCGTTGAACGAGTCAACGCTGTGATCGAAGATATCAAAAAGAGGTATCCTCCCGGAGTCAAGCCACCCGTGAGGTGAAGGAATGCCAGAGCCAATCCTCAGAGTTGAAAAAGTGGCGAAATCGTTTCCCGGCGTCGTCGCCCTCGATGGGGTCGACTTCGACCTTCTCCCCGGTGAAGTGCACGTCATCATCGGTGAGAACGGGGCCGGGAAGTCCACTTTGATCAAGCTCCTCTCAGGGGTCTTTCCCAAGGACTCGGGCCGTTTCCTCATCGATGGCAAAGAGGTGGAGGTCGATTCGGTTCATGCTGCTCAGGGTCTGGGCATCTCCACGATCTATCAGGAGTTCAATCTGGTTCCCGAGCTGACGGTCGCGCAGAATATCTTTCTCGGTCGAGAGCCTGTCCGGAAAGGGACCTTCGGCTTAGTGGTGGACAACGCGGCGATGGAAAAGAGAAGCCGCGAGCTTCTCTCCTCTCTTGGCCTGGAGATCTCCCCGGAAGTAACCGTCTCCACCCTGTCGGTCCCCAAGCAGCAGATGGTGGAGGTCGCAAAGGCCCTCTCTACGGAATCGAAGATCTTGATTTTTGATGAGCCTACGGCAACCCTGGCCGAGAAAGAGACAGAGGCCTTGTTTCGTATTATACGCGTCCTGAAGGAGCGACGAATCGGGATCATTTATATCTCGCACCGTCTGGAAGAGATCCGCAAGATCGGTGACCGGGTCAGCGTGCTGCGGGACGGTCGCTATATCGGAACGCTGAAAATAGAGGAGGCGAGCATCAACGATCTCATCCGGATGATGGTGGGCCGGGACATCAAAGACCAGTTCCCCCGAAACTACCGGGAGCCGGGAGAGGTTGCCCTCGAGCTTCGAAATATCGCCCGAAAAGGCGTGCTTCATGACATCAACCTGAGGATTCATCAGGGGGAGATTGTAGGCCTTGCAGGGCTTGTCGGGTCGGGTCGAACAGAGCTGGCCCGGGTGATCTTTGGCGTCGATGCCCCGGATGCCGGAGAGGTCCGGATCTTTGGGAAACCTGTGATCATTGACTCGCCCATGAAGGCCACGGACCTTGGCCTCGCTTTTCTGACGGAGGACCGAAAGGGTTTAGGGCTCTTTCAGGCCTTATCGGTCAAGGAGAATGTCACCATCGCCGCCCTCAAGCAGCTTTTTCCGAATGGGTGGATCAAGCCGGCGAAGGAAGACGGCCTTGCACAGGACTTTGTGAAGAAGCTCCGGATTCAGACGCCGAGCCTGGCCCGGCTGGTCAAGTATCTTTCCGGAGGCAATCAGCAGAAGACGGTTCTGGCGAGGTGGCTTGCCACCCGGTCGAAGATCTTCATCCTGGATGAGCCAACCCGGGGAATTGACGTGGGAGCCAAGCAGGAGATCCACCGCCTGATCGATGAAATGGTAAAGGAAGGGATTCCCATCCTGATGATCTCGTCGGAGCTTCCCGAGATCCTCGGGATGAGTGACCGGATCTATGTGATGCACGAAGGAAAGATTTCAGCGGAATATTCCCGCACGGAAGCGACACAGGAGAAGATCCTGGCGAGCGCCATGGGGAGATCGTGACCATGACCGAGGAGAAGAAAAAAAGGAGATTCCCGATAAGCGGACCGATGATCATTTGTGGCGGGACGATCGTCTTTTTTTCCGTTTTTGCAAAGAACTTTTTTACTGCCTCCAACGCCGCCAATATTATCCGGCAGGGGAGTGTCCTGGCCATCGTGGCCTTCGGCCAGACCTTTGCTATTCTGATCCAGGGCTTCGACCTTTCCGTCGGAGCGGTCATGGGACTGACCGCCTGCATCACGGCCATCTTGATGATCAACGGGATCGTCCCCGCTCTGGTGGCGGTCCTTCTCGCTATATTGGTCGCCACCTTTTGCGGACTGATCAATGGGTTAGTGACGAATTACATCGGGCTCAACCCCTTTGTTGCCACCTTCGGAATGTGGGGAATGGCCCTGGGCGTGGGCCTCGTGATCTCCGAGGAGAAGGTCATCTTTGGCCTTCCCAATACGCTGAGGTTTCTCCATGACGGAGAGCTTGCAGGTCTTCCGATCCCTCTCATCCTGGTCATGGTCCTCTGGGTCATCCTCCATTTCTTCCTCAAAAAAACGCCCTATGGAACAGCGACCTATGCCATCGGAGGCAATCCCACCGCTGCAGAGCTTTCCGGCATTCCGGTCCGGCTCCATAAGACGATGATTTACGCCCTGAGCGGGTTTATGGCCGGGATCGCAGGGGTTCTGTTCCTGGCGCGGGCAAACGCGGCGCAGGCTGTCGATACGATCGGATACGAGTTCGATTCCGTGGTGGCGGTGGTGGTGGGAGGGACGTCACTGGCTGGAGGAAAGGGAGGGGTGGCGCAGACTCTCCTTGGCGTTCTTCTTCTTGCCGCGGTGAGAAATGGGCTCAACATGATGGGTGCGAGTATCTACCTCCAGCTCGTCGCGGTGGGGATCATCCTGATCCTGGCCTATATTGCGGAGAGCCAGACCTCGGGATCCAAGGGAAAAGCCCTTGGAGATCTCATCGGAAGAATCGGCAGGGCAACCGCGCAGAAGGGATAAACCTCGTCGTTGAATTGGGCAGACCCGGCGAGAACACTTCTGAAGTCTTGTAATGCGGGTTGGGTTGACATGGAATGGGTTATAGAGGACCAAACCAAGAATGAAGTCGAGCAAAGTTGGCGGAACGTGGTGCTTCGCATTCGGAAGGTTCCGCTACAAGGCTTCTTCAGTGTCCTCGCCGGGTCTATCCGAGCAGCTTTTCTGCAATGGTAAGGTGAAGGCAGGGGAGAAGGCAATTCATGGAGATTTCAGCCTCAAGGGTCTGGTCCAAGTTCAATCGGTTCATCGGCCTCCTATTCATCATCGTGGTTGCCTACCTGTTCGTTCCCCGATTTCTATCCTACACGAACATCGTCAACCTGGTCAGGCAGACCTTTCTTCTCACCCTGATCGGCTATGGGATGGCCCTGAGCATGTTGATCGGAGGCCTCGACCTTTCGATCGGATCGGTTGCCGCCCTCTCCTCCGTTCTTGCTGCCACGTTTATCAGCCAGGGAAATGTGCTCCTCGGCGTGGTGGTTGGATTGGGCGTCGGAGGGCTCTGCGGCCTGGTCAACGGGATGTTGATCGCGCGATTTAAGCTCCCCGACTTCATCATGACCTTCAGCATGATGTTCATCGCCCGGGGACTGGCCATGACCTATACGAAAGGGGAATCGATCTACGGCTACCCGAAGAGCTTCCTCTGGCTCGGAAAGAGCTTTGTGGGACCTGTTCCCGCTCCGGTCGTCATCTCCGCCGTGCTCTTAGTCGTGCTCTACTTCGCCCTCAACAGGACAACCTTCGGAAGGAACATGTACGCCGTTGGAGTAAGCAAGGAGGCGGCCCGATTCTCAGGTCTTTCCGTACCGAAAAAGCTGATGCAAATCTATACGATCTGCGGGCTTTTTGCGGGGTTTGCCGGCTTGATCTATATCGCACGGCTCAATTCCGCCGAGGCGGAGATGGGCTTCATGTGGCCCCTTGAAGCCATCGCCGTATGCGTCATCGGAGGGATCTCCTTCGCCGGAGGAGAGGGGAACATCCTGGGCCTTGTCGTGGGAGGAATTGTCATGGCCATTATCAACAACGTTCTCAACCTTCTGGGCATTCCTTCCCGTTTTCAGGACTTTTTCGTGGGATTTGTGATCATCCTTGCGGTAACGGTGGATCATTACTCGAAGAGGAGGGAGGCTGTGAGTTGAAAGGAGGTGGTATTGTCAGAAAAATCGTCAGTCGGTTATGCTTAGGTAGCTCGGTGGTTGAAGGTCGTCATGACCGCAAAAGCGTATTGGAAGGTCGAGGGTGAGGATGAGGATCAGGGAAACCTCATCTCAACTTAATCTCATTCTTAATCTGACTTGACAAGGAGGACCCTATGAAACGCTTTATTTCTATTTTTTTCGTAACCATGCTCTCGATTTTCGTTTTGACAAATCTTTCTTTTGCCCAGAAGAAGGCGGCAAAAGACATGCAGGTGATCGTGGTCATCAAGGACCTGCTCAACCCCTGCTTCATTGAGATGAAGTGGGGAGGCTTTGCCGCTGCCAGGGAACATGGCGTCCAGTACAATTGCCTGGCACCGGAGAAGTACTCGGTCGATAACCAGATCCGGATTGTGGAAGACCTGGTGCAGAAGAAGGTGGATGCCATCGTCCTGATCCCGATCGATGGGAAGGGAATCGTCTCCGGAATTGAGAGGGCCAACAAAGCCGGGGTCCCTGTTTTTATCTGCAACACGGTGGCGGAAGGTGGCGATACGCTCGGGTTTGCGGGGATCGACCACACGGCCATGGGAGTTACCCTCGGCGAATATGTGGCCAAGAGGCTGAAGGGAAAGGGTCAGATCGTGATCCTGGAAGGAACGACCGGAGCCTCCACCGCCATTGAACGCTTAGAGGGAGTCATGGGGGCTTTGAAAAAATACCCGGACATCAAGATCCTGACGTCGACGACCGCCAAGTATCAAAGGCAGATGGGAATGAAGGTCATGGAAGACCTCCTCATCCGGTTCCCAAAGATCGATGCCGTGATCGGCATTAACGATTCCATGGCATTGGGAGCGAAGGAGGCCATTAAGGACGCAAAGCGATTGAACGAAATGTTCATTGTTGGAATTGATGCGACACCGGAGGCCATTGATAACCTCCGGATTGGGGAGATGGCGGCCACGGTCGATGCGAACTGTTTCTGGCAGACCTTCGTATCCGTAGACCTCACGTGCAAATACCTTCTGAAAGGGATGAAGCCTGAGAAAGATACGAAGATCGGCTCAGGGATGCCTGAGGTAATTACAAAGGACAACCTGGAACAGTTCGTCAAGTTCAAGGCCGATCGCTATCTGAAATACGGTCTGAAGCCGATGTGATAAACCGTGGCCTGATGGGGCACAGTCGAGCAGTGCGAGTGGCTCCGTAGGGACAGCCCGCTGCGGCCGCGACCAGGCTCTACCTGTTTTTGGTGAAGTTATTCTTTGAATCTGTGTAATCATCTTCTACAATTGTAGGGGCAGACCTGCGTGTCTGCCCCAGCAGAGCCAAAGGAGGAACGGATGAAATACGTGTTCACGAAGAAAGATGCGTTTCGTGCCGTACTGAAGAATCCTGAAAGACATGCCCACATCTGGGTCGACAAGGACAATGGGGCGCAGAACGTTTCCGGAGGCACTACGGACATTCCTGTTGGAAGCGAACTTCCCTATCATGTCCATGAGAAGGAAGAGGAAATCATGTTTATTTACAAAGGGAGAGGGATTGCCGTGGTGGAAGGGGAAAATTTTCCTCTCGAGCCGGAAACGATGGTCTTCGTCCCGCCCGGGTTGAAGCACACGTTTAAAAACACAGGGACTGAAATGCTCAGCTTTGCTTTCTTCTATGCGCCAGCAGGGCCTGAACAGAATATTCGTAAACTCGCAGGAAAGTAGGTTCTTATGAAACAGGTCTTTGAGAATCGCGTCAAACGGATGCTGAAAGAAGGGAAGAGAACCGCGGGGGCGTGGCTCCATCTCTGCAGCCCTTTCTCTGCCGAGATCATGAGCCGCGCGGGGTTCGATTGGCTGATGATCGATATGGAGCACGGCCCGGGAGATGTTCTGATGCTCATCAGCCAACTGCAGGCCATGAACGGGTCGGATACTCTTCCTTTCGTTCGGGCCCCCTGGAACGATTTCGTGGCGATCAAACGCATCCTGGATGCAGGGGTTTATGGCGTGATGATTCCCTACGTCAACGGCAAAGGGGATGCAGAAGCGGCTGTCAAGGCGTGCAAGTACCCTCCTCAGGGGATTCGTGGAATTGCAGGGAGCCCGAGAGCCGCCGGATATGGTCAAGGCGGAAAGGACTATTTCCCAAGGGCCAATGACGAGATCCTGATCATTGCCCAGATCGAGACGGCACAGGCCGCCTCTAACATAGAAGAGATCATGGAAGTTCCGGGCGTCGATGTTGTTTTCATTGGGCCGATGGATTTAGCAACCTCCATGGGATATCTCGGCAACCCGAACCACCCGGAGGTTCAAAACGCCATTGCAGTCGTGGAGAGGAAAGCGTTCAAGGCGAAGAAAGTCCTTGGAACGATCTCCGGGAGCTGGGAACAGGCCCGGGAGCTTTACGGAAGAGGCTACCGGCTGATCATGCTCATGTCGGACTCTGTATCCTTGGCCAAATTGGCATCAGACACGGTTGCCAAGTTTCGAGAGATCTTTCCTGAAGGATAGATCGCTTCGTTCAATCTTGAATCTGCAAAGGAGAATAAATATGGAACCGTTTGGATTTAATGGAAGGATTTTGCGGGTAGATTTGAGTACCAAGACGATTACTGAAGAACAGCCGTCCCCGGTTCTTTATCGGAGGTACCTTGGGGGCGGAGCCCTGGCCCTCTACTACCTGCTAAAGGAATTGAAACCGGGAGCGGACCCTCTCGGACCGGAGAACGTTCTGATCTTCGCTGCCAGTGCCGTGACGGGCCATCCGGCAGCAGGGTTCAGCCGTTTCAGCGTCGCTGCGAAGTCCCCTCTCACAGGAGGCTTCGGAGAATCGGAGGCCGGAGGGTGGTGGGGGCCTGAGCTCAAGTCCGCCGGGTTCGATGCCATCATCATCAAAGGGAAAGCGGAGAAACCGGTCTACCTCTGGATCGATCACGGAAAGGCGGAGATTCGAGACGCCTCTCGCGTGTGGGGACAGATGACGCGGGAAGCCCAGGCGATGATCCGGAAAGAATTGGGTGACGAGAAGGCTCGCATTGCCCTCATCGGACCTGGAGGAGAGAAACTGGTAAAATATGCCTGTATTCTGAACGAGCTGAAGCATGTGAATGGAAGGACCGGTCTGGGCGCTGTGATGGGGTCGAAGAATCTCAAGGCCATTGCGGTTAGGGGGGACAAGAAAATAACCCTTCATAATCCTGAAAGGGTCCGGGAAGTTGTGAAAGAGATCGCGGAGAACTGGGCGAAAAATCCCAGTACCCTCGGCGAACTCGGAACAGCCCGGGGGGTGATGCCCCTCAACGCCGGCGGGATCCTTCCGACCCGGAATTTCATCACCGGGACGTTCGAGAAAGCAGAGGCGATCTGCGGAGAAACGATGCGAGACACGATCCTGGTGGGCCGTGGCACCTGCTACGGCTGCCCGGTGCGATGCAAACGGGAGGTCAAGGTCGATGAACCTTACAAGGTAGATCCGGAATACGGGGGGCCGGAATATGAAACCATCGGCGCCCTCGGTTCCCTCTGCGGTGTTGGAGACCTGAAGGCCATTGCCATGGGAAATCAGATCTGCGGGGCCTACGGGATCGATACCATCTCGGCCGGCACAACGATTGCGTTTGCGATGGAATGCTTCGAGAAGGGGATTCTAACCCTCAGGGACACGGATGGAATCAAACTGGAGTTCGGCAATGCCGAAGCGATGGTCACAATGGTCGAAAAAATCGGGAGGCGGGAGGGATTCGGAAATCTTCTGGCGGAAGGGGCGAAAGCCGCAGCAGAAAAGATCGGCAAGGATGCCCCCGGGTATGCAATGCATGTGAAGGGCCAGCCTCTTCCCATGCATGAGCCGAGAGGGAAAGCCGGTCTGGCGCTTGCCTATTCGATTTCACCCACCGGAGCAGATCATCTGGAACACCCCCATGATCCGGTTTTTGAAACCGAGGCGGGTTTGAAGTCGATTCTTCCCTTAGGCGTCATCGAGCCCCTCTCAGCTCTTGATTTGAGTTCCAGGAAAGTAAGAATGTTCATCTATCTGCAGGATCTTTTCAATATGTTTAACTCCGTTGGTCTCTGTGTCCTGACAGGCGGATTCTTTGGTGGACCCGTCTCCGTCAATACGGTCCCGGAGTATGTCAATGCAGTGACAGGGTGGAATACAAGTCTATGGGAGCTCTTGAAGGTCGGGGAGCGGCAGAGCGCCATGGCCAGGGTCTTTAATCTCCGCGAAGGGCTTTCATCAAAGGACGATACTCTGCCGGATCGGATCTTCGAACCCCTTGAAGGAGGGACTCTCAAAGGCAAACGAATCGATCCGGAGGAGTTCAGAAAAGCCCTGAAGGCCTATTACAGCATGATGGGATGGGATGAGAATGGAGTGCCACTTGCGGGCAAGCTGGAAGAGCTTGAACTGGGGTGGGTAATGAGCAATGAGCAATGAGCAATGGTCAATGGACAATGGACAATGAACCGCGATCAATAGTCAATGAATAAAAGACAAAAGTAGGGTGGACAGAGCGAAACCTTGCACCATACGGTACAGGGCGAAGCGTGTCCACCACTGAATCTGAAGAAGGAAAATTGAGTGGATTGTAGGGGCGGGTTTTGCCCGCTGCGCCAAGCGCGTCGCGCGGCGAGCGCCCGCCCGCGTGTGCATCGGTTTAGGACGGAAAGGAGACCATGGAGAAGAAAAAATTCAAATATATCAAGAAGCCTTCCTGGTTCGGAGACGAGGGGCCCCTCTATGAGGCTCCCGAGATAAAGGAAGTCTTGAGAGTCCTTTTTGATCAGCAGACGACGGGTGTGAAACAGATGAGCATCTGGGAGACTTCGTTTCCGCCGGGATGGGAGCTTCCTCTTCACACCCATCCTGCTCCTATCGAGGAATTTCTCTACATCCTGAGAGGGAGAGGAGTCGAAAGGGTTGGAGATGAGGAAAGGGAGGTAGGGCCCGGGACTGCGATATTCATCCCTCCTGACGTTGAGCACGGGCTTAAAAACACAGGCGATGAGATGATCATCCTGCTCGTTGTTGTCTCTCCTCCCGGGATCGTCGAGAAAAATCTTTACGTGAAGCCATTAAAAAAGGCGACCCAGGTCTGGGAGAAAGAATACCTTTAATCGTGACCAGATAGGGTAGATATCGAAGCGATCTGTCATGACGGGTTGGTGGTCACTCACGCCTGCGTCCCGGAACGCGATACAAGCGCCAGACCTGTATAGGGACTCCGGTGTGCAGGCACGAACCGTGAGAACTAACTGACTATTCCCTCTCCCTTGACGGGAGAGGGTGTGGGTGAGGGTGAGTCAAAGACTATGCCCTCTGACCTCAATCCTCTTCCATCCGAGCAGAGGAGGGAAGAGGTGTATTTTTAGGGTATAGCATCCTGAATGGGAACGAGATCTTTTCTGGTCATAGCTCTAATTCTTTCGATCTCATCTACTTCCCGTGGTCAGGTGGACTCAGGTAGTTTTAATGGAATTCCATGGGGATCTGAAATAAGCACATTACAGGGGTTTATTCCCCTCAGGGAGTTTCGTGACTATAAGATTTGTCAGAGAAATGGGGATGTTCGTCAGATAAATGGAGTGGGAGTTGAAACGATCCGATATGAATTCTACAAGGAAAAGTTCTACGCTGGAAAGATTCTGTTTAGCGGGGATGAGAGTTTTCGATTGCTCCGGGATGCTCAGCGTCGCCGATATGGACCGGAAGAGCGGAAGAATCGATATCTCGAAGAATATGAATGGGCCTCGGATTCCCTTATGATTATTCTGTCGTACTCAGATGGTGACAGGAGGGGCAGCCTGGAATATGTGTTCAAACCCATATTCGATCAGATCACCCGGGATGAGAATTGTTGTACCCCGTAAGAAGAAAACCAAACCAAACCAAACATACTTGAAATTTCACCAGCTTTAGTCCCTCCCCCTTCGATGGGGGAGGGTGAGGGTGGGGGTGGACAGAAAGGAATTTGGTCCCCCCTCCTCTTAATCTCCTCCCACGAGGGGAGGAGAGATTTTTAGGAACAAATCTGAAATTGTTAGAGACAAATTCTCAGACTTCACTGTGTAATAATATAAGAGGAGGGAAAGGCAATGGCGAAATGGGAAATTCCCCCAAAGGGGGGGCATATGGATCTGGCCGATGGAGTCTATTTTCAGAACATGACGACAAAGGAAGTGAGGGAAAGGGTCGAGAAGTGTGACCTCATCATCATCCCTATTGGAAGCACGGAGAACCACGGGCCCCATGCATGCTATGGGGAAGATACATTCCTGGTTACCCGCATCGCCGAGACCGTTGCAAAGAAGACCGGATGTACAGTCGCTCAGCCCGTGTGGTATGGAAGCCATCCTTTCCACCACATCGGAATGCCAGGAACCATTCCGATTGACGAAGATATCTTTACGGCATACGTTTCACAGATCATTGCGGGTTTCTGGAATTGTGGTTTCCGAAAGCAGATCATATTGAACGGCCATGGCCAGGAGTATGTCCTGCCGACGGCGATCCACCGTTTCGCCAAGAAATATCAGGTCCCCGGCATGTTCATCAATCTGAACTGGTATTATGCGATCCCTTCGTTCATGAAGGACAAGGCCCACGGAGGTCCCTTTGAAACGCTCTTCATCCACGCCGATGAAGCGGAGACCTCTTATTCCCTGGCCCTTTTTCCGGAGATGATTCACATGAAGGACGCCGTGGACACGCAGCCGCGCAGCTTTCTTTCCCCGGGCCATATCGATGGCGCAGGAAACATGTATCAGAAACCGATTGCGTGGTATGGCCACGCGGGGTGTGGAGCAGCTGAAATGATCGCCACTCCCGAAGGAGTTGTGGGCAAGGCGACCCTGGCCGATGGCGAGAAGGCGAGGGCAGGGCTTGAGGCCTTATTCGATTACATGGAGAGTCTCATCCGGGAGATCATGGAGAAATATCCTCCGGGAAAACTACCCCCGGCAGAGTTGGTGACGCAGAAGTATTCTAAAAAGGAATTGGAGGATTTGCTGAAAGGCCCTCTCAAAGGAGGAAAACATCTTTATACCGTCGCCTGGCCGGCGTATTAAGACAAACGCGAGGGGTATCGTGACAACTTTGTAGGGCGTGATCCCCGATCACGCCGGTCGGGGGAAAAAGGGGACAGGCTGCTTTTTGAATTCATCTGCCCAAACCAGCCGGTCCCCTTTTTGTTGCCTGAACCTACACCTTTCCATGCCCTCCATCAAATGTTATTCACCTTTGCACCAAAGTCAGCGGCCGATTTTGGAAAGCAGGGCTGCGCCTTCGGGACCGACCTCGTTCTTCCAGGCGGCTACCGCCTCGGCCGCGCTCTTCGCCAGCAAGGAGCGTAACTCTGGCGTGAGCGCTTCGGCCTTGATGATCGTCACACCGTTGGCCGCCATACGAGTATAGTTCTCGTCCAGTCGCCCCTCCAGCAGTCGCCACTGGTTCACTTCCGTTGCCATTGCGGCTCGTTCGACGGCGTCGCGGAGTTCGGTCGGCAAAGCCGTGTAAGCCGAATCGCTCAGAGTGGCGAGGCTTAGTGGCACCGCATAATTGATCTCGGTGAAGTACAGCAGGTAGTCCCAGAGCCGCCGTCCTGCGCCGCCATCGCCCGACGACAGCACGGCAACCACTGAACCATCCTTAAGGCGGGGCATGGTGTCAGCAAAGGAGAGATTGACCGGCGCCGCGCCGGTGGCTGTGAAAACCTTGGTGCCGGTTGCGTCATAGGTCCGGATCGCTAGGCCGGCGAGATCGGCCGACGTCAATATAGGCTTTTTGGCCCATAGGCCGCTCGGTGGCCACGGCGTCGCATAGAGCAGTCGCTGCCGCTCGGCAGCCAGTCGTTTCGCATAGAGCGGCCGCGCAGCTTCGTAGAGCGTCCGGGCATCCGCATTGGTTGGGGTGACAAACGGCAGCGAAGAGACAAGGAACAATGGATCAACCTTGCCAAGGGCACCCGCGAAAGCGTCACCTGCCACAATGCGCCCGTCGCGCACCGCAGCGACCATCTCGGCCGACTTGATGCCGAATGCCGAGTCGAAAGAAGTCTTTAAGATGATCCGCCCGCCACTTTCGCGGGCTACAGCCTCTCCAAAGAATCGCAGACCTTCGCCCGGCATCGAGTTCGAGGGATATTCGGTGGCCATTTGCCATTCGATGGCCCGGGCGCGTAACGCCGCCGCAGGCAGCAGGAGCAGCAGAACGCCGAGGAAAAAACAGATCACGCGGTGGGAATATTTTTCACGCATGGTAGCCTCCCTCATGCAGTGGACCATTTGTACATAATGACTCATGCCCGGAGGGCACCATCGAACCATGAAAATTATTGCAGGTTACGGATAGGGCTATGAAGCCGGTTTTGGTTAGGTCTTGGGGTAAGGGCTAATTTCCTTAGGACCAGCAACCTAACCCATTGACAAAACTGGCATCCTTACCCTAACCCTTACCCAGGAGTTACTACTTTCTACATAATAAGAACTTGGTCTTCGTTGGGTTGAATATACGAAAGAAAGAGTTGAATGTCAAGAATAGATAACCTAACACCCGCCTTCCGGCCGCCATCTGCCGCACATCTCGCTGATACCTTAAGGGGACAGGCTGCTTTTTGAATTGTTTCCCTTCAGCCTGCTCAAAGTAGTCGCTTCCCTTTTTGCGGTCTCAACCTAAACCTCTCCGCGCTTCCTGTCAAATGTTATTCCACTTTGCACCAACGTCCCCTTTCCATTTTCTTTGCCCCGAGTCCGTCTGGGTGCGCTTGTTACGCGCTGAGCAATTTTACGAACAACACCCGGTCGCCACCGTACCCATCATAGTTCTTAGCAACTGAAATACCCTCGATTACCATGTCACCTGGTTCAATGCTAAACCCCATCCGAAGGTGAAATGCGATAGAAACTCGGTTAACCGGTGAGGTTACGCTGCGGACAACCCGGCAGCCATGTTTCTGGGCAATCTTAATGAAATGCCCGTAGAGATTGCTCGCTAATCCTCTCCTTCGATAATCAGGATGAACCCCAGCAAAGTGGATATAAGCTTGGTCTGGAAACGTTTGTGAAAAAAATCCGATGAGGAACCCAACAATCTTACCTTCACTTTCAGCCACGAAGCTTGTCTCACGGAAGTGAACAAAGAAGAGTTTGGGGAGCATGTCGCTCATGTTTCGCCCGCCCCACCACCCATTCAGCACAGAGATGATTGGTTGATAATCAGACAGTTCCGCATGTCTGATAGTAATATCGTTCATTTAATGTCACCTATGTTCCGCTAATACTGCCGCATAACGAACTGAGCTCAGCCGCGCCGCGACGTGGGCGGCGTCGGCTGGAGCGTTTTGTTGGGCCTGAGATATTGCGGCATTGCAGGGGACCAGGCATCAATAGCTTTGACAAATTTGTCACGCGTAAACACCGCGTGGTGAACATTTGAGGGAATAGCAATTACCTCGCCCTGCTTAACACAAAAGATGTCGTGATCAAGCTCGAAAAACAACTCACCTTCAAGGACCATAGTAATTTGCTCGCTCTCATGGCTATGTCGATCGAATTGGCAGTGGGGTTCTACCTCGAAAAACGTTAGTAGAGTCTTGCTTAGAGCAACGCCCCACATTTTGGCCCCAGGAACATCAGGCTTCAACGTTAGAATATCGTGCGGGAAATACGTTGCTTGTTTGCTCAATTGCTTTACCATGCAGACAGCAGACTCTGGGCAAAGGGTTTGGAATTCAATGGAGGACTGTAATGGCACGGGAGCAAGGTTTCTGCCAGTTTTGTGAAAACCGAGCTTGGCAAAAAAACCCTCGGCCGTGGTGGTCAACAGATAAAGCTCATGAATGTTCTGAGCATGGGCATGGGCAACCAGCCTTATATAGAGAGCTTTCCCAATTCCCGTTCCGCGGGCTTCAGGTGCTACTGCCAATGATCGAAGCAGGCCAACCCCTTCATAGACTTCCAGCCCAACCACACCGATAATTTCGTTCTGGGACTTGGCGAGTATAAAATGCTCTAAATGAGGGGTAATGCCGTCGATCGGCAACTGGCAGCCAGACAGCACCTGCTTAATATCACTTTCATCCCCCGAATCTGCAAATGCAAAGGTAATTCCTTTCATTTCAAACCGTCCTTTGTTAGGCGCAACGCCTGAACTCAACGGGGGCTAATAGCCGTCCGCTGAAGTGATTTGCTGGCTTGTTCACAACAATCCATCGAACTCTTCGACCGTTATTCTTGCCTGTTTCAAAATATGAGAAAGTGTGGACCGTTTGAGCGGGCGATGGACGGGAATGGTTATTTTCAGAGTTTCCACAGGTGTGTGTTTTTGAAGCCGAAGATGGCTTCCTTTTTGTCTTACGACGACCCATCCGTCCCGTTGAAGCGCTCTTATGACTTGATCATAGGGGAGGCTGGGAAGTTTTGTCATACCGCCACTTCGACCGTTTCAGCATTTGGCGAGAAGACCTGGTCATCTTCAACAGGCTCGAGGTAAAGTTCAATCGCCTCTCGAATATTCTTCAGCGCTTCCTCTTTGGTGTCACCCTCGCTAATGCAACCCGGTAAGGAAGGGACAATAGCCGTATAGCCGCCTTCTTCGCTTGGTTCCAAAACAATTTTAAGTTTCATGATCTCACCCTCTGCCACTAAATATGCATCATCGTTGAGAGATTGTCATCATCCAAGCCAACAGCAAAAGTCAGCGGCGGCTTTTGGCCGTCCGCTGGGGAGCCTTGTTAGGCGATTTCTTTTCTATCTGCTCATAAGATAAATGGGGGAGACTTGCCTGTTTCCTGGCATGTTCGATCGTCATTGCGACCAAATTGCCCGAAGTATCGAGATCAATGTAAATGTTTTCATTTATCTCTTTGGTTTCGGCAACCTTGCCGTCAGCAAATTCGACCAACGCAGTATCTGTATCTGAAAAATATTTGATTTTCATTTCGATTCTCCTCTAAAGCTCCTATCGAAAAAAGCATTATGAACTGTCTCTCCGTCTGGAAGCAAGATGACGCGAAGAAACTTACCTTCCGTCCACTCCCTGTAACTTCTTTTTAATTCATCCATGTTCTTGATTTCCAGTAGATCCATTACACTTTCATGATCGATTAACGAATATCTCTGTCGGGAGTTTTGGATTTCGTTGTGTCCGCTGTGCCTATTCGCTCTGGCCATGCCTGGATCATCCACCTTATAAGGGCACTGTTCACCGCGAAAATGTCCTTCTATGGCCGAAAATAGTCCCTTTTTTCAAGCCTTCACCCCCAAAATCAACCAGTTGACTTAGTCCGACTCCCGGGAGCGGAGCGGACCTTTAGAGGCAACCGCTGCTGGCGTAAGTGGCAATCGCTTATTCACTCTTGGTCCAAAAATCCGCCAACAACTCGGCTTGATCTAAGACTTTTGTTACCGAAGTTGTGTATTCCCCTGTCGCCGGGTCATCGGGCGGATATTTGTATTTGCGCAAGATGCGTTTTACCAACACGCGCAGTTGCGCCTGGACGCTTTCCTTGAGCTGCCAATCGATGGAGGTGTTCTGGCGCACCTTCTCAACCAGTTCATGGGCGATGTGTTTGAGCGTTTGATCTCCCAGTACCGCTTCGGCGGTGGGGTTGTCGGCCAAGGCATCGAAAAATGCCAGTTCGTCGGGGCGCATGTTCATCTTTTCGCCGCGCTGGTCGGCGGCGCGGATGTCTTTTGCCACCCGGATGAGTTCTTCGATGATTTTGGCCGAGTCAATCAGCCCGCTCTGGTAGCGCTTGACGGCTTCGGCCAGCATTTCGGAGAACTTCCTGCCCTGCACCAGATTCATTTTCGAGCGGGTCTTGATTTCATCATTGAGCAGGCGTTTAAGCAGTTCGAGCCCAAGATTTTTGCGGGGCATGCCCTGAATGTCAGCCAGGAATTCATCCGACAGGATGGAAATATCCGGCTTCTTGATGCCCGCCGCGTCAAAAACATCAATCACTTCTCTGGAAATAATGGCGTCGTTAACGATTTGCCGGATGGCGGTTTCGATTTCTTCGTTGGTGTGGGTTTTGCTCTGGTCGTCGAATTTGGCAAAGCGGGCTTTGATGGCCTGGAAAAGTGCTAGGTCGTCGCGGATTTTGAGCGCCTCGGGATGCGGCACCGCCAGCCCAAAGGCTTTCTGCAGGCGGATGACGTTTTCTTTGAAGCGTTCTTTGCCGTTGCGGACGGCCTTGCCTTCTTTGATTTCCGCGAGTTCTGAGATGTAGTTCGCCGCGTCGAGGATGAAGTTGAGTTTGGCTTTGGGTTCGAGCGTAAAGTAGCGGCGGTAGTTGAAACGCGCGAACATATCCACCACCACTTCGTGCAGTTCCTGCATTTTGGCAACGGCTTCTTCCTGGTCGAAGGTGATTTTACCTTTGCCCTGGCTGGCGGCATAGACCAGCATGGCGTTTTTCAAATCCTGGGCGATGCCAATGTAATCCACCACCAGACCGCCCTCTTTGTCGCCAAAGACGCGGTTGACGCGGGAGATAGCTTGCATCAGGTTGTGCCCGTTCATGGGCTTATCCACATACATGGTATGCAAGCAGGGCGCATCGAAGCCGGTCAGGAACATATCTCGCACGACGATTAGCCGCAGAGGGTCTTTGGGGTCTTTCAGGCGGTTGCCAATGGCTTTGCGGCGATCTTTGTTGCGGATGTGCTCCTGCCAATCGAGCGGGTCGCTGGCGGACCCGGTCATCACGATTTTGATGACACCTTTGTCGTCTTCTGGGTTGTACCAATGCGGACGCAGTCTGATGATTTCGCTGTGCAATTCCACACAAATGCGGCGGCTCATACAGACAATCATGCCTTTGCCATCTGCCGCGCTCAGGCGTTGCTCGAAATGCTGGATGATGTCGATGGCGACCTGCTTCAGGCGGTTGGCACTGCCCACCACCGCTTCTTTGCTTGCCCATTTAGCAAAGCGCCGCTGTCGGTCGGTCAGTTCGTCATCTTCCGTGACTTCTTCGACGCGTTCATCCAGGATTTTCTGCTGTTCTGGAGGAAGCTCTATTTTGGCGAGGCGGCTTTCGTAATAGATGCGAACTGTCGCCCCATCAGCCACCGCCTGCTGGATATCGTACACGTCAATATAATCGCCAAAGACCGCCTGGGTGTTTTTGTCTTCCTTTTCAATCGGAGTCCCGGTAAAGCCAATGAAGGAGGCTTTCGGCAGGGCGTCGCGCATGTGTTTGGCGAAGCCATCGATAAAATCGTATTGACTGCGATGGGCTTCATCGGCAATTACGACCACGTTGCGGCGCTCGGTGAGGGTGGGGTAGGTGGTGCCGGTTTCTTCGGGCAGGAATTTCTGTATGGTGGTAAAGACGATACCGCCGGATGCCACCGAGAGCAATTTTCTCAGATCTTCACGATTGGTCGCCTGGATGGGCGTCTGGCGCAGTAACTGCTGGCAGTTGGTGAAGGTTTCAAAGAGCTGCTGGTCGAGGTCGTTGCGGTCAGTCAGTAAGACGATGGTGGGGTTGTTCATTTCCTCCGCCAGCACCAGTTTTCCAGCGTAAAAGACCATCGAAAGGCTTTTGCCGCTGCCCTGGGTGTGCCAGACCACACCAGCGCGTTGATCGCCTTTGGGCTGTTGTTCCACAGTCGGCAAGCCATAGACTGACGGATGTTCGGCGGCAAAATGCCCAGTTTCACTGGATGAAGCGCGGATGGTGGATGCAATGGCTTTGTTGACCGCGAAATACTGGTGATAGGCGGCCACTTTCTTGACGGTTTTCTCTTTCGCCTTTTCAAAGACGATGAAATGGCGGATGACATCGAGCAGGGTCTTTTTGTTCAGCAGACCATTGATGAGCGGTTCCATCTCCGGCTCGTGCAGAGAATCGACGGCTCGCGCGCCATCCACACTTTTCCAATCCATGAAGCGTGAATAATCGCTGGAGATGGTGCCAGCTTTGGCAAACCAGCCATCGCTGATAATGAGAAAGGCGTTGGTGGTGAACAGGGAGGGAATGGCCTGCTGGTAGGTTTGCAACTGGTGGAAAGCTGCCTGGACATCGGCATTTTCATCGGCTGCGTTTTTGAGTTCGATCACCACCAGCGGCAAGCCGTTGATAAACAGGATAATATCGGGGCGTTTGTTGCTCTGTCCCTCAACAACTGTAAATTGATTAACCGCCAGAAACTCGTTATTTTCAGGGTGGGCAAAATCCACCAGCCAAACCTTGTCGGTGCGGGATTTACCCTCGCCAATGCTGAATTTGACATCCACGCCTTCGGTAAGCAGGCTGTGGAAGGCTTCGTTGTTGTCTATGACGGTCAGCGCCGGGGCGCGCAGGGCTTTTTTGAAGGCGTCTTCGCGCGCTTCAGTGGGAATGTGCAAGTTGAGACGGTCAATGGCGTCGCGCAGGCGGGTTTGCAGGATGACCTCGCTATAAACACGCTCAGGGTTTGCGCCTTCTGCCAAATCGGGACCATACAGGACGGTATAACCGTCCTCGGTGTGTAATAAGTCGAGGGCAATTTGTTCGATTTCTGATTCAAACAATATATTGCTCATAAGGCATCACACCACCAAACTTCTTAATTGATTTTCCGTAACGTCAAAGGTATTCTTTTCGAATTCTTTATCCTGAGATTTGCTGACCACTTCAAATTGATATTTTCCGCCTTTTTCTTTCTTGTAGAAGCAGAGCACGGCATTTGTTTCGTGGACTTCTTGAGCAAAATGAATAAAGGGTGCTAAACAGAATACTTCGTCCATAACCTGAGCATACACTGTTCCAGAATCAAAGTGATCCACGATTTCTATGTAATTGTCTTTTTGGATAGGGATGATCTCTTTCTTCCCATCCAATGAGCTTCCGTTGAATATTTCACATCTGGGATAAAGTGGGGTTTGGGCATCGTGATAGCGAAATACCACAACCTGTTCCAGCTTTATCAATTGTCTTAAGACCAATTCTAATTGTGGATATAGTTCTTTGTATAAAGCCTGCTGTTGCGCCGATGTTTTTGCAGAAGCGTGTTCAAAACCATTCCGTTCTTGATTAAGTTTCTTTATCAGGCTTAAAGTTGAGGTGGGGATAATTTGTGAACAGCCAAAGGTTATCCCACTCTTGGTAGTGTAATCAAGGATATTTTCAATAATGGTCAGTTTGTCAAATAACTTATTGCTCCAATATTTTCCCCATTTGATACCAAGCGATTTTAGATCCAGTTTACGGTGACGGGCTTCCCCCACAACCAAGCCATACAGAAAAAAGACGATTGATTCCCAGCACGATTTCAGCAAATCGAGCCGGTGATGGTCGTTCTGAGAATTATAGATTGCCTGATAAAAGTAATAGGCAATGGGTGTGGGGAATTTTTCTTCAATTCTGCTCAGGCTTATTTTTGGGTTAGCAGCATATCTAGCTAATGCCTCCGCGTATTTTTCCCGGCTCATTTTGTAAAGTACTTCGCTTGATGGAAACTCATATTTTTCGATTTCCACCGGGTAGTTTTCTATAAGCCATTGATTGAAATCGGGATTATCCGAGTACTCTATGATTTTCTCGTCGCTCATACTTTAATCTCCCCGCCCATCAATTTTGGCAGAAGCGCGTCGCGGATGGCGGCGAGGGTGGCGGATTGTTTATTTAGCTGTCCTATTGCTCGGTAAATAGGCAGTACTAGTGCTTTGAAATGGCTTAGGATTGGACTTGGCGGTATTGCTAGTTTTTCGCGGCTCTCGAAGTCAGCAAACTGAAAATTGCTAATACCCGTGCTTTGAAGCTGGTAGTCCCATGTACCACCATTGGCATACAGAACCCTTAGGTAAGTACCTAAGAAAACCGCTGTTGATAAATCATTGGGTCTAATTAATCTACAAAAACTGGCGGGAATGATTTTTTCATCGAAAAGTTCCAACACATCATCTGTAATTAGCAAGTTCCTTCCTGTTGCCTGTTCTTTAGAGCCGCCAGATATTTCAAAGACAATATCGCCCTCCTTAAGAATCCTCTTCTTAAGACTACTGGGCTTGATAAAACGTCTTGGCACATTTGTAGACTGTCCAAACCAAATATCATTAATATCGGTGCCTCTGATGACAGCGCATAAATCAGAGTATTCTTCCACTTTCTCTTCTTTTCCCCAATCTCCTCCAATAACCAAATCAAAAAGCTCACCTATGCTCCCCACCGTCCACCCACGCGGAATCATCCCCAACTCGCTCTGCACCATCTCGCCGACTGCGCCGGGGAAGTTGAAATCCACAAACCATTCCTTGAAAATGGCCTGGGCGGTGGCTTCGAGCGTGGCGTTGGTCTGGCGGTTGAGTTCGATTTTCTCGTCCAACGCGGAGAGGATATCCGCAATGCGGCGTTGGGTGAGAGGGGGGGGCACTTCAATTTCAAAATCTTCGATCATGCCTTTAGTCAAGGCATTTCTGGTTCCTCCAACAGATGCCAACCCTAGCATGTAATTTTTAAATTTAGGATTTAGCAGGAAGTACTTTAAGTATTCTGGGATTAATTTGAAACTATCAGGGCGGACAATTGAAACATGCTGATTTACTCTTGCAGGAAGCAACTCTTTGGGAACTTGGCAAACTCGCGCAACACTATCGCCGGTGATATTTAGCAAAACATCTTTTTCTTGAAGTTCAACATTGTTCAACTGGCTAGCCTGCTCTTCGTCTATATATGCAAGCCCATCGTAAGAAAAAAAGAAATCTAAAACATTTTGACTTCTAATAAGCGTATAAGGACTCTCGCCAAGATATGCTTCTTTCCCTCCGCGAGGGGTGGCTCCCGAACCTATTTTTGTACAAAGGTCTTTCAATTTATACGTTTTCCATCCATTAGAACTCATAACCAATCCTCTTCAGGTTCTCGCGAATGGTCTTTTGCAGCTCATCACCCCGGGCAAACTGTTCGGCAAGTTTGGCGGTCAGGGTGTTCATTTTGTCGGCAAACAGCACGCCATCGTCTTCAGCTTCTTCAGTACCCACGTAGCGTCCCGGCATGAGGACATAGCTGTTAGCGCGCACTTTGTCCAGCGTGGCGGCTTTGCAAAAGCCGGGTTTATCTTCATATCTGCCAGCGAGGGCTGAGATTGGCGAAGCCCGCCAACTATGGTAAGTGCTGGCAATCAGGGCAATATCGTCATCGGTAAATTCCTTGTTGCGGCGGTTAATCATTGTGCCGAGGTTGTGGGCGTCAATAAAGAGAATTTCATTCGAGCGGTTGCGGAACTTATGGTTGGTCTTGTTGCGCGCCAAAAACCATAAACACGCGGGAATCATGGTGTTGTAAAACAATTGCGCGGGCAGGGCCACCATGCAGTCCACCAGCCCGGCTTCGATCATATTCTTGCGAATCTCGCCTTCGCCGCTGGTGTTGCTGTTCATACTCCCGTTGGCCAGCACAATCCCCGCCGTACCGTTGGGGCTGAGTTTGTGGATGAAGTGTTGCAGCCAGGCATAGTTGGCGTTGCCGACTGGCGGCACGCCGTATTTCCAGCGCGCGTCGTCGCGCAACTGTTCGCCGCTCCAATCGCTGATGTTGAAGGGTGGGTTGGCAAGGATGAAGTCCGCTTTCAGGTCGGGATGGCGGTCATTCAGGAAAGTGTCGCCCAGTTCCAGTCTGGCGTCGATGCCGCGAATGGCGAGGTTCATGCGCGCCAGGCGCAGGGTGGTCGGGTTGGATTCCTGCCCGAAAATCGAAAGGTCTTTGATGTTGCCCTGGTGGTTCAGCACAAACTTTTCGCTCTGCACAAACATGCCGCCGCTACCGCAGCAGCCATCGTAGACACGCCCGTTGTAGGGTTCGAGCATTTCCACCAGCAGCTGGACAATGCTGGCGGGCGTGTAGAACTGCCCGCCCTTTTTGCCTTCGGCATCCGCAAACTGCCCGAGAAAGTATTCATACACCCGTCCGAGCAGGTCTTGCGCCTGGTGCGCATCCTGCTGAAAGCCAATCGTGCCAATCAGGTCAATCAACTCACCCAGGCGCTGTTTGTTCAGCTCCGGGTCAGCGTAATTTTTTGGGAGTACTCCCTTCAGCGTCGGGTTGATGCGCTCGATGGCGTCCATTGCTTCATCAATCCTCTTGCCGATTTCGGGCTGTTTGGCGCGGTCTTGCAGGTACTGCCAGCGGGCTTTTTCGGGCACAAAGAAATTGTTGTGCGCCAGATACTCATCCGCGTCTTCGGGGTCTGCTCCCTCGAACTCGCCCTTGCCCTCCGCCAGTTTGGCGTACAGGTCATTGAACGCATCGGAAATGTACTTAAGAAAAATCAGCCCGAGGACAACGTGCTTGTATTCCGCTGCATCCATGTTGGAGCGCATTTTGTCCGCTGCCGCCCAGAGGGTTCGTTCGAGTTCGTTGTTATCTGCCATTTTCATCCCCTGCGAGAATTACACTTTTGTTTTTTGTCACCGATTGTGGGTGGTATAAAATCAACGCGTTGGCTAAATATAGCGGGCAACGTGAGGATCTGCGGCGGCGATTAGCCGTCCGCAGCTTCCTGTTGTTGGCCTTGACTCTGTTCTATGACCAATTTTACGGCAAGGTGCTTTATAACATTCTTCAATACTGTGCGAAGGGGCGGACCGCCTACACGTTGAAGCAGTACTTTCCCCTCTACATCCAGAGACCTGGCAACTGGAATGTCCGGGCTGAAAGAGCGAAAGCTCGCATGAGTAAACTGGGATCGGATTGAGTAGAGTTCAGAAGCAATGTGCTGAACCTTTTCCCCCGCTGATCGTTTAGCCCAAGCCTCAGCACTTTCGTTCTTGACGCGCTGGGAGGCGATTATAGCGACCGCGAGATTCTCCATTAGTGTGCCTTGAAGCTCTTGGCTACAATCCACCGTGAAGGCTTGCCTGAAGCGTCTGCTTAGCCCATAATCACGCTCGTATTCATCGGAAAGCGCGTCCCAATCGGGCGGGCAGCCAGTGGAACATTTTGTCTTGAGCCATTCGAAGGCATTAGGATGCTTAGGTTGGCCTTTCACCGTGTCAATGCAGGTCAGCAAGAGATAGATGATCAGGGCGTCTGTGTCGAAGTCGAAACCTGCAAACTCATGACCACTGATCATGATTGAATACTTCTCAATTCTCCTGATCGTCCCGTTGCAGAGAGAAGTTTCCACAGACGTGACAGACTTGTGTTTCTGCATGATCTTTGAGACTGCCGAGAGATGCTCAATAAACTCAAGGCGCTCTGCCAGGACAGTGAGCTTATTCTGATTCTCAGGATCCATGCGTGCGAATGCATCCCTGCTGAAGCTATTGTCGATGTATTGGGCGATGTCCGTAACTATGTCAGGCGTTTCAACTCGCCGCGGCGCAAGCCATTTGTCTGGATTCCAGTCCATCTTGTCTCCCGAGGTCATGGCCAGATATTAGACGGAAGAATTGTGTCATGATATAACAATTCCGCCCAGCATGCAACACCTGATCCTCGCTTAACCCCTTAAAATAAAAAAGGATTCCTGGGTGATAATCATGGACGTCCGCAATTCCAGAGAACGTGATGCCAATGTCCTCACCACCATGATCTATACCCGCGCGGTGAACAGGCTCGGACTCTCCTTAAAGAGTCCGGCGGATATCTGAAGAAAGCAAAACACCCCGGGTCTCCCTCTTGAAGGACCTCTCCCGGCCAAGTGAGGATCTAACAGGTTGCTGAAAAACGGCCATCTGCGGCGTTTCCCTCATCCTTCGTCGTTGCGGCGTGCTGCCAAGCGCGTCTCACTCCTCAGGATTTCGGGTGCCTTGCATCTGGCCATTTTTGAGCAACCTGGGAAAGATGGCTTTTTCAGCATCCTGCTAAACCATGACACGGTGCAGTCTGCCCCCCGGAGTATCCTGCCTCAGTCTTCTCACCATGCGAGAACGTTATCAAAAAGGGATAGACTTGTCAAGATTTTCAACAGGATAACGTCAAGGTCAGTTTCATGATATGCTGCAGTCAGTATTTCCACCCCGAAGACTTTCGTAGGGGAGCCCTCCTACGGGCTCCCGGTGCGGGCGGCCGCAGGGGACCGCCCCTACATGAATCTATGAGGAGCGAGGAGAGGGAAATGGGTCAGAAACAATTTCTCGTTGCACCAACGTTTTTTTCCCCGGTGCCTTGCCCGGCTGTCCATATCGTGAACACCTCATCGGGCTGTTTTTGCTTCTTCGAGATCGAGCACCTTAGCCTGAACGGAATCGAGCACGGAGTCTCGGATGAAGGTGCTGGCGTTGAGGATCTCAACACCGATCAGTTCGCCGTTGGCATTCAGTTCCGCTGTGATATTCGGACTGACCTCGACACTGCCCGCCTCCGGCTCATCGGATATGGCGAGATGAAGAACATCGTCCCTCTCAAAGTATGCCATGCGTGGTTTACTCATTCTTTAACCTCCCCGATTTCAGTCGAGAGTTGATTTGTTGGCGGCTCGTTGCGTGAATCGTCACGGGCGTCAGCGTGTCGCCCCTCCGTTCATAGGGAATCATAACCAACAGCTTTTCATGCCGGCCAATAGTGACCTTACGTCCTGTGACAGTGTCTACGTACCGCTCGGAGGAGTATCGCAAAATATGCTCGACCACCGCACGAGCGTAGCCGCGCAAGCTCAGGCGGTACTGCATGTATTCGGTCCAAAGAATCTTTACCTTCTCCATACCGCCTTCCTCGACCGTACAGACGTTAGACAGTAAAATTTGTCATAATACAATAGACTGAACTCATGAATCTTATTTCATGATATGATAGTTCTGTATATCATGCAATACCTGATTCTTGCTTAACTCACTGGAATGAAAGGGGCTTCATGGGCAAAAATTATGAATGTCCACAATTCCACGATACGGCGAAGACTGCCCGGAACATACGGCCTCAGCCTTCTTATTATGCGAGAACCTTATCAAGAAGGGCTTGACTTGTCAAGATTTTCAACGGGATGGTATCAAGATCGGTTTCATGAAATAGCGCACTCCGCATTTTCACACGGAGGATTTTCGCAGGGAAGCTCGCCAGCTTCGCCCAGGTACGGGCGGCCACAGGGGGCCGCCCCTACGTAAATCTCCGGGGAGCGGATCAGGGTGAACTGATCTCCAACAGGAAAAAGCCAGAAGACCTCGCAACCTGAACGTAGCGGCTACATTTCCGGAAACAAATCGCTCAGGATTAAAACAGAGATAATGTTTCCCTTTTCACGGCATGGTCACGATGGCTCTCATGCACTTTGAGGGATCGCGGGCCGTATCGACGGCAGTTCCCCAGTCTTTCAACGAAAATCGATGGGTGATAAGGTGTTCCACCTGGATCACCTTGCTCGCCAGAAGTTCGTGAGCAAGTGTGCACGTATTGACGGACGAGAAACTGCCGATGATCTGAAGCTCTCTTATGGAAATGTCAAACGGGTTGATGCTGGAATATTGCTGGGGCGGCACAAATCCGTAGAGAACGATCTTTCCACCCCTTTTAACAAACTTGAAGGTCCTCTCCACAATCTGAGGCGATCCCGTTGCCTCAAAAACGACGTCAAATCCGAGAGGAGCGATCCGGTTAAGCTCTCTCTCCTGGTTGTCATCTGCAACCACCGTTTCGTCGATTCCCATTCCTTTGGCCACATCGAGCCTGCTTCTGGTCCTTCCCGTGACGACCACTACCGGAGCCCCGGTTTTTTTCGATAATTCGGCAATGATGAGACCGTTCGCCCCGGTTCCGAATACAAGGACGCTCAACCCGGGCTGAACTTGGGCCCGCCGGATGGCATGAACGATCGTTCCGAGATTGGCTATGAAGGAGCCTGCTTCGAAGGAGACATTGTCGGCAAGAGGGATGAGGTTTCTTGCGGGGACGACGCAGTTTTGAGCAAATCCGCCATCCAACCTTAGCCCCTCCTTCGAAGCTGTGTGACCGATCACCAGACCGTTCAGACACTGATTGGTCTTTCCGGTTTTACAGTAATAGCAATAACCGCACGCCATGAATGGCTCGACAGCAGCGCGGTCTCCCAGTTTGACATGGGTGACTCTTGGACCAACCTCTTTCACGACGCCGGTAAACTCATGCCCTGGTATCAAGGGATAAACAGATCCCTTAAACTCTCCATCCAGAAGATGGACATCTGTTCCGCAGACACAGCAAGCTTTTACCTCAAGGGTCACCTCCCTTTCGCCCGGCTTGGGGTAAGGAAGTTCCTTAATCTGAAAACTTTTCGGCTCTTCGATCACTACGGCCTGCATTTCATTCTCCTTTCCCGATCGCCTTCTCCAGGACTTCCACCAGGTGGACGGCCTTTGTTTTCATTTTTGTCTGGTGAATTCCGTCCTTGAGCTGGATCAGACAGCCCATGCAGCTCGTTGCCACATACTGGGCACGGGTGGCCTCAATATCATCGAGCTTTCGCTTCAGGATCTTTTTTGAGAGATCATAGTAAACGAAATTGAAACTCCCTGCCATCCCGCAGCAGCGATTGGGCTGCTTCATCTCCACGAGCTCGATTTCCGGCATGGCTTGAAGCAGCCTGCGGGGCTCTTGATAGATCTTCATTCCCCTTCTCAGATGACAGGGATCGTGATAGGTGATGCGAACTTTCTCAGATCCCTCCGGGAAACGAGTTTTCTGGGGCGATGAATCGATCTCTTTCGAGAGAAAAATCGAAGGCTCGACGATCTTCCGAGAGAATGCTTTGACCCGTTCGTCGCCGGGAAAAAGCTTCGCGTAGCCTTCCTTGAGGAAATAGAAGCACGAACCGCACGGAACGATGACCTGGTCAATATCCTGTCGTCCAAACGCTTCCACATTCCTCAATGCCAGTGCCTTCGCCGTTTCAATGTCTCCCGAACCGTAGGCAGGAAGGCCGCAGCAGGCCTGCCCCTTGGGAAGAGATACGGAGTAGTTTTCCCGTGCGAGGAGACGAACAGTGGATTCCCCGATCGATGGGAAGAGGTAATTGATGCTGCAGCCGGCAAAGAGCCCTATTCTCCCTTTGGCATTTTCTGTCGGCACCTCTTCAGGGTGTCGATCAAGAAAGAAGGGATTTGCAATCGACGGGATGAAGCGATCCTTATCGAGGTAGGGAAGGGAAAAGCGGAGATGAAGTCCGCTCTCTTCGGGGATCTTCTTCAGCAGCAGGCCCTGAAGGAGGGAGCCCGTCTTCAACAGCATGGGCAGGAGATAAACGGAACGCAGGATTCTCCGGAGGATGACGTGTTTCGGGATGGAAAGCCCCTTCTTCTCCACCAGGAGGGCACGGGCGGCCAGAATCAACTCATCAGCCTTGACGCCGTTGGGACAATTCTCTGTGCAAGCACCGCATCCCAGACACTGCAGGAGATAGGTTGAGAGGTTTTTAGAGATGTCGGTCTCCCCGGAGAGGAGTTTTCGGATAAGCGTAACCTTTCCTCGCGCGACGCCAGCCTCTTTCTGCACCTCGGCGAAGACCGGGCAGACGCTCTGGCAGATGCCGCACCGGACGCACTTGTCAGCAATTTCTTTGAGGGGTTCCAGGGTAAACATCATTGAAAATTGTAAAATGCAAAGTGCAAAATGAAAAATGAGGAAAAACCTTCAAGAATTTTGCAATTTGCATTTTGAAATTTGCATTTTGCATTGTAGTTCAGCCATTCACGAAATTGGCTAAACTGTTTGAAAGATCTTTCCGGGGTTGAGAATATTGTTCGGGTCGAAAACCTTCTTGATCTTCTTCATCACAGTAATGGTTTCCTGACCCAGCTCCATATGGATGTACGGTGCCTTCGTAATGCCTACGCCGTGCTCTCCGGAGAGGGTCCCTCCGAGCCGAAGGGTGAGCCTGAAAATTTCCTCGACGGCAATTTCGGCCTTCTTCTTTTCATCTTCATTCTTGCCATCGATCATGATGCTCGTATGAATATTGCCATCACCGGCATGCCCGAAATTGATGATCTTCAAATTCTTCTCCTCTGCGATCTTTCTCGCCTCTCTGATGAAAGTCGCGATCTGATTTCTTGGAACCGTTATGTCTTCTGCGATCTTCGTGGGGTTGAGGCGGTAGCTGGCCGGAGAGAGGGCCTTTCTTGCCTTATAGAGCAGCTCCGCTTCCTGCGCATTGGCAGCGATCTTTATTTCATACCGGTTAAGCTCTGATGTGATCCTATCAATCTTTTCGATATACTTCGGGAGGATCTCACGATCTCCGTCGACCTCGATCAGAAGAAGGGCTCCAGCATCTTTCGGCAGACCGATGTGGAGATAGTCTTCGACACAGCAGATGGACGGATTGTCCATGAATTCGAGGGTGGAAGGGACGATCTTTGAACTGATGATCCTCGAAACAGCCGTGGCTGCGTCCTCCACTGTGCGGAAGACGACCATCAGGGTCTTCTTGTCCTCAGGCATCGGAATAAGCCTCAGGATGATCTTGGTGATGACTCCGAGGGTCCCTTCAGAGCCGACGAAGATCTTGGTGAGATCGTAACCGACCACGCCTTTCATCGTTCTCACACCGGTGTTGATGATCTCGCCCGTGGGAAGGACCACTTCGAGTCCCAGGACATAGTCCTTGGTCACCCCGTATTTAACGGCCCTCGGGCCTCCCGCGCACTCCGCCACATTGCCACCGAGAGTGCAGTAGAGCTGGCTTGCCGGGTCGGGGGGATAGAAAAGCCCCAGTTTTTCGACCTCCTTCTGAAAGTCCGCCGTGATGACCCCTGGCTCTACGACAGCGATCAAATTATCCTCGTCAATTTCAATGGTACGATTGAACCGGGTCATGACGAGAACAACCCCGCCGCGAACCGGTATCGAGCCTCCAGAGAACCCTGTGCCCATGCCTCGTGGCACGACCGGGAATTCATGTTCGTTGGCCAATTTGAGAAGCTGGGAGACTTCGCTCGCCGCGCCGGGAAAGACAACAAGCTCGGGCATGACCTCCAGATTGGTCGCATCGTAACCATAGGTGATAAGGTCTTCTCTGGAGGAGAGGATGTGATCCTTCCCGACTATTTTCATAATCTGCTGGGCAAGGTTCTTGTCGATCTGGCGAAAGGCCTTCCTGTGGTGGAGTTCCGGTTTCATAGAACAATCCCTCAAGACCTTACGGGTATAACCCCACCTAACCTCCCCTTACCTCAAGGGGAGGGACATACCCCCTCTTGGGTTAAGAGGGGGAGGGGGTGGGTTTCCCATTATTCCAATATTCCATCATTCCATTGTTCCAATCTATACCTTCAGCACCCCGTTGTCCAGAACCACTTTCCCATCAAAGTAGATGGTCGCTTCCTTATACATCGCGTCGATGTGGTTGGGTGCCAAAACCTTTCCGCCGATGGCGAAATTACTGCCGATGCCCACGTGGCAATTGCCGAGGCGTCCCAGGTCCTCCAGGTTCGTTGCTCCCAGGCGGGCCTTCGGGTTGAGGCCGATCCCGAATTCAGCATAGTTATATGCCTTCTCATCATTCAGGACTGCGAGGATCTCGCGGAGCTTATTGGCGGCCATACCGCCCTGGAGGTCGACCACTTTCCCTTCTTTGACAATGATTGTCACCGGATCATAGAGCGTAACACCCACGCTCATAATGCTGACGTCGCTGATGATTTTTCCTTCTGCGGTCCCCTCGAGGGGCGAGATGTTGATTTCGCTATCAGGAAATGCGGCAAACTGGCCGGGTTTCTTGAAAAGGCCGGTCTCATACTGCACGGGCCGACCCTTCACGTATCCCCGGATATCCGTGCCGCGAGGGGTCGTCACCCTGATCTCACTGGACTGGGCAAGAACAGCACCCAGAGTTCGTCCCAGTTTGTCACACGCCTCATAGTCGGCTTCAATGGCTCCGACACAAAGGGCATCCTCGGTCACCTCGCACATCGTATTTCCCCGTTTCCCCGCCTTGATCGCCTCGAGCCTTGCCTTCGTATGGGTCTGAGACCAGGTGCTCGGCTGAAGGAAAACATCAGCCTCCCGGAAGGCTGCGACAACAGGCTCAGGGAGCTGGGCTCCGTGTACTCCCACAGGGGTGATCATGATGATGATGGGTGTGGCGCCGACGGCATAGGCCGCCGAAGCGAGCGTTTCCGCAATCCTCAACTTGTTGGTATCTGTTGAGATGAGGACGGTTTCGCCCTCCTTCACATCGCCACATTTCATACACTTCAGAGCGCCCTTCATCATCTGAATGGGACTGGATGCTCCGGGTGTATAATGCCAGTACGAAATAGGCCATTCTCTTGTGCTCATGGTACTCCCTCCTTTCAGTTTACTTCATTCTTAACCAGCAGAGATCGCAGAGGAACCATATTCTTTTTCTCCAATCGGGAGATGCCGATTGGAGAAAAACCCTCGCCCTTCGGGAGAGGATTTAGGTCGGCCCTATCCCTGAAAGGGTGAGATGCTTTTTGCTTTGGCGGCATCTCCCGCCAAAGCAAAAATATTTCTCCTCTGCGTCCTTTGCGACTCAGCGGTGATGATTTCACTAAGTGCTTATCCGTAAATAATAATTGACCCTGATACTGTTTCATGATATACATTAGCCATGAGCGCGATAAAATCCTGGACGGTGTCGGACGAGCTTTGGGAGCGGGCTGGGCCATTGATTCCAA
>Ga0209777_10001492_pt1 | contig 33579 bp, 58 predicted proteins | sample FrelakmetHBP12HB_FD_187147 | JGI IMG/M metagenome (GOLD analysis project Ga0209777, IMG submission 187147) | Freshwater lake sediment microbial communities from the University of Notre Dame, USA, for methane emissions studies -HBP12 HB (SPAdes)... | ecosystem: Environmental > Aquatic >... | reverse complement strand
CGGATCAAGGTTAGCACCTATCTTTCTTACAACAGACGCAACAGTTGATACGACAAACGGCTCACCTATTTTAGCAATGGATTCAACAGCACAATTACGAGTTGGTATGCGGGTAAGTGAGATTTCCAATACACACATACCCGCATCTTCCTATATTATATCAATAAATAGTCTTACATCGTTTACAATAAATCAAAATTGTGTTGGCGGTACCGGCACAAATATAACAATGACTTATTTTGATAGCTATGGTTCTCACCCGATGGCTAATTCTGGTGTAGATACTGGGTACTATAATGATGTCGTTGTTCTTGATAGTTCAACTTTGGGTGTTTTATGCTGCAATGCAACAACAAATGTTAATATTGTGAAGTTAGCATTACCGGGACTTACTCTTGCTTCTAACTCCATTACAGGACTTGCAAATTTTGTTGGTGGGACACTTTCTTCTGGAAGATCAATAACAATATCTGGAAATGATATTTACATAAAAATAAACGATGCTACCGATGATAAAAGATTTATCTATAAATTTAATCTTACCTCAGATATTATATCATACGTAGCTATTAAAAGTTCTGGAAGATTTGATCCTATACGAAATATAGATGGCCAAGGTAATGAAGGTATTGGTGTATCGAGAGAAGGTGATATACTTGAAGTAACATCTACTGCATCGAATGGAAAATTCATTGCTCGTCGTGCTGTTAGAAATGCTTTGTGGGCAGAAAATCAAGTTAATGGTGAAACTATTCCTATTACTGCTGCTACTGCTCCTACAATGTGTATGGTAGATGCAAACGGTGATTATTGGACTTCTGATTATAATGCCGGTACTATACCGAATAATACAGCAAAAATGTATCGCTACCAAATAAGCACGGGAACGATTTCTTCTGTTACATTTACAAACATTGGTGCTGGAACAAACGGTATAGTAGATGCATGCCATGATGGTACAAATGTGTATATAGCAATGTATTATTCTACTGGAACAATTAGTAGAGTAGCGAAGGGAACTCTTGCAAATTTAATATCTAGCCTTGGTAGCTCTATAGCTGTTGGTTCAGGAGGATGGGCATACCTTGCTGCACCAAACGCAGCTAATACTATAGTATTAAATGGCATAGCATATGATTCTGATGCAGGAGTGCTACTCGTAATAACTCCCGGTACTCTTTTTATAACAACTTTGGCTACTGATGGAACTTCTTGGTTAAATACATATAAATTACCAACAGCAATATATCAATGGAAAGGTTGCTCTTATAAAAATGGTAATATTTACATAAATGATTCGCCCAACGCTACAACACCGACAAGAACATATATTTTTAATAAAGCAAAAGGAACAACTACTACATGGTTTATAAGCCATAGATATCAAGACCCATCAGGAACGTTTGTAGCAGTAGGACAAAGTTGCACAGATTTTTCTGGAAATGATTTAGTGAGTATGAATTACACGACAAAACAATTTACAAAAATGAAAACTCTTGAAGATCCAGATGTAATGCAACTACACACATTCTTGGATGCGCACAATGTATTGTTAGAAACTGGGGTATCTTCTATGTCCCCAGTAACAGAAAGGTATTTTGAACCAGATGAGTTTGCTGATATAAGGGATTGTCCTGATAAACAATATATGGTTGTTGGTTATACAAGTAATGGCTTCTCTGAATTGCACCTGGATGAATTTTTAGCTGGAAAATCGACAACGGGAAAAGACAGATATGATGTATCAAAAATACGAACTCGCCATTATAAAGAAGGAGCAACTAATGTAATTTTGATAGCAGCGGCACAAACATCGCAGGTTCTTATTGAAAAAGATATTATTATTGTAAGTGACTTCGCTGCAGCAGGGGTAATTAAAGTTATAGATTTAAAAGCCGGAACAAGCACTGCTTTGTACACCAGTACGAATTCTGGATGGAAGTATGCGGGAACATTAACTCAAAGGAATGATAGTAGAAGTTATGCAGGAGTTCTAAATGCAGAATTAAATATATCACATTCTATAGTGCATCAATTGAGTGCAAGAACCTTTACTAAAGAGGACGCCTCAAGCTATACTTATCAGAATCCTAGAACATATGTTGGAATCAGTATGGCTGCGGCGGGTATGGATGTATTGGTTATAGATTGGGATTCAAATAATAATAGAACATGCCTAAAAGTATATAACAATGTTGCAAATAGTATTTGTCCTGGGGCATACGGTCATTTCATCTCTCCATCGGGAACTGTATACATGCCCAATAATGTTTCTTCTGGAACGCTGTATAAAGGACTCTTTCCGATATGGCAATTAAATACAGATGCTGGATATGCATATGACAGCACACAAAAAAGTATTGTACTTGGAGGAACGACCTATACATATCCAAATCTCATATCTCGCAGCAGCACATGTTACAAAAAATCAAGTGGGGAGTGGACTGATATTTTATTATACACTAATAGAAGCACAGAAGCTGTCATGCTTTGCAATACAAGTAGCTTGTTTAATTCACCATCAACCAGCTACGCTGCTTTGGGAAGCTTTACCCTTGTATACTCTTCTTCACAGGACGGGTTTAATGATGTAGATAACTATGAGGATAAAATATTTTTTGCCAGCCATGAAAATACCAGTGGGGGATTAATTAGCAATTTAACAATAACGAGAAGGCTCACCTTTAATGACAATAATACACATATGTCTGCCACAGGAGCTAACTATAACGGGTTTACTTCTCTTGAAAGGATAAATTCAGTATCCCGTCCAAGAATGAATCCTGCGTCTATATGGGTTAGTAATGAAGGACTCGTACGAGAAAAAGATATTAGATTTTCTCCTTTAGTTAATAAACTGGCATTTGGGAATATAGTAAAAGGATTGATATTATTTCATTTTTACAATCAAGATCAATGTACGCATCAATCTATAGATTTTGATGCTGAGAACCCATCGAGTTATTTGTATAAACAATCTATAAAGAACTAACAAATAAGAGAGATAAAACATATGTCTAAAGTAAATACCATAGCCAGACTTGATCCAAGGATAGTATATACAGGAGCAGCGTGGAGTAATATTGGTACTGCAACACAAAATCCCGTAGCCGGTGGGGTGGGTAATCCTACGAATGCACTAAACGGAAGGGGGCAATTTGGAGTAGGTTCTGGTGGCTTAAATGGATACCCTATCGCAAAAGGAACAGGTGCTGGAATTACTCCGATGGTATCTGGTGTTGATTTTACCTATGATTCAAGACTCGACACAACTGGTGGAAGCAATGTTAATGTTTATGACACCGGAACTGCAAGTAATCTCGCAAGTGGTAAATATTTTAGAATAGTTGAAGGTGCCAGTAATATAGCGAGTTCTATTTATCCTAAATCTCCTGGTACACCGAGTTATGGATTACAAATTGTTGCCAAAGATTTAACGACAGAAGTTTCTCCTCCTGCAACACAATGTTATGTTGATCCCGTAAAAGGAAAGTTTGTATTACCTCGTCCTGTTTACTGGAGTAAATGTGAATCTTGGAGTAATATAACTACCCCTGAACTGGGTTCTGGGAGTTATTCTGTAACCGGTTCCCCTACATTAACAGCAGATTCAGGAAAATTCAATAACTGTATAAAATCTTATACAACAGATGCAGCGATATATTCATATATTACTATTCCGTTATCCAGTAGAACTGGTGCAATTTCTTATTGGTTTAATAGAGGTTCCAATTCACAAGCTAAAATAATGGTAGAGTTAAAAACAATCTCTAGTACTTATGCTCAAATTCGATATGATACGTCAAAATCATTAGTTATAAATGGATCAACAGAGCATTCCGCTTCTGCAACAGGCATAAGCGACAGTACTTGGTATCACGTATTTATTACTTTTGATTTAGATGCTGGTTTATCTGGTGGAAAAAGGATAAGAGTATTTGTTAATACTACAGAGATAACTGAATTAAGCACTACAACTGCATCCGCTTCAGATATTTCGACTATTGGATTATTTTTGGGATCAACCAGCTCTTCTGCCTCGTATTCAAGGATAGATAATATAAAAATTTGGAAAGATATTATAGAAGACTCCTCTTTTGAATATAACTCTGGAACTGGTAGAGAGTCAGCACTCCATTATATTTATGGATCAGCCAATAATTATGCTCCTGCTATAACAGGAACAAATAATGGTGTGTGTTATGATTATACTGCTTTACCAACTGATCCTGTAAAATTGGTTAAAGGTAGTGATGTTACTGCTACATTGGAAAATGCTTCCAATATATTAAATGGTGCTGCTACTTTTGGAAATCCTTCGAATCTTTCTACCAATGCATTTGTTCAATTAGTCGCAGGAACTCATTTTCAATATAATAAAAGATTGGATGCCTCCACTACTGAAGATGCTACGAATGGATTTGGTTCTGTTGCTGGTGGAATGATGGATACAGGAGTTTCTGGTTCGCTGGCTTCCAATAAGTATATTCGTATTGTAGAAGATGGAGCAGTTTCAGGAACTAAAAATATAGTTGATGCCGCTGGATTGAATCTTGATGTGTATGCTAAAGAAATTATTACTCCCGGTTCTCTTACTCCTCCTCCTGCTGGGAAATGTTATGTTGACCCTGTTACTGGAAGATTTGTACTTCCTAGACCTACTTACTGGAGTAAATGTGAGAGTGCGGCTAATTTAACTACAGGAGAGATTGGAACTGCTCGTTACACAACGTATTGGGTTCCATATTTTTCTTTTCCAGCAGGAAAATTTGGAAACTGTATACAACAAAGTACAAATCCATTGGATAGTTTTTCTCTCTATATTGCAGAAAATGTATCGTTAACCTCTGCTACAATTTCAGTATGGTGTAAATGGATAACTGCGGGAGGTAACTCATCTCAGTTTGTTAAATTTGGTAATTTATGGATATATTTTGGGGAGTTTAAGGGTATTTCATTAAATGGCGGTAGCTCTTGGGAAACAGCTATAGCTTTAAATTCATTAGCTGAAAATAACTGGTATCATGCGTATGTTCTTGTTGATTTTGCTAAAGGACTGGCTGGTGGAAAAAGTGTAAGAATGTTTATGAATGGCGTAGAGAAGGCATCGTCAACTTCTACACTCCCTTCTCTAACAAGTGCAATAATAACAATGGGATGCATGCAACCGGGGCTTGGGTCAGAGACGATTCTGGATAATGTAAAATATTTTAATAGTTTGTGTTCAGAAGACCCTGCTTGGGAGTATAATTCTGGTACAGGTAGAGAAGACGCTCTTCATTCTATCTATGGTTCTACTAATAGTTATAAACCAAAACTTATAGCCCCCGGTGGTGTTGGATACTTTAAAGCAGGATCATTTGGAAATTACGCTACAATGACTTTTTAATGAGGAAATACTATGGCAGAAGAAGATAAAAAATATGTTGGTGTGGTATTCAGAATGCATGATGAAGCTGGTATCGCACGAATAACAATAACTAATACAACAACATCAACAGTAGTTTTGAGTAACAAAGACGTTGATTTATATTCAACTGAGTGGGACAGGAGTGCTACTCCCGCTCAATATAATCTATGGTGCTTCTGGTGGAATGTTACTCCTGCAACAGATAATTATTCTATTAGTGTTGCACTCTCACCAGACACGACTGTCGGACGATATATTGAAATAGATCACTATCTTGAAAATGTTCCCATTACTGCTGGTACTGTTTCTACTGTCATGACTACATGGCATTCTACGTATCCAACTAATATCTATACCTACACTCTTGTTACAGACACAGTTACATCTCTTGAGAAAATATATAGCATTGCTGCTGATGGAACTGAAACAGCTTTCGTATTACCTACAAGCTATCATGCACATGACTTTAAGATGTATAGAACAAGCACAGGGGATACCTGGAAATATCCAACAGATATAGAAATTACATGGGGATCGAATGGTGTATCTTATAATGATGAGTTAATAGATGCAACAGGAAAGTTTGGTATTAAGTTTTACACAGCCCCTATTGTTGGATGCACAATAGAATTAAAATATATCCCTCTCGTTGATCAATATCGATTGGATAGAACAATGAAACAACCGTATACAACAGGGTATATTGATTATCAAAGAGAAGTTCGTTTACTTGATGATGCTATTGAATTGATACCGTGATAACAGGAGATTGTTATGAATACTGATAAAGACCTGAAAGATGTCTATTATTCGTATATGCAGGACGACAGTTTGCCTCCCTACAATGACGATGATTCATTCTTTGATGAGTTTACCGATGCGCAGAAACTTGCATATTTGTACCAAGCAGCAAAGAAGGCATTGGGTATGTTTTACAAACAGAAAGATTACAATGATATATTGATGCGTGAAGTACTTGAAATCAGACAGAAAGTTAAAATTCTTGAGAAGCAATTAAGCAGAATGTAGCAGGGGGGATATATGCCTTTTACCAAAGTAAGTAATACTGTTAAAAATAATAGTCAGCAAGTGGATATGACCGATACTACTCAATCAACAAACAAAGACACAGGTGCTTTGGTTGTTGAAGGTGGCGTTGGTGTTGAAAAAAGATTAAGTGTTGGCACCGCTTTTCTAGCCCCTGTCTGGGCAACCTCTACAGGATATATTGTTGGAGATGTTGTTCGATTTGATTTTGGTCTGTATGAATGTAAAACGGCTCATACCTCTGGAACACTCTTAACAGATTGGGTAACTAACAATTACTGGGTTCAATTAAATACTCCAACTAAGTCAATTTCTGGATTAATTCTATCTAATGCGGCAGATACAGCGAATGATATAACCATAGGAACTGGCTTTGCAATTGATACTACAGGAATGTATAAACTTGAGTTAAAAACTCCTCTTACAAAACAATTGGATGTTCTGTTTACTGTTCCTGGAACAAATACGGGTGGTCGAGATACCGGTTCGTACACAGCAAGCTCTGAATATTTTATTTGGTTAATTCGAAGAGACAGTGATGGCCTTGTCTCCGCTATTATTTCTTTATCAAAAACATCTCCAACAATGCCTTCAGGGTATACTTATAAGGCATTACTACGAGGAATTCGAACAAATGCAACCCCAGCTATTGTAAATAATCAATGGTTAATTACGGATGTTGTTAATGATAGAAGTTCAAGAATAGTTGTTACGCATGAATTGTCAAGCGGCACTAATGGGGGAACAGCTACTGCTGGAGCATGGCGAACACGAGTTTTAAATACTGTAAAGATAAATGAAATTGTTGGTGCAAGTTTGGCAAGTAATCAAATCACTATACCCGCTGGTATATATTATGTCAACAGCACACAAACATCATGTCTCACGTCGGGGGTTCAGAGTAGAGTGTACGACATTACAAATTCGGTTGCAAAAGTGTATGGAGTTTGTGACAACTATTCCGGAGCTAACGGAGCAACAGTGGCATGTGATGGATATTTTACACTAGCAGCCGCAGCCGCACTTGAGCTCCAATTATACCCGGCGGTAACAGGGACCACAACTGGATTTGGGACAGCTAACACTTTCGGCGTAAATGAGCTATTTGCAACTATTGAAATTATTAAAGTAGGGTAAAAAATTATGGACACAGCACTTTGCATAGATAAACTTTTACCAGCCGCACAATACGGTGGGGTTCCCGGTTCAACAGAGGAAGAATATAATTCTTTGAGATGGGAAGATGAAAGAACAAAACCAACGTGGAGTGCAATAGAAGCTGCATGGATTCTTGTTCAAGTTGATATTGCCAATGAAGTAGTATTAAAACAATTGTCAGCAACAGATGCAACAATGCCAAGACCTCTTGAGGATGTTATAGATTTATTGATTACAAAAAATACTATCATTAAAGCTGATCTGCCCCAAGCAGTTCAAATGACGTATGATCTTAAAAAATCATTACGGGCTACTCTGGTGTAGCTAGCAAGCATATCTCGTTATTTTTAAAGTCGTTCAGCTGAACGACTTTTTTAGGCTTATAAAAAGGGATAAAATGAGAAAAAATATGAAATATTTGATTGACGTGGTGTATGTTGAGTGTACAAAAAGACATTCACCTGTCGATACTAAAGAAAAATCGTTGGGGGGATCATATAAACGTGGTGCGCCTGAATGAATATCATTTACATCTTTATAATACTCTTTATCATAGTGAGTATTATTGCATTTAAAGTTATTCGGAAATATTTATTGCTGGAACGAATAAGTCGCTACGAAAATTTAAGAAATATTCTAATGTATAAATTGGGTGTTATCAAAGCTGACACATTCTCATATGTCAGGCTTGAAAAGATATACTCACGATTTAAGAAATCAAAGGGGGAATTCAGAACTAATCCTCATCTAATGTATGAGATAATCACAGAAACGGAAGATGACATGGACACGTATTTCAATTAAGGAGGACAAAACATGTTTGAAAGAGTAACCAAGTATTTTGAAGGGTTAAAGCATGTTGCAGCAGTAAAAGCTCAATACTATTCAAAAGGCCAGGAAGACGCTTCATCTCGGTTCATTATTCAACAAAAGAATATGACCAAAAAGATTGAAGAACTGACTGAACAAAACATAGCAATCGAACGACGGCTCAGAACATCTGCTGATCAGCGCATCGAGCGCATGGAACAATTGCATGAAACCAGATGTTCCTCATGCAGGACAAATCTTGAGGCTGAAAGGCAACGATTACTTCGAAGACAGAACCAACTTGCACGAAAAATAGCGGAATTTGAGGAAGTCTGGCTTAACATGTACCAGCACGCCAATACTATTATAGATGAGCACGACATCCTTCTCAGATCATCAGGAAGGCTTGTTGCGTCACGCAACGTCCTGCTCGGCTTTAAAAAGAAAGTGGATCAGATCATGCAGGAATCAGCTCCTTTGCTGTCTATTGAGCTGCATGACAGTTCTACAGACAAACTGGTGGATTTGCCGCCAGAAACGCTGTCAATGGTAGATAAAAATGGTAAAGAGGATCATCTAAAAAAACAGAACTAGTCACAAGTTATATTTCTTCTTTGGGGAGGAGAGGTATGAGTGAACTTAAAGTATTCTTGTTTTCCTGCGCTGTATTGTATTCATTGCTTCTGGAATGTGGCCATCTATTCGCTGGGTGCGAGCCCATTAACATAGATGAGTTCTCCCAGTGCGTAGAAATATGTACTTCCAAAGAAGATAAATCAAATTTTGACAGCGATCGGACGCTTAAGGAGTATTGTGTAGAACGATGCGTTCTTACATTAAGGAAGTGTGCCTATGAATGATCCAAAACCTATTACACTTAAGCATGCTATTAACACAGCACTCAAATTAAAAATTACTACGATAATAACTATCGTAAGTATATTTTTTAGCTATTCCAGTGTTCTTTTCATGCTTGGCATATATATGTCTAAGAGAGACGCAGGAATTGACCTTCAGAGACCCTTTGATATGCGTCTGAAGCTGACGGTAGCTCAGGAACTCTATCTAACCGATCTCACAATATTCAAAAACCCGTTTGTAGCTGCGCCGGAGACAAAAAAAGATGTTAAGTTCTTCGTCTTGTTCAGAGATCTGGGTGATATGCAAAATGAACAGGTTGGAACAATAAAAGTAAAGGTCAAAGAAATCAATATTTTTCAATACACCTGGAAAAATCTTATTTCATTCAATACTACTGCCTCTACTTTGTATGCGGCTCCTTCCATTTTCGATTGGGGGGATAAAAAAAATGATAAGGCGTATTCTCAAGAGTTTACTGAACCGAAAACCATACAAAGAGTATTTGACGATGGCAGTGTTCTTGAATACAAGGTAGATTCCAATGGAAAGGCAGTAGCAGGATCATATAAATGGAAGAAAGCTCCGAAAAAGATTAAAAATAAACAGGATAAAGCTAAAAAATAATTGACGTTAAACGGCATATCGTTTTTTTATATTTTATCTTATTTTATAATGCAAAACGGTGAATATGTCTAACAAAAAAGTTTCTTTCATTGGATTTAACCTGCCGTCGGAATTATATAAATTTGTGCAAGCTCAGTTAAAAGAAACATATAAAAACCAGACTGAGTATTTTAGAGATTTGGTTATCAGCGACAAAAAAACTAAAGAAGTAGAAAAAACATGATAGAATCATCGATTGTAACCTACAAAGATTATATCATTGATTACAGTCGTGGTTCAACGGCATCTGTTGAATTCAACTTTGAGCGTATTTGGGCGTATAAGAAATCTCTGGAAGATAGCTTTCAACCCTATCTTTTAAATTTCTATCATGTGCATCCTGAGGGAATAAATAATTACAGTGAGCTCGATAAGAACTGCATGGCGGGGTTGTTCATAGCTTTTGGATTCCCTATCTACTTTGCTATTCTTACTTTTTCGAATACTGATTTGTTTGATATTTCTCCCAGATACAGCGCATTTGAATATGTCAAAAAAGATATTATTAACCCGGTTGATGTTGAATATTTGACCAGGGATCAATTGTTGTTTTTGAAGTTTCTATCCTACGGCGGTGTGGAGGCACTACAATGAACATCTATGTGTTTGGATTAGGAGCAATTGGTTCCAATATGCTCTTGCAGCTTATCAAGAAATATCAGGATTTCTCTTTCTACGGTATTGACTTCGATAAAGTAGAAGATAGAAATATGAATACCCAGGCATATTTCTTGAATCATGTTGGGCTTTCGAAAGCACAGGCGCTTCTGCCGGTCATTGGAACAAAGCTACGAAAATTTCAATATAAACCGTTTGTTCGAAAAATAGCAGGATCTGAGGATATCCTTAATATTTTAGAGGAAACAAATGCAGGAACGGATTATTTGCTCCTTGATTGTTTTGATAACACTCAATCAAGAAAACATTTCGATATATTTTACCATAATATTCTCCACATTGGCTTTTCACCTCAGTATGCAGCTGAGATACTATGGCAAGAGCATTATTCAGCCCCGAATGACCTACCGGAGGGTCAGAATGACATCTGTGTGATGTCAGAAGCAGTTCCTTTTATCAATTTTGTTGTCAGTCTTGCGTGCTTCACTGTTTCGGACTTTATTGACAACAAGATAAAGACAAATTATCTTGTTACAAATAAGAATAAGATAGTCACTCTGTAAAAATTTCATTTTTTCTTGACATGGAGAGCGTGTGGGCTTATTTAACAAAGATTCTATCGATCGAAAGGACCTTGAGAAGGTATTGAAAGCTCAAGAAGTCAAGATGCGTGCTCTTCAGTGGGAAAAGGAGAAACAACTGACGAATGAATATGAAAATAAGCTGCGTGAATTGCGGGATGAGAATAATAAAAGAATAGAACAGATATACGACGAACACAATGCAAAATTAAAAGTAACACAGTATAGAAAAATTGAGCAGATAAAAGAATTAATGGAGGATAAAGAAAAAACAATAAAGAAACTTGAAAAGGAAAACATAGAATTGCTTAAAAGAACACGCCGATATAAAGAAGCATACGAATTATATCGGGATAACAGAAATAGAATAATTGACATAGCCCGAGAAATGGGTCTTATCTCTGATAAGGTAACAATGACTGCAGCACGAATAAATTCATTTTTTTCACAAATTTCCGACCTCGCAGAAGCTAATATGAGAACAGGTTTAGCGCTTGATCCTAAAATAGAAGCTCTCATGTTTGTAGATGAAACAACACACGAAGAAACACATCTCCGATTAATCGAAACAAAAGTAGAAGAAGCCTAAAACATATACTACACAAATGAGATGAATCGTACTATTAAAATGGTACGCACTCTTGTGCATTGGAGGTTACGTATGCAACTACTACATACTATTGTTAAAGACAATATATTGATTCTAAAACCAGCTGGAAGAATGGACATTGAGAGAGCTCGTGAATTTGAGATAGCTATTGCAGAATTGCTTAAAGGCAAGAAATTTAATGTAATCCTGGATATGACTGATGTTGAGTATGTCAGCAGTTCTTATATGTGTGCAATTATTTCTCTCAAAAAAAACATATTTAATGATAATGGAGAATTTCGAGTATGCAATCCAAATGCCTTTTGTAAAAGGATAATTGAGATTGTTCAACTCGATAAACTTGTTGAGATATACCCAACGATACAAGATGCTATTGCCAGCATAGAGTAAAATAAACTAAAATGATATTAAATAAACCGATACTATTATAAACATATTATAATGAGGTTTATTATGAGCCAGAAAGGTACTGTGCATTTTACAAAGACCGGGGCTAACCTCGCAGCGTGTGGTTGGTCTGGAATAGGTATTGAGATTTCAACTGACGAAGAGAAAGTAACGTGTAAAAAGTGTATTCTCCACTTAAACAATTTCAGAACGAAAGAGACGCAGCTACGACTCAGGAACTATCGTTGATGGAGGATGTTGGGAACATAATAAAAAATCAGGCTGAAAAGATAATAAAAACCCAACGGGCTATTATACTTGCCCTAAGTTCTCTTTCAGAGATACGGGATCGAGGGACAGGAGCACACCTAAAAAGAATTCAGGAATATAGTGTGCTCCTTGCCCAGCTTCTTCGCCAGAGTAACAAAAAAATAAACAGCGAATATATTCGTAATATCTATGATGCATCTGTTCTGCATGATATTGGTAAGGTTGGTGTAGAAGATGCCATTCTTCTTAAGAACAGAAGTTTGACTGAGAAAGAGTTTAAGGTCATGCAGGAACACCCAGTCATTGGACACAAAATATTCAAGTCCGTTACCAAAGAAATTGGAACTAATACCTTAATAAAGCTGGCCTTAGAGATAATATTGTATCATCATGAGAATTGGGATGGGAGTGGGTACCCAGAAGGACTGTCTGGAAAGAAGATACCACTCTCTGCTAGAATTGTAACTATTGGTGATTGCTACGACGCACTCACATCAGAGCGACCCTATAAAAAAGCGTTTTCTCATGAACAATCAATGGGCATCATGAAGGATAATTATTTTAAGTTTGATCCCATAATATTCAGAATTTTTATTGAAAATGAAGAAGAATTTCGTAAGATTCGTGAAGAGTTTATCGAGTAGACCTGCCGAAACTAATAGAAATGGATTAAGGAGACTTATATGAAACTACTCGATAATATTATTGAAAAACCCTTTATGTCTTTGATTGAACATCGTCCCTGGGGTCACTATGGATTATATGCTGATAATGTTCATTGCACAACAAAGATACTGTTTATAAAAAAAGGAGAATCGCTCAGTCTACAGTACCATTTTAAACGCGACCAAGAATACGTTGTTCTTTCTGACGGCTTTACGATTGAATATAGCGATATAGAAGTTCCTGATTCTCTTATTAATGAGCCCAATGAAGATTGGAAGATAATCTGTTTTAATAAATTTCTTAAAGAACATCTAATTACTGTCCCAGCTAATGAATTTGATATATTCGGATTTAAAAGGAAAATTATTCACCGCGCTACATATAACGGAGATAGAAAATATGGATTATGCCTCGACGTAGCGTTCGGGGATAATGTAGAATCCGATATTTATCGCATAAAAGATCAGTATGGCCGAGAAGATATAAAATTATAATATGAGATGAATTAGTATTATAATAGGAGGACCTATGAAATGCCTGCAGCCGAAAAAGGTGCTACATACATGTCGTCTCTTGGAACGCTATATAAAGTGTTAGGCTTTGCCACGCATTCCACAACAAATGAATTATTGGTACTCTATTCTCGAATGAAAAAAACTGGGGAAATGAATGAAAGTGTTACAGCCGAACCATTAACAAGATTTGTAAAAAATGATTTTTCAAGAATTGAGATAGCGTAAGACTGAAGCTATGATGCTCATGTATTGTCCAGAATGTCAGGACGTGGTAAAAATTTCTAAAGTAGAGCATAGAAGTTGCTACTGTGGTAAGGCGAGTGGGAGATTTGACATAGATGGAAATATAATAGTATTGTTTGGTGAGGCTGTTCCATTACGAATTAGTACTAATTCATTAAAAGAAGCAGTGGGTCGTAGAAGCGTCAGAAACAAGGAAAGAAAATTCAATGCGTTTGTCGTTCCACTAACGAACAAAAGAATCAAATTAAAAGATATTTAAATACTATTAAATGCTTGACAAAATATTTATTGTATGTGACTCTAAAATTCGTGTATCAAGGGGCTCGTTTCCATTCAACCCGCAAAACCATGAGTTACCTCCATAATTTCCTGGCCAGCTACCTGAATGGAAATTGAGCCTCTTTTTCGCTTACCACAAAAACAACAAAAAACCTGAATTATTTGATGAATCTTCTGTTATAAATCCCTATATTTATAATAGTCGCGCCGATACTATTTTAAATATGTATGGAGGGTGCCTATGAAATCAGCTTATCCGCAAACAATCTATCTTGGTCGAGATATGGAGTATCATTCCAGCAAAGCAAGCGATGTTCGAAACGATGCTATCAGCTACATACAAAGTCAGAGTGGTAAAGGATATGTAGAAGTTTTTGAACTTGAACAAGATTATTATCAATTTAAGACAGCTGAATGGGTCGGCCCGACGAATAGAAACTCAATCAGAGGAACTGTGTTTGGAGCTGATTTGCCTGAGGGCGTTCATAAGAGTTTTATACCTTTTATACTCGGCTATATTAATTAATGTTGGTATTCATTTAACCTGTCCTCGAAAAGAAATCCCCTTCCTTCAGGTGGGGGATGAATTTTCGTCCTGATTATTAGAATACATATGAAAAAAAACAAAGCATACAAATTTAGGTTATTACCAAATAAAACACAAACTGATCTTATTGATAGAACAATAGGATGTGCTCGTTTTGTATATAATTGTATGCTTGCTGATAAAATCACCCATTATAAAGATACAAAACTTTCTTTGAAAAATACTCCAGCTCAGTACAAAAATGAATTTGAATTTTTGAAAGAAGTTGACTCCCTTGCATTAGCTAATGCTCAAATGAATTTGGAAACTGCTTATACAAACTTCTTCAGACGAGTGAAGCGGGGTAAGAAAGAGGTAGGCTTCCCTAAATTCAAGTCAAAGAAAAAATGTAATTGGAGCTATACTACTAATAATCAGAAGGGGTCTATAAGAACTGATGGAAATAAAATAAAATTACCAAAAATAGGATTTGTAAAATTAATACAACATAGAGAGATTTCAGATGATAGTATAATTAAATCTGCAACTGTAACAAAAACAAGAACTAATAAATATTACGTTTCAATACTTGTTGAATACGAAACACAAGTAGAAGACAAGTTTATTGAAAAAGTAATAGGGTTAGATTTTTCTATGAAAGAATTATATGTTGACTCAAATGGACAATCTGCCGAATTCCCACGATTCTTTAGATTGGCTCAAGAGAAGTTAGCAAAGGAACAGAGAATACTCTCTCGTAGAAAATATGGTAGTAGAAGATATGAAAAGCAAAAATTAAGAGTTGCTAAAGTTCATGAGCATACCTCAAATCAAAGGAAAGACTTCTTACATAAAGAGTCTTATAAATTAGCAAATGCTTATGATATGATTTGTGTTGAAGATTTGAACATGAGGGCTATGGGGCAGTGTCTTAGTTTTGGTAAATCTGTAGCAGATAATGGTTGGGGGATGTTCACGACTTTCCTAAAATACAAATTAGAAGATCAAGGAAAACGGTTATTTGTAATAGATAAATGGTTTCCAAGTTCTAAAATGTGTAATGTTTGTGGGGCAATAAATCAAGAATTACCATTATCTGACAGAGAGTGGGAGTGCCGTTGTGGGGAGAATCATAATAGAGATCATAATGCAGGAATAAATATTCGTAATTTTGGAATAAAAAACCATCGGGACGATGGGGATAGCTCAAGAATGCTTATGTTATTAGACATATCGACTGAGAAGCCCTCTGCTTTAGCTGAGGGTAGTTCACTAGAGTATTTAAAGAGCCTTCATTTTTTTACAAAAATCTGTATTTTTGTAGTAGGAATAAAGGAGGTTATCATAAAAACATAATCAAATCTTGGGGGGCGCGATTATGGAGGTACGACAAGGCTGGTATAGACATTATAAAGGAAATTATTATAAAGTACTCAATGTAATGCAATACGTTGATTCGAATTACTATTTAGAAGAAATACTATATGAAGACAGATTAGGAATAAAATGGTCGCAGCCGATAGATACATTTTTTGGAATGATTGAAAAAGGAAATAAACGAATTCCAAAAGTAACCTATGTTGGAAGGAGGCTGCCAAAAATAACCGTCGCGGAATAGGAGCAGTATAATGGAAATTCAATGCACAAAATGTTTCTATTTATTCTGGGATGAAATTCAAATAGATGGTATGATTGAAACAACGTATCGTTGCGGAAAACCAGTTGGAACTGCTACAGCAAAAAGATTACCTGCTGGTGGAATAGATCATGATATAGTAACAATAATAAAAAAATCTTCGAAAGATGTGCTACCCGATGACGATACTATTATAGCACCAGATTGGTGTGAAGGATTCAAGCCAGAATCCGATTAATACTTTCAGGAAAATAGATATGAATAAAGATGATACTCCTTTTGAATTTCTTGATTCTGACGAGATTAGCGCAGCTAAAGCTACGCAACAAGAAGAGCAGCAGTACAAGACAATCTGTACTGAGTGCCAGAATCTTATGATACGAAAAGTATTTGATGGCGTTATTGATATTATTACAGCCGTCGAATGTTCTCATTCAGATTCTATAAATATTCAAGAATTTCCAATATTGGAATGCTCGCATTTCAAAAAAGTTTCATAACATTAATTTCTGTGGGGGGAAATAATATGGGATACTTATTAAAACGTGTTCTCGTCCTTGGAATTTTCTTAATTGGTAGTTTATTAACTACCATACTCATTCATACATATACAGAAATAGATATCATTATTGGTGTTGTTCTTTTTGCTGCATCAGATGCAGTAGTAACTCTTGTATTAAACTATAAAAAGAAAACAGTTGTTGGAAGGGTTGAGAGGATAAACAAAAGTATCCACAACGGTGTTTGGAGAAATACATTTATCAATCTCTAAAATATTGGGGGGTTTTATGAAAAAGATATGCATCATACTTTTATTGTTTACCTGTTCATTGTGTTTCTCACAAACGAATGACGGAACAGCACTTATAGCGTCGTACAATGCAAAAAGACTAGGCAACGGTAAGAAAGACTATGTAGGAATGGCAGCAACTATTTCTAAAAGCGATGTTGTCGGCCTCATTGAAGTAATGAATCAAGTTGGGGTGGATGAACTCATCTACGCGCTGATAAAAACAACAAACGAACCCTGGGGAATGCTCGTCTCTGAAAGAAACGCGGGATCAGCTCGATATAAAGAATACTTTGCTTTTGTTTGGAAGAAGAGCCGGGTATCTCTTGTTCGCCCGCTGGGTTTCTATAAAGAATCAAAAGAATCTGATTTTGCCAGAGAGCCCTATGGTGTTGAACTCAAAATAGATAATTATGTATTTACCTATGTTCTTTGTCACATCATCTGGGGAACAAGCGAACAGCGCCGGGTAGATGAAATAAAATTGCTTCCAAAAGTCTATGTATATTTTCAAACCGTGAATGGAGATAATAGTGATGTGTATATTGCAGGTGATTTTAACATGGAGCCGCAAAAGCCTGTGTGGTCTCTTGTTAATAATTCTACGGATAACATACATAATCTTATCAGAACGACACAAAAAACTACGGTAGGTATGTCAGGTCTTGTTTCAAGTTATGATAATATTTTTATTTCAAAATATAGCGAACCTGAGTTCATCCTTGCGGGGGTGCTACAAATTCCTGTTGGTATATCCCGAGATAACTATAGAGAAATGGTATCAGATCATCTCCCTGTTTATATAATCATAGATACTACAAAAAAATAGATGAATGTAAAAGAAGCCATCCTAAAAAGAAAATCAGTTAGAAGATTTAATTCTAATAAAGATGTCAAGGATTCTGTTATAAAAGATATTCTTGAAATGGGCACAAGAGCCCCCTCAGCAGGAAATATTCAACCCTGGAAGATATTTGTTATAAGGAACCCAAAAGCAAAAAGAAAACTTGCAGAAGCTTCCTTTGGCCAAGCTTTTATTGCAGCAGCGCCAGTTGTCCTTTTAATTTGCATTGATGGGCAGAGAGCTTCAGAAAAGTATGGAGTACGGGGGATAGAATTATACAGTATTCAAGATTCCGCAGCGCTTATAGAAAATATTCTTCTGGCCGTGGTAAGCCACAATCTTGGGGCATGCTGGATAGGTGCGTTCGATGAAGAGTACTGCAGAAGGATAGATGCATTGTCTGACAATATGCGTCCCGTAGCCATCATACCCATAGGATACGAAGCAGGGGAAACATCAGTGACAAGCAGACGCCCCTTAGAAGAAGTTGTGATTTGGGACTAAAAAGAGGTGATCATGGGTGCTCGAAAAACAGATGATGTATTAGATAAATTATATCCATTTATCGTTGATATACAGGAATCTTTGGATAGGTATTTATTGTATATGATAACCGTATCTCTTTTGAAGATATCGATAGGAGATAAAACTGTTATAAACAATGTATTGGATAGATGGATGCATGATTTTTTTGAAGCTAACGTTGAAACAATGCAAACGCGCATTGCTGAAGTATTTGGTACTGCTGCTGTTGATGATCCTGCACCCCTCCATCTGATTGCGTTGCAATCAGTTACCAACATTGTTAAAAAAACATTGATACAGCTACTCGAAGCAATTGAAAATAATATGGGGGAACCAACAAAAGCAGAAACAAAACCTGTAGTGAATCACTGATCCTTTTTCTTTTTTCTGCCTGTTAAAATTTCTTTCTTACTAAGAAGATTCAATACATTGTATGCAAGTAGAGCAAAAGATATAACAAACATAAAAACACCAAAAATTGTTCCTGTTACTGATATATAGATTATATCTTTAAGAGTAATTGTTTCCTTAGCGAGGTGCTCTGCATACAAATAAAGAAATGCCCCAACAGCTCCCATAACACACCACGCTATTTCTATTTTGTGCAATTCTAGCATTCTTCCTCCTCAGAGCAATCAACAACGATATCTTCCTCATCTTCCTCATCTTCTTCTTTGTCCATTACAGCGGGACTTTCGAATGAATAGGTTACAACTGTCTCAACAATGAAAAAATAATTACATTTCGGACAATCAACATCATGATCACCCTCTTCATAGATGTCAAACTCGCTAAATGTAAGCGGTTCAAAGACACTATGACATTTTGGACAACGTATAAATTTATTATGCTTAACACTGTCTGTAGACTCATTCACAGTTTTACAGGTACTGCAAAGAGTGCGCTGTTCTGTTTTCTCATGAAAGACAATGTAGCGTTCACACTGGTAGCAAATTTCACCGGCTGCTATTTGAGCTTGTTTATATGCTCTCCAATCAGTAGAACCATTTACTGTAAAATCTTTTATATTGGTCATGCAGGAATTCCTTATTATTTTTTTGGCACATTTTTAACGTCATCTGAGTTTGCCAAAGGAAACAGCTGCCCGAGATGTGTTTTTACGGCTCGCTTATACCCATTTTTTTCCATCATGGAGATAAATGCGTGCTCTCCCGGCATTTCTTTTTTTAATTGAGCCAGTGTTATCTCTGTTCCATAGTATGTAACACCACTATGGTTCTTTTTAGCACCGTAGGTGATATCGTCGTCAGGACCCGTCTCTTCTCGTTCAAAAAACCGGTACCCATATGCTCCTTTAGGCAGTTTAACGGCTTCTTTTCTGCTGCCAACTTCTTTTTCAGAAATATCAGATACCACGTTGCCTGGAAAGAGAAATTCAACATACAATTTTTGCATACATCCCCACTAATTATTTTCAAAATAATTGTTCCCGAGTTTGAGTCCTGTTAAATCTATTTGATGCACCCCATCCGATATAATATACGGTGTTTTCAATCCAATTAGTTCGCACAGCATATGAATACCTTTTTGGTAGTCACCATCGGAACAGTGTATTTCGTGAATAGCTTTGAATATTGTTTCTTTTTCTGTATCCAACATGAATCTCACACTTCTACCTTAAAAAATCAAATTCTTTTTATAAAAGATGAACCATTAATTCTTCCCGAGGAATATGCAATAGAGCTGTTTTAGTATTCATTAAACGAGTCAGTTCAAAGAATTTTAAACCAATATCCTTCTGGACTTCCTTCGTTTTTACGCAGCACACTTCTGATACAGGTGGCTGGTTATAGTAAGCTTGCATGATCTCACATACTGGACAGTACCAAAAACAAACCTTCAGTAGATATTTGTTCCACATAGCATCAAGTACATCCGAGACAGCGCCGGTAGTACAATAAAATTCTTTATCATACTTAGCATGCATATCAGGATCTACTTGAATATCCTCCCCCATAAATGTACGCATATATGCTTCTGATGACTGTAAAAGAGGCATACGAACGTCAGGAGTATCTATATACAAATTACTGCGCTGAATAAGATACAACATTGTTGTTGATACAATAAGCACAATGTTTCCTTATAGAACCCCGGCAAGAAAACCAACGGGCTTCAGCCGTGGGAGTGTCAAACCAAAACTTGCTTTCCTCTATCATACTCATTTAAAGCGTATTCAATACATAGTGCAATAACCTGGCTCTCTGTTCTTTTATGAGTTTCTGCTAATTTTTCTACACGCATTTTTATCTTTTTCGGCAGACGCGCCGAGATTTGTTCTTTTTGTTCTTTTTTTTCTTTTGACCACTTTTGGCCTTTTAATCCAGACATACAATCTCCTCTATTCAGTGCTAATAGAGTAGTGATAACAGCATTGATTTTTTTGTAAACAAAAAAATTAAAATAATGTAGTGTGTAACAATTTTTTATTTGACAATCATCTGACATAATATTATGTCTTATTCCAACAGTAAGCAAACCATGAAAATTTTTATAGTATTTGTCATATTTTTTATAATAGGTATGGGTATTTCTTTCTATGTGCACCATAGAAAGAAATGGATTGCTTCCGCACTCGTGTCGTTCACACGATTAGTTTTTTTTACAGTTCTTATGCGACAGCTCAACAATAATGAGGAACTCAAGTATGCCCCAAATGATTTATATGATAATACACTCAGATCGAACACTATAATGATATTTATGTTCTGGTGCTGGGATTTTGACAGTTTTATAGAAAACAAAGCTAAATTTATTTATCTAACTGAGGCAGTGTTGCAATATAGAACAGAGTTTGATCTTTATTGGGCATTTTTTGTAACCAACGGGCTTGACCTTACTGCCGATAATATAATAAAGTATAATTCTGTAATAAAGAGCGATTCATTTAAAAGAATTAAAGAAGGAAAAAAGGAAGCTGAGAGCAAAGTAATGACACTTCACTAAAAGGACAGACCATGATTAAAAAAGTAATTATAATTTTATGCATTATTCTCGCACTGTCAATTGTATTGAACATTCTTCTTATCGTCAAAAATGGAATCGTTATCAACAATAAATATGATCAAAGACAGGATCAACGCCAGTTTCAATTCCAGGGGCAACTTTTGATGAACTTCTTTATGGCGCAGGGTGATAAAATTGAGTGGGTTATGAAAGATTTTAAGACAGAGAAGGATATTATCAAGTTTATGGAAGAACTTCCCCCACAAGAATCATTTTTTTGTAAATCACTGGGCGACCTTCACGCAAGTGGCGTTAAAATACTGTGTCCACACTATATTAAGGAAAAGAAATGACGAAGTGGTACCACATAAAACGGAGTATCTACTCTGTATTTATACTATCTGTTATTCTAACGTTATATGTATTTTCTGATGTCTCTGGTATCCTATTTATTCCTATTCCAATCTGCACATTGTTGTTTTTTACAAATTTAGTAACCTGGATAGAAGACACAGAAAAATGGAATAAAGGAACTTGCCAATTTTGTGGTTCCCCCTGGCTAGCCTCTGAAGGAAATGTATACGATGATGAAGAATACCACTGTAGTTGTGGAAGAGTTATTTGGTTTTAAAAAATGGTTGGGATAACCTCACAATATATAAATTTTTACAGAAATTATGATGATTTTAAAGAATGCTCCTTTAATGAAAAAGAAAAAATAAAGAGATGCTTACAGATATTCACAGAAAGAGCAGTACAAGATGTGCAAAAAAAAGAATTGTATGCCTATATACAAGAACAAGTATTTCGCTCTAAAGAAGGAAATTCGGTAGCGACACGAATATTGTATCACTTCTTCCAAAAACTTATGCTAAGGGACTGTTGGAGACTATACGAACGGCATGGTTTACGGTACTATCCAAGATACGCCTTTGAAGATGTGTGGCAGGACAGTTATTTTATATTTATAAGTATGATCGATCACTACGATGAAAATAAGAGCCTTTTTCATTATTATATTTGGAAGAATTTTAATAAGCGGGTATATTCACTTATAATGAAGCAACTAAGATACATACAACAAACATCGGTACGATTAAATGGAAATAGAACGATAGATTTTATGTATGGGCATGCGGATTCTTTTATGGATGTGATTGCGCAAAAAAATATTGTAACTGAAATGCACACATTGCTTTCTCAAATAAAAGAAAAAGCAAAATCAGAAACAACCAGGCAAATATGTGATAATATTATTTTTGGGCAGCTCTCTATTCGAGATTTGGCAAAACAAAACAATGTATCATACCACGCTGTGTATCAAACGTATGAATCTATCCAAAGCATACTAGCTAATTATATAAATCATAGTCAGTTCTGCGATTACGTAGCGACAATGAAATCCAAACATACGTGGTCATTGGGCAGGAAAGATACTGCAGTTAAATATAATTATATTTATAAACATACATGCAGAGCGTGTGGGCATAAATTTAAAATTTCAACAGCATCTGATTCAGAAAAGCATTTCTGTCCCTCCTGCGGAAATGAAACAGCATTATATGAAAAGCAATATGCACGGTTTAGTTATTTTTCTCTGGATGAAATTCAAGGAGATACTTATTATGAAAATAGATAAAAAAAGGTATGAAAGTGTTTGATAAAGACTATAGTTATGTTTTTCAAATGGAAAGTTTTGAAATGATGCCAGCTATTATTGAAGATACACAACTTAGATTGGAACAACGTATCTATTGCCCATATTCATATCCTCAGAAGAATAAAAAATTAAGGGAGTGTAGTTATACCAAATCATGCAAATTTCAAAAAGCAAAATCAAGTACCTTGACATTACAGAGTTCCGAGAGAAAGGGTATCTTCAAGAGGTAAATAGAAGGTTCTTTCATCCCATAGGACTTGCTTTGGAAGTAAGTAACTTTCGATGGTATGAAGGATTCCTATATCATATCGTTTCAGCATTTAAAATGCTGATACCAGGAGCACGCAAAGAAGAAATTACTGGTGTATGGGACTATCGAAGCGATGTTGAAGGAATGTATTTCGATTTTGCTAATCAGTCTGATCCAATCAGACGGATGCAAGCATTACTTAAAGAAGCGTACATAGAAGCTGAAATATTCGGTCGAAGGGAAATAAGAGAAAAGATGTTTGGTAATTATATAGAACCCATTCCTGCTGGAGATCCTAGAAAATGACTGATACTTATCATCAATGTCCCTTCGTAAGTTACCCACTTCATTGTAATGTAGCGAAAGGAACAGGCAGTTGGTGTAGCGGATGTACTTTATTAATAGAACCAGTAGCTACCACAGAGGTAACATCTACAGTTAAACCATGTGCTCATACTGGGTATTATCATACTGTGACATTTTTATGTTTCAAAAGAAAATTCCTGGCATGTGAGAGCTGTGGAAAATTAATTCCTCAAGGGGGATGGAGGTTTAATATATGAAAGTAAAACATCAAATGGTTCATAAATTTACGGGGGAGCCTAATAAAAATGGAGATGTCTACGCACCTGACTGCAAAGTGCAGGGATTAGATCAGACAATAGTGGTAACACATAATTTCAATGAAGATGTGCAAGTAGGCACAGCAAACAATATCACATTAGAAAAGGGAGTACTCTTTGCAGATATAGCATTCACTGATACGAATAAAATATTAAAAAACTCTTATGTGACCCCTGCTTTTGAAATAATTGATCCCCCCTACGATCCAAAAGAAGATTTTGAGGAACAATTAAAAAAACCGATTAAAGAAGTAAAAATATTCTCATTGGGCTGTACGATAAAACCAACAATCAAAGATTTAGATAAATTACCGAAGGAAGTATATGCACCTAAACCTCTCGAATAAAAATATGCTCTGTGTAGTTGGAGCAATGATACTTGTATTTCTATTTTTTAGTGTGGCTTGCTACATAGTTGATAGAATGAACTGGAATAAGGGGAAATGTCTCTGTGGGGAACCCTGGTATAATTTTGACACAGATAGTCAAGGCGGTCGCGGATACTCGTGCAGAAAATGCGGAAAAACTATATGGATAAGCTATCCAGTAGATAAGAGGAAACAATGAGAAGAGAAGACTGCATTATTCATTGTATCGGTCCCCATTGTGAAGGATGCTTAACATATAAAAAGGAAGAAACTCCTAAAAAAGAGGTTACCATGAAGTACAAAGAAATTTCCTATCGATTAGTTAAAAATCTTGGTAACTACTCAACAGAAACAATTGAATTACTGGCGACCGTTGAGAATGATCAAGACATAGATGAAGTATTCAAGGAAGTAAAAGCAAAAGTTCAACAGTTGCTCGGGCAAATACCAAAATAAATTATAGAATTTCTAGAAAAATGATTGACTTTTATTATATTTGTTATTATTGTCATAGCATACCGAGACAATATTATGAAAATGATAACAAGACATGATCTAAATCAAAGCTGCAGTTTTCCTTCAGTGGAAGGAAATCCAGCAAAATATTTGGAATTTGACATCTTCCGGTGATGGGTTATACACGCTAATGGAACCAGAAAACGGAAGATGTCAAAAATCTTCCGTTTTTTTATATATAATGGATGATCAAAACTTTATAATATACGTCTACGAAGACACATTAACTCTGACATTTGAGAAAGAGGTGCTATTCAGAAACTTTTTCTTTGTTTCGGACACACTGAGAAATAGAATAAAAGAAAGCAAAAAGTGTGTGATTGATGCCCGACAAATAGTTTACTGTAATTCTTCATGCATCGCATTTTTGTTTTCTATTATTGGATTTATGAATAAGAATGATATACAGTATGAAATTAAGACATCTGAGTATGTTGAAAAGATATTCTTAGATTTGAATATGCATAAGGTCATTCGAACGTAATTTTAGCAAAGAAACAGCGTACTGTGCCTATGGAACCCTCCAGATGACGGATAAGTATTTGTTCATGACTGATTCTACTATGAATAAATAGTTATGAAACATTCACGTTTGAGGAGACACTGAGGCGATTGGACTGGTCATCCTTCTGCCCAAGAAAATATCAGTTAAGGGTTCTGCTGTTTTTTATTTTTAAAAAATGTGCGCGACTACACAAAAAATTCTATTTTATACAACCAGGAGCTCACATGAAGTTTAAAAGTTATTTATTGATACTACTGATTACCAGTATTTCTTGTTCATCCTTAGCTAAGCTAACAATAACACCGATAGGAGCAACTATCGGAGAAAACTCTTCAAAATCCTTTAAAGTAGAGGGTTTTAATAAAAAGGGTAAGAAAATTAAAATTAATCCTACCTGGACAGTCGATACTGGAGGAGAGGACATAGGAAAATTAACACAGCAATCAAATACAGAAGCAATTTTTCAATCTACAGATTACGGTGTTGCTGTTATAACTGTTCAAGAAAAGGAAATTAAGGCTTCTGCGAAACTGTTCATCGCACGAAAGAAAGTACCTCACATGCCTCAGAAGTGAGTATTTTATATAGGTATGAACTAACCTTTAAGTCGTTTACAGGAATAATGCTATCAACTGCCTGGTTAAATAAAGAGTAGATTTAAAAGATCCGGTTTCGGATCTATTCGCCCGAGTAGCCCAATGGTTGAGGCACTTTTTATTAGGAAAAAGCAAAAAAACTTTTAAAATAATTATCACTCAAACGAGAAATCGTTTCACAGAGAATTATTCACAAGCAAACTTATCTGGGTTCGATCCCCAGCTCGGGCACAACATCGAAATGTCGGTTATAGAGGAACAATGAGAGTAATTGTTGGTTGTGAATTTAGCCAAATTGTTACCAAAGCTTTCCGACAGAGAGGGCATGAGGCATATTCATGTGATTTAGAACCAACAGAAGGGAATCCAGAATGGCATTTTCAAGAAGATATACTGGATGTTCTCAAAAGAGAGAAATTCGATTTAGGAATATTTCATCCTCCCTGCACTTTTTTGTCAGTCACTGGTGCAAAGTGGTTTTATCATCCTGATGATAAAGAATTGCCGATGGATCAGAAACGACCACATCCGAGATTTCCGAATCGAAGGCATGATCAAAAGGATGCAATTGAATTTTTTATGAAGCTTATCAATGCTCCCTGTGAAAAAATATGTGTAGAGAATCCTGTTGGGATAATGTCATCTATGTATAGAAAACCAGATCAGATAGTGCAGCCCTATGAGTTTGGCCACCCTGAACCAAAGAAAACCTGTTTCTGGTTAAAAAATCTACCCTTGTTACAGCCAACAAAACTAGTTGAACCAGAATATTCAATAACAAAGAAAACAGGAAAGCGCGTCCCATCGTGGTTTTTCAATCCAAGTCCTTCGGAAAAACGTAATAAGGATAGAAATAGAACCTTTACAGGAATCGCTGAAGCAATGAGCTTACAATGGGGTAGTTAATGAAATTTTCAAGTTATATTATAAAGAATTCCATAGTTATTCTGCGTCCTGAGGGAAAGCTTGATCTTTCCAATGCAGCAGAATTCGAAAGTTTATTAGATACATCAAGAAAACTCAATCCAACCTGTAATTTTATATTAGATTTAACAGGAGTAGAGTATCTAAGTTCATCAGCATTACGAGTAATTGTAACTGCATATAGGAAACTTACGGAAGTAAAACTAAGTTTGGTATTGCTTAATCCAACAAGTATGTGTGCTAAAATACTTGAGGTTACTAAATTAAATGATGTTATAGATGTTTTTGATTCTGAGAAAGAAGCTATTAATTCTTTTAGTAAGTAATTATACGGGGTGTAGCGTAGCCCGGTAACGCACATGGTTTGGTCCCGACATCCCAGGTTCGAATCCTGGCATCTCAGAATGAACTGTGAAACATCGGAGTAAGCTCCCGATTAAGTAACAGTGATTTGAGTATATTACAATAAATACGGGCTTTTCCTTTAACCTGTCCTCGAAAAGAAATCCCCTTCCTTCAGGTGGGGGATGAATTTTCGTCCTGATTATTAGAATACATATGAAAAAAAACAAAGCATATAAATTTAGACTGTTACCAAACAAAGCACAATCTAATCTTATTGATAGAACAATAGGTTGTGCTCGTTTTGTCTACAATCAAATGCTTTCTGATAAAATTAAACATTACAAAGATACAAAATTATCTTTGAAAAACACTCCTGCTCAGTATAAAAATGAGTTTGAGTTTCTAAAAGAAGTAGACTCTTTGGCTTTAGCTAATTCTCAAATGAATTTGGAAACTGCATATAATAATTTTTTTAGACGAGTGAAACAAGGAAAAAAAGAACTCGGTTTTCCAAAATTCAAATCTAAGAAAAAATGTAGTTTGAATTATACAACAAACAATCAAAAAGATTCTATCCGAATTGAAGAAAATAAAATTAAACTACCCAAAACGGGGTTTGTGACACTTGTACAACACCGGATTATACCGGAAAATTGTATTATAAAATCATGTACTATATCAAAAACGAGAACAAATAAATATTACATTTCAATACTTGTAGAATACGAAACACAAGTAATCAAAAAAGATATTGAAAAAGTAATAGGGTTGGATTTTTCCATGCCCGAACTGTACATTGACTCAGAAGGAAATTCTGCTAAATTTCCAAGATTTTTTAGATTAGCACAAGAAAAATTAGCAAAAGAACAAAGAATCTTTTCTCATCGAAAACCAGATAGTAAACGGTATGAGAAACAAAGATTAAAAGTTGCTAAAGTTCATGAGCATATAGCCAATCAAAGGAAAGATTTTCTGCATAAAGAAAGTAAAAAATTAGCAGATAAGTATGATTTGGTCTGTATTGAAGATTTGAATATGAAAGCAATGAGTCAATGTCTTAATTTTGGAAAATCTGTTTCGGATAATGGTTGGGGAATGTTCACAACCTTTTTGAACTACAAATTAGAAGATCAAGGAAAACAATTATTCAAAATTGATAAATGGTTTCCAAGCTCTAAAATGTGTAATGTTTGTGGTTGTATCAATCCTAACATAACACTATCAGATCGTGAATGGACTTGTGAATGTGGAGAGCATCATGATAGAGATGTCAATGCTGCTATCAACATTCGTAATGTAGGAATAAAAACGGTAGGAATTACCGGGTTAGCTCAGGACTGCTTGCAAGCATAAGTTGCATCGACTGAGAAGCCCTTCCCTTTAGGGGACGGTAATTCACGAAAGCAAAAAAGATTCTTACAGCTTTTTGTAACGATGCGGGACATTTTTGGTAGCTGTAGCTCAGTGGTAGAGCCTTGTGCGTGAGTTCAATTCTCACCAGTTACCCAGTTTTTTAAAATTAAATGAAGGAGATACATGAATGGATCTAAAAGAATTAAAAATGAGCGCAACTAAAAAAATGAAGGAGCTTGAGAAGAATAAGAAAGCTATTCTTACGTTTCTTGCAAAAGTTGATGAACTCAAAGAAGTTCCCAAAGAAAAAAAAGAAAAAGCCATTGAAAAGCTTACTGCATGGTTTGATGCATCAGGCCTCGATGGAATTCTTGGTTAGGAAGGCTGCCCCGCCATTTTTAAAGATGGCGGGAATTCTCACTATCTAATAGAAGGAAAAGCATGCTCGTCTATAAAAATCAAGTTTTTTGTAAATTCTGGACAACCTGCCAGTACGGGAGTACCTGTACCTATGCTCTGACTGATCGTGTCAAAGAATTAGCAAAAAAATGTATGCTTCCTATTGACACCTATAATTTTCCATACTCATGCTATAAAAAAATCGAGGAGTCTTTTAATGAAGATGATGGTTAGAACACACGCAATAGTGTATGTACTGGAACGAGATTACTTACCAAAAGTTGATGGCATCACTGAAGTTTTCTCGGTCGTAGAAACTATATTAGATTCCCTGGTTGAAGAAGTAAAAACAAAAGATGAATGGGATATATTTGGAATCATGAATAAGCTGGAAGCAGCATTCAAGCCCCATCAGTGTGAATACACAAACTGTGTCCTTTCCAGTATCAGACAAGGATTACTGGGGATGACAGGAAATATTGAAGTTTAGCATACTAATACCCTGTGCCCTGTCTGCAGAGAACCTCAATTTTCATCCTTAGGAAGTATTTGTTGCAAAAATGGCCATATAGGAGCGCGGCAGGCTTCTGAAGAAAAAACAGAATATTCTTTAAGCCCCTGCCCCTTTTGTGGAGAAAATTCTTATGTTGCCCTGTGGATTGATAATACAAACGCTGCTTTTACACAGAACGCAAAATTAAGCTGCCAAACAGCACAAGTTCGATGTCACTGTGGGGCACACGGTTCTGAAAAACACGGGGAAGACGCTATAGAAAAAGCAGTATATAGCTGGAACACCAGACAATCAAGTATTTGCTAAGAGGATTATATGACTACTCAAGAAAAAATTGATCTTGTTTGTAACAACTTTGCTAAGTTTTTAAAAGAGAAAAATAAAAGGTATGGAGATGCTGCTATTTCTCCTATTAAGATTTTTTCTAAAAGTGATGCGGGTAGTCAAATATGCAACCGACTCGATGATAAAATTTCAAGGATAAGGAATAGTACTGAACTCAAGAAGAATGATTGTTCAGACATTTTAGGATATATGATTCTTCTTATGATTGAAAAAGATTGGATAGAATTTGATGATTTACTGGATTAATATATGGCAGGTCAATCACCCCCACCTGAAGGAAGGGGATTTCTTGCCAGAAAAATGATTAAATGAAAAAACTTATTATATTATTAGCGCTGTCGGCCTGTGTGCCTTCCTGTCTTGAAGCTGTAATGCAATGTGAAGGAGAGTTACTCTGCAAAAAAAACTATGATTGCTGTCCTGCTGATGAGATATATAATTGTCATAATAAATGCTATAAAGATTCAACTGAGGCGTGGAACAATTGCGGAGTATCTGGATATACTGTAGAAACATGCAAGGAGGAATAATCATGAATGAATCGGATCGCACTGCCATAGAAAATCTCATAAGTGTTGTTGATTTTTTGTTGAAGCAGGTTGAGCAGGAAAATATTGGTTATCAATATTCGTTAACAAAAGATGGAGGATTCTCTGAAACAAACATAGTTATCGAAGGTCTCTATGAAGCGCGGGATAGTTTGGAATCTGTGAAAGAGTGGTATCGCAATGCAGGACATTAATTATTTTACAGTAACAAAGAGTATGAATCTTGACACAGATACTGCTCAAATGAATAAAGAAGTAGAAAATCTGAATCTATCTTTGGATAAAATACTGTCAATTATAGATCGAGAGAGCTACTTTATTGTCTTCTATAAGGACTATACTGAATGATACGAGTCACTAGTCAATCACCCCCAGCTAAAGCAAGGGGCTTGAACCGTGAGGATCAAGAGTAATTGGTTGACTACACTAAGGTCTTCGAGATCTACGTTGATTTGGTTATGATACCTACAAATGATGCCCAAGTTTGTAGCTCTATCGGGGCTCTGTAAAAGAGAGGAAACTCTCGGTCAACCTCATTTCATAAAGCCTTATCAACATTGTGGATGGGTAACTAATCCGAAAGGAGGAAAACTTAATGTTAGTTTTCGTTAGTAATCAAAATGGGGAAGCATTAATGCCTTGCAGTAATAGAAAAGCAAGGTTGCTTATCAAAGATAAAAAAGCAAAAATAGTAAAACATAAACCTTTTACTATTCAATTACTTTATGGTTCTTCTGGTTATAAACAAGAAACAAAACTTGGTATTGATGTAGGATCAAAACACATTGGAATTGCTGTAACTTCCGATAATAAAGTTTTGATGAAAGGTCAAATTGATTTAAGACAAGATGTAAGACAATTATTAGAAACAAGAAAGATTTTAAGAAGAGCAAGAAGAAACAGAAAAACGAGGTATAGGGAATCAAGATTCCTTAACAGAACAAGAAAAGAAAATTGGTTACCGCCATCAATACAAAGTAGAATTGATAATACAATTATGTGGATAAATAAATTGTATAGCTTACTTCCTAAATGCAAGTTGATTATAGAAGTTGGGAAATTTGATATTCAAAAAATAGAAAACCCTAGTATTGAGGGAAAGGGGTATCAGCAAGGAACAATGTACGAGTATAGAAATAGAATAGCTTATTTAATAGCAAGGGAAAAAGGAATCTGTCAATTTTGTGGGGAACCTTATAAAAAAGGGGATGGGTGGAGACTTCATCATATTTGGGGGAGAGAAAAAAATAAAAGTCAAGATTGGGCTTTGCTACATGAAAGTTGCCATAAAGAACTACATGAGCAAGAGTTAGAAAAAAAACTAAGGAAACAAAAATCTAAATCCTACAAAGAGTCTACTTTTATGAATATTATAAGAAAACGATTATTTAACATATATCCTGATGCATATTTTACTTATGGGAATATAACATTCCAAGACAGATGTAATTTGAATTTGGAAAAGTCTCATATTAATGATGCCATAGCAATAACCGGAATAAAAACTATAAAAGAAAATCCCAACTCTCTTTTCTTTATAAATCAGCTTAGGAAGAAGAAAAGGAGCTTACATGAGGCAACTGCAAGAAAAGGTAGAAAAACTAAAAATATAGTATCAAAAAGAAATGAAAAAAATACTAAATACTCAAATGGTTATTATTTGAATGACAAGATTAAAATTCTCGGAAGAACAGGATTTATCTCAGGATTTACTAATGGCGGCTGTTATATAAAAGATATATTTGGACAATACATATCAATTACTGGAAAATCATATAAGCAAGTTGGGTTTAAGCTAATAGAATTTTTGGGGCATACTAATAACTGGCAATTCATCCCCCACCTGAAGGAAGGGGATTTCTTGCCAGAAAAATGATTAAAAATTATGAACGATCAAGAGGAATTTGGACTCTTCTGGAAAAAATTCTAAAAAATATCCAAAAATAGTATTGACATATATGTGACATAGTATACTTGTCATACATAATAAAAACAATATATTTAACATAGGTCGTGATGGAAGAACAAGAGCAAGTTACCTTCTCAATAGGATGCCCTTCAAAAGATAAAAGAGATTCACTAAGAAAATTAATTCGCAAACTAGCTGCGAATGAGGATATCAAAAATTTCGATATAGTCTATAAAGCTGTTTCACTTTATAGCAAAAACAAGTAATTATTCAACAGCATTTCACAAGCGTGTGCTTACAAGCAAAGTAGCTCAGTTGGTAGAGCAAGAGTCTCATACACTTTAGGTCGTTGGTTCGATTCCAACAGTTGCATCCAAAATAGCATATGCTACTCAAATGTCGTTGATTAATTTATATAAGGGGCTGTAGCTCAGTAGTAGAGCAACTTACGGTTAATAAGTCTAAAACTTTTTAATTACTGTTACTCACGCAGTTCGCTGCGTCACATTCAGTAATTTACAAGCAATGCGGTTGTGCAACTCAACCCAGCCCCACAGCATGAAGGATTTCACAGGGAATATTTACAAGCATATGGTGCAATAGATAGCACACCGGTCCTCGGAACTGGCAGTGTAGGTGCGATTCCTACTATGTAACAAACAATATTACCAACTCAAATCCTTCTGTTTTTCACAGTCATAGAATGGAGGTTCACATGGCACGCAGACAAAATGAAGTAGTCCCCGTAGTAATCACACCGCTTCAGGTAGACGACAATGTTCATAACAAAATCTTTGTTACGATTGATGGTCGTGACTGGCAAAAAGATTTGTCAGAGCTTGGTCTAACCTTCAGTTCTTCTGAAAGAGACATAATGGAATGCCTCACCCCTATCATACAGGAAGAGTTTAACCAGGATATTAGCGATACGTTTAAAATTCGCAAGGCAGTTAATAGCCAAAATATCTATATTATTCCTAATTCGGTAGCAGGAGTTCTTTCTTAACTGTATATAAGTAGTAGCCCCATTCAGATTAGATTTACAAGCAAAATTTTCTAAGTTCGAATCTTAGAGATCGCCTCGCGCGATTTTGGCCGATTGGATAAGGCAAAAGACCGTTTAGGTCAATCACCCCCAGCTAAAGCAAGGGGCTTGAACCGTGAGGATCAAGAGTAATTGGTTGATTAGGGAGCTTAAAGAAATTTATGCAGAAGTTTAAAGAAAAGTTAAAGAACTCACCAAAGGATGCTTCTCAAGTCTTTTGCTCTGAAACTTGTCAATTAAACAAAGAGGAAACTCTTAGTGTTGATGGGATAG
>Ga0209777_10001491_pt1 | contig 33606 bp, 31 predicted proteins | sample FrelakmetHBP12HB_FD_187147 | JGI IMG/M metagenome (GOLD analysis project Ga0209777, IMG submission 187147) | Freshwater lake sediment microbial communities from the University of Notre Dame, USA, for methane emissions studies -HBP12 HB (SPAdes)... | ecosystem: Environmental > Aquatic >... | reverse complement strand
TGCGGGCAATAATTGAAGAGATCATGCTTGATATTATGTATGATCTCCCCTCCGACAGCACCGTCGAAGAATGTCTGGTCAATGAAGAGGTCATCCTAAAGCGGGAAAGGCCGCTGCTGGTCTATGGAAAAAAATCCGCATGAGCATGACAGGAAGGCACTATCGTGATTTTTAAATCAACTAGGGACAATGCTATAAAAACTAACATGCCGGAGGCGGTCTATCCCATGATGCCGCTGCGCGATATCGTGGTGTTTCCGCACATGGTGGTTCCGCTGTTCGTCGGGCGGCGCAAATCTATCAGCGCCCTAGAAGAAGCGCTCCGGAAAGATAAAAATATTTTTCTTTCTGCCCAGCGGGATGCCAAGATTGATAATCCCACAGAAGAGGATATTCACACCCTCGGCACGCTCAGCACCATCATCCAGTTGCTGCGTCTTCCTGATGGCAGTGTCAAGGTGCTGGTAGAAGGAAAGCAGCGCTATCGCATCAAGGGCTTTGTACCGCATCGCGAACATTTTGCCGTACTGGCTGAGGCCGTTGAAGAAGAATACGAAACCAGCCCCGAGACCAAGGCCCTGACGCGCAGCATCGTTTCAACCCTTGATGAGTATGTAAAGCTCAATAAGCGGATCCCCCCGGAAATGCTCACCACCATTTCCGGAGTTGATAACCCGGGCCGCATCGCTGATCTGCTGGCCCCGCACCTCAATCTCAAAATAGAGGAAAAGCAGAAGCTGCTGGAGACGCTGGATATCAATCAGCGCCTGGAAAGCATCTACTCCCTGATGGAGTCAGAGATTGAAATTCTGCAGATCGAGCGCCGGATAAAGAACCGGGTTAAGAAGCAGATGGAGAAGACCCAGAAGGATTACTACTTGAACGAGCAGATGCGCGCCATTCAAAAGGAGATGGGGGAAAAAGATGACCTCATGAGCGAAATCATGGAGCTTGAGGAGAAGGTACAATCTAAAAAGCTCTCTGAAGAGGCGCTCGGCAAGGTCAAAAAAGAGATTAAAAAACTGAAGATGATGCCCCCCATGTCTGCTGAAGTGACCGTGGTGCGCAATTACATTGACTGGATACTGTGTCTGCCCTGGGGTGAGAAGACCGATATTAAGATGGATTTGAACGAGTCAGAAAGAATTCTTGAAGAAGATCATTACGGCCTCAAGGAACCCAAAGAGCGGATTCTAGAATACCTTGCAGTGCAGGGCCTGGTTAATAAAATTAAGGGGCCCATACTCTGTTTTGTCGGGCCGCCGGGGGTGGGAAAAACGTCCCTTGCCAAGTCCATTGCCCGGGCGACGGGGAGAAAGTTTGTGCGCCTGTCGCTGGGCGGCGTGCGGGATGAGGCTGAAATTCGCGGTCACCGCCGGACCTATGTCGGAGCCCTTCCCGGGAAAATCCTCCAGTGCCTGAAAAAGGCCGGCACCGACAATCCGGTATTTCTGCTGGATGAAGTGGACAAGATGAGCATGGACTTCCGCGGCGATCCCTCTGCGGCACTGCTTGAGGTACTTGATCCCGAGCAGAACCACACCTTTAATGACCACTACATTGACATGGACTATGACCTCTCCGAGGTGATGTTTATCACCACCGCAAATACCCTGCATGCCATACCGCCGGCGCTGCAGGACCGGATGGAAATCATCCGCATCCCCGGATATCTTGAGACGGAGAAGCTGCACATTGCTAAAAAATTCCTCGTGTCGAAGCAGACCGGGACCAATGGCTTAACTGAGAACAATATCGTATTCTCAGATCAGGCGCTCTTAACCATCATCCGCCGCTATACCCGGGAAGCCGGGGTCAGAAATCTCGAGCGGGAAATCGCAGCAGTATGCCGCAAGGTGGCTAAAGAAGTGATTACCCGGGGCCGGGACACAAAAATACCGATAAGCCGCAACACCGTGTATAAATATCGCGGGGTGCCGAAATTCCGCTACGGTAAAGCTGAGGAAAAAAATGAAGTGGGCATCACCACGGGGCTGGCCTGGACCGAGGTGGGCGGAGAGCTGCTGGTCATCGAAGTTACCACTATGCCGGGGAAAGGCAAGCTTACCATCACCGGCAAGCTGGGAGAAGTGATGCAGGAGTCTGCCCAGGCTGCCATGAGCTATGCACGCTCACGCGCAGACATGCTGGGCCTGTCCAAGGATTTCTATCAGAACCTTGACATTCACATACACGTGCCGGAGGGCGCAACACCAAAGGATGGCCCCTCTGCCGGCATTGCTATGGCTACATCTATTATATCAGCTCTTACCCGGATCCCGGTCAACAAGGATGTTGCCATGACCGGAGAAATAACACTGCGCGGCCGGGTGCTGCCCATCGGCGGGCTGAAAGAAAAGATTATTGCTGCCCACCGGGGCAATATCTCTACCGTGATTATCCCCAGGGAAAATGAAAAGGATTTAAAGGAAATTCCGCCGCAGGTCCTGAAAAGCATATCGATGGTGATGGTTGAGCACATGGATGAAGTACTGAAGAGCGCTCTGGTCATTCCTGATCCGGAAAAATTTCTCGTGCCCAAAGAGCCTGCGGAGACCGGCTTTTTCCCCCCGGAAACAGTGCCGGCCGAATTGCCGACCCAGACCCCCCAGTGAAGGTGCAGCAATTTTCTTGTTTGACTGGGATAACAAATTAGTGTATGTAAAACAGTCTACTGGGGGCGGGTAGCTCAGCGGGAGAGCATCGGCCTTACAAGCCGAGGGTCGCAGGTTCGAAACCTGCTCCGCCCACCACCACGACAGTTTCCGTAAAAAACAGCTTAGAATTTAGAAATTAGTATTTAGGATTTATTATATATATGGGGGCGTAGTTCAGTTGGTTAGAACGCCGGCCTGTCACGCCGGAGGTCGCGAGTTCGAGCCTCGTCGTCCCCGCCATTTATATAGATAAGTCAAGGGGTTAGCAGATTTTGCTGACCCCTTGACTTGTTTTCAGGTACGCCGGAGGTCATTAGTTTCGAGTCTCGCCGTCCCAGCCTCTATTGATGCGGGTTTGGCCATTTTGGTCAGACTGGAATTTTTATTTATGCGCATATAGTGCGCATCCGTGCGCGTTTTCATAAAGGAAGTCAATAACCGTTTTATTACACTCCGTAGAAAGGTTATTTAACAAAAGATTTTTGCGAGAAACCCTCGGATAAGAAATCCGTGGGTCGGAAGTTCAATGATGAACTATCTAAAATCTGCACGTCACGATATTCATAAGTAAGAAATTATATAGGCAAATACATCTATAAAAGTTTTACTTATCACGTATCCTGCACTATTACAAAAGTAACACATACATCTTGTAGTCTGCTAAAGTGGGAGTTGGACCGGGCAGGCGCTTTATAGCAGAAAGCGCGCATTTTGATCAATCAGGGAACACCACAATATATTGTAAAAAAGCGGAGCCGTTGCTGACTCCGCCTTGTAAAATCGAATGTTATACTATTTCTGGTCTTCCTTCTCCCCTTGCTGGTGCTGCTTTTTCTGGACATCATGCTGCGGATGCCCTTGCTGAGTAGGAGCGGGCTTGGGTGCTTGCTGAACACTGGGTGGATGAGTTGTCACAGGGTTAGGTGCTGGCTGAACCATGGGTGGATGTGTAGGTCCAGTTGGTGGTTTCACCCAGGGTGGTTGAGTAGGCGCAGGCTTAGGTGTTGTTGGTTGAACTCCGGGTGGATGCGTTGGTTCAGGCCTTGGTGTTGTTGGTCTTTGGCCATCATGCTGCCGTGGTTTCTGGTCACCCCGATGCTGACGCTCTGTCTCAATACGATTATACCGTTCCCGCCTTACATCATCTCTCCTCTCATGATTATACCAGTCATAATGGTCCCAGTGCCGTTTATGATCCCATGTCCGCCAGTTACTGTAGAAGTCATCGTAGTGTATCCGGTAATAACCATACGGCACATAGTGAACATATTCCGGTGGTACAACAACGATGACTTGCGGGACCATGGACGGCTCAATATAGCCCCAGTACCCGTTGTAACTGTTAGACTGGAACCAGTAGCCATTATAAAACCTGTACCAGTTGCCGCCGTAGAAATAAACGCCATCGTAATTCGGCACCATGTAGACATAGCTTGCTCCACTGGGAACTACGTAGAGATCAGGCGGTGCTGCAAATTGCAGGGGTGGAGGTGCAGCAATACCATATCCTGTAGCATTGACTGGCTGGTACTGCTGATCCATGCCTGCGCAGGCACTCATCAATACCGATAGTGATAAAAGAATATATAGTTTTTTCATATGACCCTCAAATCCTCGGTTCAAAAAGGAGACAATGTTAATCGCTATCTCTGTTCCGATCCCCGAGAGGGAACTTCCTTCACTTGCCGAATGCACCGCCGCGTCCCTGCTGTCGCAGGGCATCTTGTATGCGAACTGCCAAATCTTTATCTCTCACACCTTTTTTCTTTGCATCTCCCAGCACCTGTGAAATGATGTCACGTGCTTGTTGATGGCTCACCCCCGCATTAATACTGTTATTCCAGGAATTAACCGAATCCGTGAGAGAGGTGCCGGTCACCCCATTTCGCACCATGTCCAGCAGAATAGAATTCATAATATCTTTATTGCCACCTGTTCTTAATAAGTTTCTTAACTGCTTGTCTATCCCCTTCAGATCACTCTGTGTCACACCATTTCGTTGCAGGCTCCCCAGCAATTCATTCATCAGGACTGCGTCACCCTCTCCCTCCTGCCCATTATCGCCCCTTCCCTGTTGCAGAGCAGATTGGATAGCAGCAGCTAATTGCTTATCCTTTAATCCCTTGGCATTTGCATCACCAAGCACGGTTGAAATGATATCATGTGCTCGTTGATGGCTCACCCCCCCATTCACCGCATCGCTCCAGGAATTAACCGAATCCGTGAGAGAGCTGCCGGTCACCCCATTTCGCACCATATCCAGCAGGGTGCCTCTCATTAAATCTTTATTGCCGCCTTTATTTAATATATTCAATAATTGCTTGTCTATACCCTGCAGGTCATTCTGTGTAACACCATTTCGTTGCAGGTCCTTCAGTATATCATTCACAACCATCCTGTGCCCAAAACCCCCGAGGCCGCCTTTGTGCTGCTGCAGAGCATTCTGGATTAAAGAAGCTAAATCATTCCCCTTAATCTGCTTTGCCTTTCCTTCATCAATCGTTCGCGAGAGAATATCAACAGCACTTTTATGACTACCTCCTGCATTGATAACATCATTCCACGCTTTAACGGAATTCCCTAGATTGTTTCCAGAAACACCATGTTTATTCATCCTTAATATTATGTTGCTGATATCATTTTTATTACCACCTTTCTTGAGCAGATTATCTAATTCCTTATTAATATTTTTAAGGTCTTTTTGCGAAATGCCGCCCTTCTCTAAATCTTTAACCAATTGATTTAATGGATCTGAACCTCCACCCTTGTGCTTTTTTGCCTCAGCATCATGTAACATAATAAAACTGCTACCTATGAAAATTAAAAACAAACATAATAGTTTTTTCATAACCTCCTCCATTAAATGTCATGATGTAAGCCCACGCCAGCATTGCAGACATTGATTGTTAGGTTAAATCCCAGCTGTTACATTCACAATGCCTCATCAACGTATTGATGTGCAAAAAGGCAGAGCCTGTAGCGCTCTGCCTTTGAAAAATTAAATTTCACATATATTGTTTGTATTAACTTTGCGGTTGCTGCTGGCCCGCTTGAGGAGTAGGCTCAATAATTATGGCAACACGACGGTTTAACTGGCGTCCGCCTTCCGTGCTGTTATCTGCAATAGGATTTGACTCCCCCATCCCCATCGCCGTTATCCGGGAAGCATTTACATTTTTAACCACCAGGGCATTTTTTACCGCGTTGGCCCGCTGCTCCGATAACTGCTGATTATACGATTCTGATCCCGTGTTGTCTGTATAACCCACTACCTTTATGGTTGTGTCAGGATACTTATTAAGAATCTGCGCCACCCGGTCAATTTCTCCTGAGCTGTAGGCCGCCGAATTTATGGTGGATGAGTTCTTATCAAACAGCACATCTGATTTAAAAGTCAATATCAGGGCATCCTTTTCCCGCTGCACGCCCTGCATGATTGCTGCCTGCTCGCGCGCCTGTGACTCTGCCAGTGCCTGTTTAAATTCGCGTTCCTGTTTATCCATGTAATGGCCAATTACTCCGCCGGCAAGGCCGCCCACGACTGCCCCTATTGCAGCGCCCTTGCCTTTACCCAGTGCATACCCCACACCAGCGCCAACTACCGCACCAGCCCCGGCGCCGATGGTGGTCTTCGGATTCTCCTGCATGGTTGCACAGCCAGGCAAAATAAGAGCCGCGAGAAGCACTAATACGACTGGTTTTTTCATTTCAGTCCTCCTTCATTGTTAAGGACTTATATTATTTACCCAGACCCGTTCCTTCCTTTATTTTTCCCATCCCCTCCTCCATTTTAGACTTACCTTCTTCCATTTTTTCCATGCCGCCCTTTACCTCTGCTTTGTCCTTCTTCATTTTTTTCTCTGCCTTCTTGGCTATCTCGTCATTAGTCTTTTCATTAAGAATCCCGGAGGGTATCTTCATGTCCATTTCTTTTTTCTGGAACTCTTTAATAGCATCCCTGGTGTCCTTATTCATTTTGCCATCTGCTTTACCTTTGTACATGCCTAATTTTGAAAGATTCTCCTGTGCCTTTTTTACCTCCTCCTGTCGAGCTGTTTCCTTTTCTGCTGCAACACACAGCGCAGTGAACGTGAAAACTACCAACACACCAATCAGTACTGCTAATAATTTCTTACTCATACAATTCTCCTTTCTTCTCTTTTAGATATATTTTGTGTTTCCTCTGGGCCAGTTTTTTAAATGCCTGGATTTAATAAAAATCCTTTATGCTCCCTTGATCTCAGCGGTGCAATGTGCACAGCGGGATGCTTTAATCGGAATTACTGATAGACAGTACGGGCACTCTTTTGTGTCTGCTTCTGGCGAAGGCGTTTCTCTTTTTAATTTATTGACTGCGCGGATGAGCATAAATACGGCAAAGGCAACAATCAAAAAACTGATTATGGTATTGAAAAAAAGCCCATAGTTGATGGTGACCGCGCCGGCTGCTTTTGCAGCAGCGACCGTGTTATAAATGCCTGCTGCTTTTCCCTCCCTGATTACCAGGAAGAGGTTGGAGAAATCAACCTTTCCCAGCAGCAGGCCAATCGGGGGCATGATGACATCATCAACCAGCGATTTCACAATTGTGCCAAACGCCGCCCCGATGATTATGCCCACCGCCATATCAATAACATTACCCCGCATAATGAATTCTTTGAATTCTTTAAGCATCGCGCCTCCCTCTAAAGTAGTGTAGTAATATGAAATACTTAAAACAATTAGATATATTTTTGACCCCTTTTATACAGTGTTGCCGGGAGTTTACCTTAGAGAAATTATGCTTCCTTTTCGCCGATAAAGCGATAAACGACTGCACCCAGTAACGCCCCAATAATCGGCGCGATCCAGAACAGCCACAGTTGCGCAATCGCCCAACCTCCAACATATAGCGCAACGCCTGTGCTCCGGGCAGGGTTAACAGAAGTGTTGGTTACGGGAATACTTATCAAGTGAATCAGGGTAAGGCAAAGGCCAATAGCAATCGGAGCAAATCCTTGCGGTGCCCTCTTGTCAGTTGATCCGAGAATGACGATCAAGAACATCATTGTCATGACAACTTCAGAGACCAGTGCCGCAAGCAATGAGTAACCACCAGGAGAATGCTCACCATAGCCGTTACAGGCAAAACCTGCGGATACATCGAAGCCGGCTTTGCCACTGGCAATAATGTAGAGAACGCCACCTGCTAATATAGCACCGAGAACCTGCGCCACAATGTATGGCAACAGTTTGCCTGCAGGGAATCGACCACCCGCCCAAAGGCCGACAGATATTGCCGGATTAAGGTGGCAACCCGAGATATGTCCAATCGCGAAGGCCATAGTCAGCACTGTCAAACCAAATGCAAGGGCTACTCCTATAAAACCAATACCCAGGTTTGGGAATGCTGCGGCAAGCACCGCACTGCCACAGCCGCCCAAAACCAGCCAAAAAGTTCCAAAAAATTCAGCACCATACGCCTTCATTTCAACCCCTCCTGTGTGTTAATAATATTATTTGCCAATATCCATTCCTTCCTTTACTTTTCCCATGCCCTCTTCAACTTTAGACTTACCTTCTTTAATTTTGTCCATCCCCGTTTTTTCTTCTGGCTTTACCGTAGTATCCTTAGGTGCTTCAGTTTTTTCTTCTGGCTTTACCGTGGTGTCTTTAGGTGCTTCAGTTTTTTCTTCTGGCTTCACCGCAGTATCTTTAGCTGCTTCAACGCCTTCTCCAATCTTTTTACCTGCTTTTTCCATAATGCCTTCTTGACTCTGGACGCCAGAAACGGTGCCAAAAAATACTATGGCAATAATGAGGGGAGAGATGTGCTTAAGAAACGTTACCATTGATTTTTTCATGACGACCTCCTTTATTAAATGGTTAACTTACTGGAAACTGCACTCTTGTTGAAATACCTTTACCTCACAATATAAGGAACAGTTTCCCGAGTTCTGTTTCTCTTTGGTTAACAGAGGTATCGGTTAACAGGAATATTGATGCTACTATTAGCGCTATTATTGAAATAATGAGATATTAATACAGCTATAATTACCCCTTTCTTAAAATAGTTCACTGAAACGATTTATATTATCGGTACTTACCTTCCTGATCTTTCTTTGCACATTCAGAAATGAAAGTAATCGCCCGATAATAATGCCTAATAAGAGCGCTGTCAGTAACATGAGGCATGCTGACATGGAGATTGACCAGAATAGAAATTTAAGTTGCATAACAACTGTATTCTGGTAAGTGAAAACAGCAGCAAGCGCAAGCAGCACCACTATGCAGATGATTTTAAAAGTATGCATAATTAGAGGCGTTAGTATTTTGAAATTTATTATGCTTATGACGAGCTCTGCAACAGTGTCTCCAGGCCTCAAGGGACCACATAATCATCAGTACAATGAGGGATATCCACAACAGATGCATTGGTTGAAAAAGACTCTCGGACATTTTCTTTTCTCCGTTTAAGTTTACTGATTAAATAAAAAAACCGTCTCAGGCATAGTTTTCTCCTAACGACGGTTACTCTTGTTACGGTAATCGGCAACTTCACGTCTGAAGCGTAGTACCAACGCACTCATCGCGGTTGCATCTATAGTTTGTTATAAAGAGTTTATCATCCTTACACTTAATTAAGAGCTTACAAGTAAAGTAATGTCAATCAAAATAATAGTTTATTTATAAATAGTTTTATATAGTAAATAGAGTATTGGTAATCTCAAATAGCTGCAAATGCTCACAACTTATTGTGGTGGACAGTAGAAGCTGATAACTACAGACTATGTATTAGACTGTCAAAAAAGTATCTCGAGATAGATTTGATGTTCTATGAGCAAAAAACGTCCTCGCAGAATGGTCTACAATCGACGATCTTCAGGCCAGTAAGGGTCAAACGACCCTTGAAAAATGGTTATAATTCATAATCGAGACTTTTCCGACAGTCTCTATCAAATGCCATAGAAGATTAGCAGCTTAAATTCATTACATACTTCATCTGGAAATGTGCATTTTTCTGATGGGGTTTTTTATGGCTGATGGCTTTTTCAGTCTCTGTTCAAGCACTTGGTGCAAATAAAGACGTTTTCCAAGCTGGCTGCTTGTCTATCTACAATAATGTTGCGGTTTACCCTTTCGCCACATATTAGACATTGGCGCGTGATCCAATTTTTGTAAGCTTTTCGTTGCGCCTCAATCAATTCTTCTTTAGCTCCTTTCATCAGAACTCCTCCTGCTTTAAACTGAATTTATTCTATTATAATGCACACCTGCCAGTCATCCTCTGGGAAAATGCTATAATGACCATCCTCTGTTTCAATCAGCCAGGAATTATCTAACGTTTCAGTTGTAGCATTAGTTACAGCCCGGAATGATGTGTCGAGCCCTAAAACCTTCCCCTCTATGCTTTGATCGCCTTTGCTAAAACGCAGGCGTTTGCCAACATATTGTTCCCAATCCTTATGTAGGAGTTTTAATGACCCCTCTCGCTTTATGGATGAAATTGAATAAGAATGTGCTTCGTTTTTCCAAGACCTAATTTCTTCACCGCAACACTCGCAATTTATCTGGTCAGACTCCTTATGGCCGAGATTCCATACTTCAACATTATAAATTGCTCCGCATTTCGCACATGATAATATTGTGTTCCATGTCATTTTAAATTTCCCCTTATGGGTTAGGAAAATAAGCGGGATATAAACAAGCAGCTTAAAGAAGGAAGAGGCATTATGGAAAAAATAATATCTTCTCTAATGCCTCTTTTGTATGTCCTGTGATGCCGTGAAAATAAAACATTTTTTAATAACTACTAACCTCAAGGGTTTACCCTTATTAGCAGAATGCTTTATTTTAAAACACACGCGCATACGAGACATAACCATCGACTTGTTTTGCATCTATCTTTGAACCGGTACTTAATGCTGAGTAGCTCTATTATATTGAGGATTACGAAACAAAATAATTACCCGCTATAGTACAAATAAAAAAACCGTCTCAGGCATAGTCTTCTCCTGACGACGGTTACTATTGTTAAAGTAATCGGCAACAAAGCTTTTGATGCGTATCACACTGGCACCCATCGCTGTTGCCTTTTTTTATTGTATGCTACGTTTTGTAGCATCTAATTGCCCTCTACTCCTTTATATATATCGTGTCAAGCGAATTATTATTCGCATATATAAATATTATTTAACATATAAATAGTTACTTTTAATAACCATAGGATCTCATAGTTGCAGATATAAATAACTGCGTGGGCTTGTTTGAGAAAAGGTAAGATACTGTCTTTAAGCAGAGGATGGCTGTTTATCTGTCCGACATGTTAGATTTACTGCGCTGAAAAGAAGGACTGGGGAGTTTCTTTATAAATGGTGGAGAGGGAATAATATTAATTTGAAATAACTGAGATTAAATTACGGCTGCGGGGTCAACACAATCATGTCTGCATTGAACCCATTTTGTGCTAATTTTGCAACCAGGTCTTTATAGAATTGTTGATCCATTATTGACGTCCGGCTGAGAATGTACAAAACGCCCCTCGACGGACTTGATACCACGGCATACTCATAGTCAACACCGAGATCTATAATCCAATAATCAAACTCAATACCCACAAGCTCGGGGCGATTAAATTCCACCTTAAGTTTAGCATTGCTGGGGTCAACCGACCGAGCAACACCTTCAATAGAAGTAGGGGGTCCATCAAGCGTTCCTATTCTTCCCTTGTTGAGAACTCTAACAGTACCGTCTGCATTGAGTGTATAGGTGGCGGTAGCCGCTACAGCATCTTCATCAAAAAACATACGATACCGGGCTATCTCGTACCAGGTGCCCATGTACTTTTCGATGTTTACAGAAGGGACAACTTCAAGCGGCTTCATAATGCCGTCCTCCTTTGTGGTTGAGCGGGAGCAAACACAGAGTAGGCCTGTCAGTGTAAGTGACAAATGGTCTTCTGCATCATTAATATTAAATGTTTTAAGTTATATAAGTATAGCATGAGTTGTCATTTTATTTTATTAATAATTCTGTGCAGACCGTTGTATCAAGATAGGAAGATAAATCGTCTATTGCTTCTTGAGGAACCCCCCAGTTTTTCAGCATCTCAAGGTCAATTTTGTTGTATAATCAACTGTAATACTATCTCCATCCAGTCCAAATAGGAAAGCCATTTTCATTGTGGAACTTAATGATTTCATCTCAAATTAGTAACAATTGTTATTGGGTGAGACTTTTAGATATTTGTTCGAGATTTAGTGTAAGCCCAAATCTGTTTTTTGCCGCCATAAGTATTATTAAGGCAGCCTCGTCAATACTTAACCTATCAGTATTAATTTCTAAATCAAAGTGAGGTTGATTTTTCCACGCAGAATATTTTTTACCCAAATTCTTAACAACCTCTTTTATGAAAAGTTCCCTGTTTTTTTCAGATGCCAGAATTTTATTTTGCGCAGCTTTTTCACTTAACCCCTGATGCCTTTGCAAATTCTCTACCCTTGTATCAAACGATGCATTAATTCTAATCCTAAAAGATTCTGGAAGAAAAATATAACCTCCACGGCCAAAAATAATAGCATCATTTTGGGCGATGACAAAAAGTGCTTTAGATAATAGATAAAAGTAGGCGTACTTATCTGCTTCCCCGAGCAAATCAGATAGGAGTGCTTCAATTTCATTTTGATACTTTTCGTCAAGAGCTTCAAACATTTTTGCTTGAAATCCTATATGGGAACGGCGGGCCATGACATCTAATATATTTTTATCCCACAAGGGCCATTTCATGCATTGTGTCAGGACTTCAGCAATTCTCCCACCCCCACCGCCTAATTGCCGTGAAATTGTGATAACTCTTTGGGGGTATTGAGAACCTCTTTGTTTTTTCCTTTCTGTTTCAAGTAGAAACTCATTAACTGCTTTTTCAACTAAAGTTAATTTATTGGGCACTTGGTAAGTCATGGCATTTATCCTCCTATTGGACACTTCACTTATTAATCTTTTGTGGCAAATAATTTAATAGATGTTCCCAATAAAACCCCCATATTACAGATATATAAAACAAACAGCAGGGTCAGCAATGGCACTTACCCTCATAGCAAGAGGGAGAAGGGTTTTATCTTTCAGAATATTGCCGGAATGTTTACATTATCTTTTACTAGCCTCCCAAGCAGCTCAATTTTTTGTTTTTCATCCTTGGTCAAAAGAGGCCCTATGCTCTCAATCCGCTTGGCTGTCTCATACGTGTCATAAGGTACCAGAAGCAATGGTACTTTACACTCAGTAGCTTTTGCGACGATGTGCGATGGTGGTATCAGATTATTAGTTAGGATAAGACCTACTGTCTGATTCTCAAGAGCCAAAAGAATCATATCGGCTCGATCACCGCCGGTTATCATAAGAATACTCTCTTTTTTCAGTATCGGCGTCTGAATCAGGGCATTGACAGACATCGCACCAATTAGGATATTTTTAACAATGCGATTTAAATAGTCTTCCCCAGTGATGACCTTTGCAAATAAGTGCTCCCTCAAGTAATCGATAGAATAATAAGTCAGATCATTCTGATAGGGAATTACACCAAGCACTGGAACACCGATTTTCTTTATCTCCGGAAGATATTTATTCATGAAGTCTTCCATGTTTTGCACTTTGTTAATAATCACACCCTTGAAGTTGATGTCCCCTATATTCATATTATTTTTTACATAAGTAATTTCGTCAAAGATCGCGTTCTCATCTCCGTAGATGACAAAAATTAGATTTCCACCAATGTAACGTGCCAGTGACAGTGAATCAAGATACACTGAAACCCCGTAGGCGAGGTCCTTGCCTCCTTCAACAAACAGGATGTCTTTGCCCTGTCCTATGTTAGCGGCAATCTCTAAAACTCTCTCCCGTGTAGTTTTCTTATCATACATGTAACGCAGCTTTGAGTAGTCAAAGCCGATGCTCATATCTTCAGGGGCTTCACTGAGGCCAAAAATATTTGTAATCAATGCAGAGTCATAATCCCACAGGAGCTTTTTTTTATAAATCAACCTGTCGCCAAACGGTTTCAGATACGCGATTTTTTTATTCAGCGCTTTTGTCAAGCCAACCACGATGCTCGTTTTACCAGCGTTTTTTCTTAATGATGCAATGATAACCTTATTCATGTTTGTTACTCCTCGTAACTTTTCAAAGCAAAATCCTCATGAATTACCGTTTGTCTGTCAGTTTGTTTTTGCCTATATAAAGGGATTTAAAAGAAAATGAGCATATGCGGAGTCAAAAAGCAACATCTTGTGGTACCCTTAGCGGCTGGAAAGTAAACTTCCCCCGAATTAGTGGACACACCGAAAGGATAGAGATAAAAGGAGAGAACATTATCAAGGAGGTGTGTTATGAGTCAGGGAAAGCGCAGGAAGTATGATCGGGAGTTCAAGGTAGAAGCCGTAAAACTGGTAACCGGAGGGGGACGAGCAGTAGCAGAGGTAGCGCGCAATCTGGGGATACATGATAATCTGTTGTACAAGTGGCGGGAAAAGTATACCGAAGACATAGCGCATGCATTTCCTGGCAAGGGACGATTAAAGCCAGCCGAAGAAGAAGTGCGGCGGATGAAACGAGAACTTGCGGATGTGACTCAGGAGCGCGACATATTAAAAAAAGCCTTGGCCATTTTCTCGAAGGAGCAGAGGATGACTGTTTATCTGGTTATTCTGTTGGATTTACTACGCTGAAAAGTAAGGTCTGTGAGTTTCTTTATAAAAGGTGGAGAGGGAAATAATATTAATTTGTAGTAGCTGAGATGAAATTAAGGCTGCGGGGTCAACACAATCATGTCTGCATTGAACCCATTTTGTGCTAATTTTGCAACCAGGTCTTTATAGAATTGCTGATCCACTGTTGACGTCCGGCTGAGAATGTACAAAACGCCCCTCGATGGACTTGATACCACGGCATACTCATAGTTTGATAAAAGCTATCAGAAACCTGTATGTTGTAAAAAAGCAGGGCCATTGCTGACCCTGCCTCTGATGCGTTATGTGATTTAGTCTATTGAGTTAGCTCCATACATCAAAACATAATTATAGTTTATTATGTGTTCCGTCGCAGAACGGCTGATTTCCCGTTCGTTTACAGCCGCACCAAGCGACCTTTTTTGCTTCTTTGATTTGCACTTCCATGGGTGTCATGCCGGTATCGAGCTTCGCGTGGGAGCCGTCGCAAAAAGGCTGGGCCGCGGACTGACCGCAGCGGCACCAATGATATGTGCCTGGCTTCATGTCCATGATGTAAGGGTTCTTTTGTGCGATTTTTGGTTCCATGGTCATTTCTCCTTCTTTCTTATTTTTATTACTAAAACCGACTATTCATTGATTCAAAAAAAGGATTTCCCTGATATAATCTTTTTTATAGGGTGCTCCTTTCAGTGTTATTTTTGTTTATCGTGTTAAAAAGCTATCTGTGGCTTTGTTCAATAACGCTGATTAGCATCTAATCTAAACTGTGCCGCTGAAATATTTTTATTATCCACTACAGTAGCCGGTACGGATACGCGCGTTTGGTCCACTCACTCGACGGGTATGCTGCTGCAAGTTTTTCGTATGCATCTTTTAGCGGCTTCGGGGTATGGGTGCTCTTATACCCGCACACCCCGCGCAAAAAGATTGCTTCAGGCGCAGCATCACTCTTGGGATACTGCTGCAGGAGCATATCAAAGTGTTTCAGTGCTCCATCAAACCGCTCGTTATCAAGATCAGCTTTTGCCATCCCCAGCACAAGCGAGGCAATCAACTCCTCGGGTGGCAGGAAACCCACGGTGCGGTGATGCTCTTTTCCGTTAGCATCAAGGGTTATAAGGGTTGGCGTCCACTTGACATTGAACTCTGTTGCCAGTGGCTGGCTATCAAATGCTACCCGCAGCGGGACCACACTGCTGCTGATAAATGCTGTCACTTTTGCATCGGGATACGTAACTGCATCCATCTGTTGGCAGCCGATTCAACCCGGGTTAAAGAAGTCTATGAGCACCGGCTTATTCTCCTTTTGGGCCGTGGCCAGTGCTGCCTGCATATCTTTGTGCCATGTGATTTGATTAGTCATAATAATTCCTCCTTGTGTTATCAATGATTGTATGTATCAAGGGCATACTGTTCCGATCGCCGGGCACTTACCATCTCTGCCCTCACCCCAACCCCCTTCCACCCTCCAACCCTCAGCTGCCCGTTACCTTTCAGGCGCTTTTCCACAATACGTGAATGTTACAGTATTCCCGGGCACCGAGCACCTTCCATCATGCGAATCTATAAATACAGGTACAGAGGTGCGTTGCAGCAGAAGTTCCTGGGCTTTTCTTCTTTTACGTTTTTATTTCTTCAAGTTCTCCGGCATTCCATGAACCATGGTTTTGACATATTCAATACCGAATCCATAGGCGCCGCTGTGCTGCCAGATGAGATCGGTAACGTCATTATATGTTTTTTTGTTGGCCCAATCGCGCTGCCATTCAAGCATAACCTGCTGCCAGGTCATAGGCACTGCTCCGGCCTGAATCATCCTCTGGCAGGCCCTTTCATGGACTTCCGGGGATGTGCCTCCAGAAGCATCGGACACGAAGAAAACTTCATAGCGGTCTTCCAGGGCGCTTAAAACAGGAAAGCAGAGACAGACTTCCGTCCACAGCGCGCACATGACCAGCCGCTTGCGCCCGGTACGCTTAACCGCGGCTACGAATTTTTCGTCCTCCCAGGAGTTCATAGTAGATCGCTCGATAGGCTTCTGCCCGGGAAAAACATCCCTGAGCTGGGGCCAGACATTGCCGCTGAAACTTTTGGATTCTACCGCGGTGATGATTGTCGGCACTTTGAAAATCTTTGCTGCCTTGGCCAGCGCAACGACATTATTAAGCAACAGCTGCCGATCCATCGATGCCACGCCGAAGACCATCTGCGGCTGATGGTCAATGAATATCATTGCGCAGTCTTCTGGATACAACAGGCTCTCGATTTTTTTCTTAGCCATGATTTAACACCCTCCTGTTCTTTGATTACATGCAATAAGCAAAGCTTGCTGCCTCCGTTCATGTCTATGTTCTTATGCCGCCGCACCTCCTTTCAATGTCGTGCCGGCCCCCTCAAAAAGCTTCGGTGCCAGTCCTTCACTTACGCGTATTGTCATGGTTTCTTATGTTTTAATAAACGTGCCATTGCGGTACTCTTCAAAGGCGATACGCAGCTCCTCCTGCGTGTTCATTACAATCGGTCCGTACCAAGCCACCGGCTCACCAATCGGTTTGCCGGATATCAACAGAAATCGAACAGGCTCCTCCTCAGTGGAAACCATGACCTGATCGCCCTCTCCGAACAGGACAAGCTCGCCGTTACTCACAAATGGATCCCGCTGCAGGTCGAAGTAATTTTTGCCTTCCACTTCGTAGGAAAACGGTTTCTTCTCCCGGCAAAGGTAACCCTTGCCGTCGAACACGTATGCCAGGACCGTGTGACCCCGTTTTGTTGCAAGGACGTGTTCGATTCGGGGCGGAACACTCACATCGAGGTAAACCGGTTCAACCATGATGTCTTGGACAGTCCCCTGCCGGTCGTCGGCCTTGCCGCAGATAACCCGAATCCTTGTACCGTTTTCAAGAGTCACTTCCGGAATCTGATCTCTCTTCACCTCCTGGTAGCGCGGGGGCATCATCTTATGCTTCGCGGGCAGGTTCACCCAAAGCTGAAAACCCCACATCGAGCCTTTCTTGTCGCCTTCCGGCATTTCCTGATGAATAATTCCACTGCCGGCGGTCATCCACTGCACGTCACCAGAGGTAATAACACCTTTATTGCCCATGCTGTCCCCGTGCTTCACATCTCCACGAAGGACATAGGTGATCGTCTCAATACCGCGATGCGGGTGCCAGGGAAAACCTTTAATATAGTCTTTCGGGTGATCCGATCGGAAATCGTCAAGCATCAGAAATGGATCAAATAGCGGGACTTCACTATATCCGAATGCGCGCTTGAGGTGCACGCCAGCCCCCTCAATGGTCGGCTTGCTCTTCCACACCTTGTTGATCTTGCGGATTGAGTTCATAATAATCTCCTGTGTATGTGCCTTAACAAATAAGAAACTAGCCGCCGAGATGGGTGCCGATGAGATGGCCGATGCCGAAGGTGACGCTGGCGGCGGCGAGACCGAAGAGGAGCTGCCGGGCGCCGCTGAACCAGATGGATTTCCCGGTTACGAGCGTAATGGCTGCACCGATGCCGAAAAGTCCGAGAGCGCTGACCCCGAGGGCGATGCGGATCGCCGCAGTCCCCTGCCAGATGAGAAACGGCGTGACGGGAATCAGGGCGCCGAGAGCAAAAAGGAGAAAGGAAGCGGCAGCTGCCTCCCAGGGAGAGCCGCCCAGCTCTTTCGGGTCGATCCCCAGCTCCTCGCGTACGAGCGTATCCAGCGCCTTTTCCTTGTTACCGACCAATTTCTTGGCCAGCGCCTGGGCTTGGTCCCGGGGAAGGCCTCTGGCTTCATAAATCAGGGCCAGCTCTTCTTCTTCTTCGGCCGGAGCGGCGGCCAGCTCGTCGCCTTCCGCGGTAATCTGAAATTTATTTAACTCGCGGGAACTTTGTACGGAAATCCATTCGCCGATGGCCATGGAAAATGCCCCCGCCATTAGGCCCGCGATCCCGGTGACCAGGACCGAATGGTTGGATAAGTTGGCTCCCGCAACCCCCATCACCAAGCTCAAGTTCGACAAAAGGCCGTCATTGGCTCCGAGGACGGCGGCACGCAGGGCGTTTCCTCCGATGGCCCTATGACGGCCTTCGAGGCGGGCGAGGGCACTTCCTTCCATCCCGTGAGGGGCCGACTGGACCATCGCCTGGAGGAGGCGCGCGTGGGAGCGTTCATCCATCGGCATTTCGGTTTGGCTGGATTCCGGCTGGTGGTCGTACATACCGCGATCGGCCTGTTCCGCGGCGGCGATCATCGGCAGAACAGCTACCGGTCCAAGGAATTTCGCCAGCCACACTTTAATGTGCGTACGGACCGTAGCCGCCCGGGGGCTCACTGCGCCGCCGGCCTCGCGGATTTTCCCCTCCCAAAAGCCGGCATGCTTTTCTTCCACCTTGGCAAGGCGTCGATAGATGTCCGCCAACTGAGATTGGGACTCCGCCTCCGCCATGGCGTTGTAAAGGGTGATGCTGTCTACCTCGCCCTGCAAGTTGGCGCGGTATCGGGAAATGTCTTGTGGATTGGCCATAGACTATCCCAAATATTATACCCGTGTTGCGGCAAAACCGTACTGTGCCCCCTTGTCTGACTGGTGCTTGCGAACTGAGTTCACCATAATCTCCTGCATAAATATTTTACTTCCGTTGGACCTTCGCTCAGAAGGCGAAGCAGTCGCAGCCTAGCCCCAGAAGTCGCTGCAACGGGGAGCCGCAGCTTTGGAGGAAACCCATGCAGCATAATAATACGTCACCGAACTTCCGGGACAGAGCATCAAACTATTTTAACGCTCGTTTTACTTTCTCTGGCGTGATCGGCAAATCCCTCACCCGGGCTCCCACTGCTTTTGCTATGGCATTTGCAATAGCCGGGGCTACCACGGTTGTCGCAGGTTCCCCCGAACCCACGGGGTAGAAATGGCTTTCAATTAAATGCACGTCGATTTGTGGCATATCCTTCATACGCAGCGGGTTATAACCAGTGAAATCTTTCTGGACGATAGCGCCGTTAGAGACGGAGCTTGAATCTTTAGTTGTCAGGCTGAGCCCCCAAAGCAGTCCCCCCTGCATCTGGGCGATAGTGCAGTCGGGATTGACTATTGTTCCCACATCAGCGGCCAGAGTCAGCTTTTTCACCTGATAGTCACCGGTTTCCGGATCGACTGAAACTTCAGCAACACAAGCAACCCACGTAGGCATCGTTCGTTCCTGGCCGAAGCTGCAGGCTATTCCCATAGCAGTGTTTTTTGGCAAACTCTTCTTTCCATAACCTGAGTGAGTAAGGACTTCCCTCAAAACATGAGCGAGTCTGGACGCTCCGCCCACCGAGTTCGGCGCACTTCCTGCCTGCTTTCCCTTTCCATCGAGCATACGGAGCCTGAACTCTGCCGGATCTCCTCCGGCAAGGTTCGCCATTTCATCCATAAAGCTTTCGACCGCGAAGATCGTGAATCCTGGACCTACGGAGCGGAGATATCCCGGAGGAATCGCCTGCTGTGCCAGATCATGTCTGATTGCGCGAACATGATGATGGGGTACGCTGTACCAGAAATCAGCGCCGCTCACGGCAAAACTATCGACCGTGCCCACATCGTCTGCGGTCTTTGCGAGAAAGGCCGGAAGCAAACGAAGGGTAGGCGACCCAGCGACCACGTCATGAGTTACTGCCTGAAGGTAGCCGTTCTGGTCGAGGGCGCCTCGCATGACCTGCAGGGTCGGTGAACGGGGCACATCGAATTGAAAATCCTGCTCCCGGCTATAAATAACTTTGACGGGATTGGCCAGCACCTTTGCGGTCAGAGCGGCTACTACCGTATAATCGACATCGAGCCTCCGACCAAATCCACCGCCTATGTACCGCTGATGAATGATAATTTTTGACTCATCAACACGCAGGGCCTTTGCCAGGTGCGACAATGCAGTCGTCTGGTTCTGGCACCCTGCCCATATATGCCAGATTCCGTCTTTCAGCTCTGCGGTCGCGTTCATCGGTTCCATCGGCACGTGCAGGTTGAGGCCCGTGGTGTAACGCGCGGTCAATGATCTTTTCGATTCTGCAATCACCTTATCTGCTTGCCCCTCAAGCACCCAGTTGCCTGCATTCACAGGATGCTCCGCGAGCACTTCTGCGGCCTTCAAGAGGGCGTTACTGTCCACGTTCTGATTCGGTCCCGGATCCCATTCAACTTTGAGAGCTTTTGCCGCCTTGATGGCAGCAGGATAGGTCTCTGCTACAGCCACGACAAAGCCCGTGACGTTCCCAGTGGGATCGTCAAGAGAAACGGATTTGATAAACCGCGGCACCTTTCGCGCCTCTTCTTCATTCACTCTGATTACTTTGGCCCCATAACGCACCGGCGGCGTGACAAGGTGGCCATAGAGCATGCCCGGACGGACAACGTCAATACCATATTGAGCCGAACCGTCTGTCTTGGAAGGGATGTCAAGGGCTTCCAGAGAGCGGCCGATGAGTTTATACTGCTCTGGCTTCTTTAAAATAAGCTTCTTGAGTTCCTCTTCATTCGAGGTCACCGGGACTGCGGTCTGCTGTAGAATTTCCGAATAGCTGATGGAGCGCCCGGAGATTGAATCGATCACCCTGCTCTTCTCTGCTCTACAGCGTGCGGGATCTGACTGAAGAACTTTTGCGCCGGCTTCGATCAGCGCAAGGCGTCCGGCAGCGCCGGCCCTGCTCAACTGATCAAAGGTCCAGTTGACGCTCCAACTGCCTCCTGTGATCATCAGTCCCCATCTGGGGGCCGAGTCCACATGGCGGATGCGCATGTCATCCCATCGCACCTCGAGTTCTTCAGCAAGGGCTTGAGCAAGAGCAGTCCCTACATGTTGTCCTATCTCGGTTTTGCTGGTATTTACGGTAGTAATGCCGGACTCATCCATCTCAAACCACAGGGTCTGGATGCGATTGCCTTTCACGGGCGATGACTCATTGGCCGAATCAGTGTCAAAAGAGACCGGATCAACACGGACAGAGGAAGAAGAAGGCATAAAGTCTGCAGTCTGCTGCATCTCCTGGGCTGCGCCTTTTATGGCTGCCTTCACTCTTTCATAGGTCATACAACGGCAGAGGATCGTGCTCATGGTTTTGATGATTTCGTCATCCGTCGGATTCGGATTTTTTACCAGCAGAGACGCTGCCTGCATGATGGAACCCGGCTGGCAGTAGCCGCACTGGGGAACCTGAGCCTTAATCCAGTGCTTCTGCAGCGGATGCTGTGCGCCGCGACCCAGCCCCTCAATGGTCACGACATCAGACCCTTCCACGGAAGCAAGCGAACGTGAACAGGACCGTATTGCAGCGCCGTTTACGTGAACCGTGCAGGCGCCGCAATGTCCGACGCCGCACCCGAACTTTGTTCCCATCAGCCTCTGGTGGTCCCGGAGAACCCATAGAAGAGGAGTGTCGCCCGGCAGGTCCACAGAAACAGATTTACCATTCAGAGTGAATGTTGTCACAGTGTACCTCCTATTTACCTGCTGTCTGTATAAATATAAGTAATGAATACTCTGTCAGGAATGTTTAATTTTTCTACTATATAGTGGTTCGGAGGAAATAGAGCATAAGCAGGGGCAAAAAACAAAATTTTGTGGAAAGAATGTTTGATTTTGTCAACGGGCTGACCCCTCATCCCCCTTCTGGTCTAATTTATCAGGCAGATACCTTAGAGAAAAGAGAATCTGCACGATACTTAAAGCTGTCAAAATCCCTAGTACCGTAATGCCAGAAAGGATGGTCCCAATGCCTCCAACTACACAGGTCAAGAAGGCCAGAGTGTAATGTGGAATTACGAAACGTAATGCCTCGTCAGGTGGTCTGCCGGGATATGAGGAGAGAAAGATTGTACTGAGAGAAAACATACAAACTCCTACCGAGGCAGCAAGAATCCATGCCTCCTGAAAAGGAAGCATCGCCGAAGTGGGCAGCATCATAACTCGCTTAATACCAACGGCCACGGAGGCGATAGCCATGGTGAGCGGCAAGTGTGCATAAAGCCATTGTTGATATGCCCTCACGTGATTCTTCGAGGTCAGATGTCTCGTTCCCGCACCCTGTACTCCATCAAAGTATCCCCACCAAAGAGTAAAGACAATAATGAGTCCCATAATACCCGCAGCGGCTGACAAGAATTTCAAATGTTCTGCACTTATGCCCATGACGATTCTGACAACGGCCTCACCAATCACAATGATCGTAAAGAGACCGAAGCGCTCAGGAAGGTGCATGAGATGGGGAGGGAACTTGAAATGCAGCTGCCCGGCGGTGAGAGGGGCAAAAAAATCTACCCCTATTGCAAGATACCATACTATAAAGCGATGAGGTATCGGTATGAGTGTAGATACGACCCATAACGCAGCCGCACTTCCAAATCCGATCATATAACGGTTAACGAGAGGGAGAACGGGTTGTATATGTCTTCCGGCCCGCCAGTATTCAAGCACCAGCATAGAGCGCACCGCTGCATACGAAAGAGCAAAGCCATTCGAACTTTTGCCCATGGCGTTCGGCAAATACACGATAAGTGATGCAACGGCAACAATCTGTACCATCGTGAGAAGACGGTGGACAACATCATCTGTATCAAAGCGGGTTAAGTAGTATGTGTGGCCTACCCATGCCCACCAGACTGGCACAAAGAGGATCGCGAAATTGAGCAATCCCAAAAAAGAATAATCTTTGTTCAGATTCGCGGCGAGCTGCGAGATAGCAGCAACGAAAACAAGGTCATACAAGAGTTCCAGCCATGTTGCATGCCTTTCCCTTTCTTTCTCCACCCCAGACCTCAGTATGGGAGGTCTTATTAATTCTTTTCTATAATTAATGTACATTTGGCAGAATTATATTAATCAGAAGTAAGAAGTGTCAATTCTTTCTTAGGAAAAATTTAAGAGTTAGTTATATTAGGGCAGCTTGGAAAGTAATAAAAAATAAATGGAAGAAACCCATATATTGTGATGGGCATTAAAGGAAGAAAACTGCAGCTTATGCTTTTATTTCTTCAAGCCATCCGAATTTATCTTCGTTTTCTCCGACCTGAATTTTTATCAAATTTTCATAGAGTTTTTTTGAAACCGGACCAACGCTTTCGTCGTTGCAGTATTTAAATACTCTGTCTTTATAATTTATTGAACATATCGGAGTTATTACGGCGGCAGTTCCAACAGCACCAACCTCGTCAAAATTTATCAGCTCTTCTACATCTATCTGTCTTTTCTCCACGGTCATGCCCATGTCAGCAGACATAATTGCAAGACTGTCGTTTGTTATGCTCGGCAAAATAGAACTCGATTTCGGTGTAATATATTTGTTCCCGGCAATAGCAATAAAGTTCGACGTGCTAAATTCGTCTATATACTTTTTCCTTTTTGGATCAAGATATAAAGCAATAGGGTAGCCTTTATGTTTTGCGTATTCGTAACCCAAAAGCCCGGCTGCGTAATTTGCGCCTACTTTATAAGCGCCCATGCCCAGAGGTGCTGCCCTGTCAAATTCGTCAACGATTAAAGCCTTCACTGGTCTAAACCCACCTTTGTAATAGGGGCCAACCGGAGTGACAAATATTATAAACAAATATTCTTTTGCCGGCCCCAGCCCAACTTGGGCTCCTATGCCGAATACCACGGGTCTTATGTAGAGACTCGCACCTGTACCGTAAGGAGGCACAAATCGCGCGTTAGCTTCTGCAACTTTATGTATACCGTCGATAAATGTTTCAATAGGAATGTGCGGGATCAGTATGTGGTCGCAGCTTATCTGAAACCTTTTCGCGTTTTCCATCGGCCTGAACACTACAACGCATCCATTTTTTGTTTCAAAAGCTTTTAATCCTTCAAATGCTTCTTGCCCATAGTGCAGGCAAGGATCAGCTATGTGCATATTAACCGTGGTGTCGCGTGTAAGTTCGCCTTTCGACCATTTACCGTCTTTGTAATGATAGCGTATATTAAAATCTGTTTTGACAAATCCGAAAGAAAGATTTTTCCAGTCAAGGTCAGCTTTTTGAATCTTTTGAGTCTTCATAAAATTCTCATAATATTCCCATAAAATCGGTGCTTAACGGATAATATAATTGCTATAGCACTTATTCAAAGCGCTTTTAATATAGGCGTTGGGCGTTTGTGTGTCAACCGCAATAAACTGCAAGGAAAAATAGTCAATACTCTACGTGAAAAATGTTATTAGCTCTGCGGAAACATCTTCAGGAAATTGCTCGGGTAACCAGTGCCCGCCGTCAAATGCCTTTCCACGCACTGCTGTGGCGTTTTCCTGCCATTCGACAAGCACATCGTAAAGAAGCCCCATAGCGCCCTTACTTCCCCAAAGAACCAAAACTGGACATTGAATTTTCTTGTCAAAATCGTTTTTTTCATGCTCAAGGTCAACCGTTGCTCCAGCTCGATAATCCTCACACATGGCGTGGAGTGTCGCAGGATTTTTAAAACATCTAAGATATTCGTTAAAAGCTTCAGGGGTGATCACATCAGGAATCAGACCGCTAAAGGCCCATGCTCGAAGGAAAAATTCTGCATTATTTCCCAGAATAGTTTCCGGTAGCGGCGATGGCTGGGTCAATAAAAACCAGTGGAAGTAAAAAGTTGCAAATTCTTTGGTCACATGGGTATACAGTTTGTATCCAGGGACAATGTCAATTAGAACAAGCTTTGTTACTGAATCCGGATAATCAATTGCCATACGCTGCCCGACTCGCGCGCCGCGATCATGTCCTGCGACCGCAAAACGATCAAATCCCAAACTGTGCATCACTTCAATCTGGTCGCCTGCCATTACCCGCTTGGAATATCCTTCGTGGTTGCTGCCTTCCGCAGGAATGCTACTGTCGCCATATCCTCGCAAATCAGTTGCAATGACGGTAAACTGGCCGGCCAGCAGTGGCGCCACCCAATGCCACTCCACATGAGACTGTGGCCAACCATGCAAAAGCAGCAACGGTGGCCCACTTCCTCCGATTACGCCATTAATTACGGCGCCTGCTGTTTCAACCTGGATCGGCTCAAAACCTGGAAAGAAGTTGAGTATCGAGCTGTTAGGCGCACTCATTATCCCTCCTGAAGTATAATGCAATCGTTTTCGTTAAAGGTCTTGTTAATCTAACACACGAAGTAGAGGATGAGAGAAAGCTAAACTCTACAGGTGGTCTACTCTACCTACCTATTTATAGTTTATGGCAAACCCCAGGAGAGTTTTTTGTTTTTTACCCGCAGTCTTTCTCTGCAAGTCGTGCGTTAGAAGCCCTGCGCTGGCATCCGAAAAATTTATCAGGTTCGCACGCTCTGTGCGCGGAGTATTGAAAACTATTCATAGAATAAGCTCTATACTACCGATATATATTCTGCCCATCTAAAATAAACCCTGACAATTAACGGTTTTGAATTGCTAGCCATGCCGCCACGGCATTTACTTTGGCACGCAGGTTCATAATAAAGGGTTGGCGGTTCTGGATGTGAAGCGCTTGCGCGTCGTATTCTTCTTTGGTTATGCGCTCAACCACTTTTTCCTGATCACCTTTATAAAACTCAAGATATATTTCAATCGTGTCTTTATAGGCGACAGCTGCCGCTCCCGCTTCAAAAAGATAGCGCCGGACTTCCTCACCAACAAGTATACCGCTGTGTGGCAAACATATTGCCCGGGGTTGCAGATCCCGAATTTTTTCAATTGAGGTAATATAGTTTTCATAGCTTACCAGATACGGGCTGTGAATAAACCCGTTCTCAAAAGCACCAGCCGCATCACCAATAAATGCAATACCGGTATCAGGGAAATAGTAGGTCAAACTGCCGCGCGTATGGCCGCTAGTTTCAATCACCCGGCATGCACGGCCGTTGTCAAGCTCGATGCAGTCTCCGTCCTTAAGTATGTCAGTAACATGAAGCGCAGCAAACGTTACATCTTCGCCGACAAGTTCTGCCCCTGTGTTTTTTTCATATTCAGCATTAAGTTTGCGGATTAGATCAACGGCATTGGGTCGCTTTAAAACATCAGCGGCATGCTGGCTTGCGGCAAGACGTGCAGTTGGTATTTTTCTTAAAATAAAGGATACGGCTCCACAGTGGTCAAAGTGCGAGTGTGAGAGAGCTATAACTAGGTTATTGACGCTGCTCGTGCAAGCCCGCAACTGCTTCAAACACAATGGGCCAAAAACCGATACTCCCGGGTCGAAGAGCATGGGCGGTGAACTTGCATAAATGACGGCAGTCATATGCCCGCCGCCAAGAGAAATGAAATCTTCAAATTTGCGGGTGAACTCAAAGAACAATTTATTCTGATTCATGACAGATTCCTGCTCAGGTATTATGCTGGTTGCAGAAGCGCTATGACTATAAGCCAACGCCTATTTATGTTTAGCAGGATTTATGCCATGCTTATTTATGCGATACATAAGAGTTGATCTTTTTATGTTAAGAAGTTGAGCCGCTCCGTTAGGCCCAGCAATAACACCTTTTGTCCTTTTTAACGCATTTGATATGTGCCGTTTTTCCATTTCTTGTAGGGATGAAATTTCAATTTCATGGTCTTTAGCTTTATTCAAAAGCGGCCTTAAATCGTCTGCCGTGACCGTCTTATTTGATTTTAAAATTATTATGCGTTCTATAAAGTTTTCCAGTTCTCTTACATTGCCGGGCCACGGGTAGTTAATGAGAAGATTGAAAGCATCCTGTAAAAAATGAGGCCGTATCCGATTCAGCTTTGAGCAAAATTTGTCCATAAAGTGAGCGCCAAGCAAGGAAATATCTTCCGCGCGTTCGCGTAGAGGGGGGACATTTATGGGGAAGATATTGAGCCGATAATAAAGATCTTCCCTGAATTTATTTTCATTCACTAATTTGCTCAGATCTTTGTTGGTCGCAGCAATAATCCGCACATTGGTTTTAATTGTTTCTGCGCCACCCACGCGTTCAAATTTACCTTCCTGTAAAACCTGCAGAAGTTTTGCCTGGGTATTTAATGGTAGCTCACTGATCTCATCCAAAAAAAGAGTGCTGTTATGTGCCAATTCAAAACGGCCAATCTTTCTTGCTGCTGCCCCCGTAAAAGAACCTTTTTCATGTCCGAATAGTTCACTTTCAATAAGAGTTGGAACCAATGCAGCACAATTTAACTTAATAAAGGTGTTTTTATTTCGTCCACTTAGTTTGTGAATGGTACGGGCAATAAGGTCTTTACCGGTGCCTGTCTCGCCAGTTATTAATATCGTCGTATCTGTTGTCGCCACATTAACTATTGTATCCATAAGGCTGCTAATGGCCTGACTTGCATATATAATCTCATTTGACTCCCCCATCAGATCGAGCTCTTTTTTAAGATATTGTTTCTCTTCAACCAAAATGTCCCTGACGCTTTGCAATTTCTCATATGCAAGTGTATTGTCAATTACCAGAGAAAGCTGCTGGGACACTTTTTCAAAGAGATCAATATGATTCAATAAGTAGTGCGGCCGCTCCTTATAACATAGTTGAACTGATCCGATCACTTTATTCCTCATTATTAAAGGGGCACAGATGAACCATTGTAAACCGGCTTCCAGAAGGAATTTGCTTTCAGGGTTATTCAATTCATGAGTCAGTTCAGCAATGATTGTCTTTCTCTCTTTCATTGCCTGATAAGGTATTTTAGCTCCTTTCATTGGGAATATTTCCTTCGGAAATCCTGGCACCTCAACACCTATGGCAGGGGAAAAAAAGTTCCAGCTATCTTCACCGGGTCGATTAAGCAGAATACTGATGTGGTCAAAGTTAAAGATCGGGTGCAAAGCGGTAGTTATTTCTCTAAATAATCCTTCGCGGGTTCTTTGAGTAAGTATTGCATTAGTTATTTGCAAAAGTATCACTTCCTGCCTGAACTCATTTGTTTTCACTTGTCATTCACCTTACTTTTTTAAAATCATTATTACGCCTTACATTATTTATCATTATCTCATAGTCAGCATAATTAAACAAGTCAATAATGACTAATAGTGGACACACTGTCAATTGTTAGACATTATTTTGGTCATAACCATTAGTCACATAAAATAATATGCTGCAATTTCATAATATTAGAAATACCCGCAATTGGTCTATTAATTGCCATTAAACATAATAGGATTCCGAGCCACCTTTTTAAAACAGTGTGGCCGAAAAGGCTGAAAGACAACTCCTCCAGCCCGCCGTGTTTGCGAAGGAAGCCTGAAAAGTACTGTTGCAATTTGCAACCAGCTTTTCAGGCTTTTCCTTTTTGCTCTAGGGTGAATTTAAAAAAATAAAAAGTTAAATGTGAAAGGAGGTGCGGTTTCATTTTTTTGCGGTGAGTCCGCGGGAAGCGGGCTGTAGTAGTCAACCAACATCTGTTACAGTTTTTGAAAAGGGAGAATAATTATGAGTAACGGAAAAGCCCTGGTATACACCCAGGAAAAGTGTACGGGATGCAGAAGCTGCGTCGTCGGCTGTTCTCTCTACCATGATGGCGAGTGCGGGAAAGTGGTTTCCCGGGTGGCCGTTGTGAGAAATGAGAGATTCGGAGAATCCTTTGTCGTCGGCTGCGACATGTGTACTGATGCACCCTGCGCAGCAGTGTGCCCGACCGGCGCATGCGCGATGGACACGGCCGCAGGCATCACCAAAATTAATGCTGAGAAGTGCATCGGCTGCAAGGAATGCGCAATGGCGTGTCCCTTTGGCGTAATCAACATGCACTATAAAACCGGAAAAGCTTTCAAGTGTGACCTCTGTGAAGGCCGGGATGCCGGTCCAGTGTGCGCTGACTGGTGCCCGAGCGGCGCAATCAGCTATACGAGCCCCAATATCGCGCTCAAGGCCAAGCGCCGGGCAAAGCTTATGGAACGTTTAGAAGCTGCGAAAGCTGGAGAGGAGGGTTAAGACTATGTACGGATGGAGCGGAAAAAGACTACGCGTCAATCTCACAACAGGTGAAATTAAACACGAACCCTTAAGCTATGAATACCGCAGAAAATGGATCGGCGGCCGGGGTATGAACTCAGAGGTCATTTATAATGAAGTACCCCCGAATCTGGACCCCCTTGACCCTGAAGCCCGCGTATGTTTTGGCGTTGGGCCTATCAGCGGAACCGCAGCTCCGGCAAGCGGCCGTGTAACTGTTTCTTGCAAAAGCCCGCTCACGGGCGGATTCGGCGATTCAAACATGGGCGGCCACTGGGGCGCTGAGCTTAAATATGCCGGCTATGACCAGATCATTGTGCAGGGTAAGGCTAAAAAGCCGGTGTATCTCTGGATCGATGACGATAAGGTTGAGATTCGTGATGCAGCCCATGTCTGGGGCAAATTTCCCCGGGAAGCAGATCAGATGATCAAGCAGGAGCTTGGCGATGAGGATATTCATATTGTACTGATCGGCCCTGCAGGAGAAAACCTGGTCAGATTTGCCTGCACCTTTAATGATGTCTATCGCGCTGCAGGCCGTACCGGTCACGGCGCGGTCATCGGATCAAAGAACCTTAAAGGTATTGCCGTGCGCGGTTCAGGCACAGTGAAGATTGCCCGGCCGAAAGAATTTTTCGACGTCTGCAACCGCCTGCGCCAGACCTTCAAAAACGATCCTATGCGCAAGTTCCTGTATGAAATCGGCAGCCTGAGCCTCATCAATGTGGCCGTTCATGACGGCTGGATCGGCGCTAACAACTTCCAGCAGGGCGCACATCCCGACGCGCATTTTATGTCGGGCGAAGAGCACTCCACGACCGTGCTCAAGCACCGCGAGGGCTGTTTTTCCTGCCCCATCTGCTGCGGTCGATTTACTGAAATCAAGGAAGGCCCCTATGCTGGTGAATATGGAGGCGGGCCGGAATATGAGCACTCTGTGCCAACAGGGCCCCGGGTAGGCGTGTTTGAGCCCAATGCCATCTGGCACAACATGATCCTTACCAACAACTATGGCATGGATGGCATCGAGTGCGGCGGCACTATTGCAACGGCCATGGAATGGTATCAGCGCGGCCTGATAACCACAAAAGATACCGGAGGACTTGAGCTTGAGTGGGGCAACCAGGAAGTCGTTTCGAAACTTATCGGCATGATGGCCATGCGCGAAGGCTTCGGTGATATTCTAGCCGATGGCGCCTCGCGCGCTGCCGACCGCCTTGGCCTGGGCGATGAAGGCCATAAGTACACAATGTCCACCCGCGGCATGACCATGCCCGGTGATGATCCGCGCGGCCTCGGTTTTGCCTACGGCACCGGGTTTGCCATCGGCACCCGCGGTGGCTGCGACCATCTGCGCGCCCTTCCATCTCTTGAGCTGTCCGGGTTTATGTATCCTGGTCTCAACACCAAGATAATCGGAGATGAGCGGCCGGTGAAACCAACCACCATCGTGGGCAAGGGCTACTGCACTTTCTATGAGGAAAACCAGAAAGCCATGACCGATTGCTTGAACGTGTGCTGCTTCACCACGCACTGGTCTTTTGCAGTGCTCACCGCAGACCAGGTCGAGTATTTCAATGCCGTGACCGGTATGGACATTACGGAAGAGGAGTTTATGGTAATCGGCGAGCGCATTGTTAACCTTGAGCGCGCGTACTGGAGCCGCATGCTTTCGGGCAAGCGGGAAGATACCATCCCCGAACGGTACGTCAAAGAGCCCATGCCCCAGGGTGTGCCGGATCAGACCAATGTCGGCATGACCTTCCCAATACAGAAGACTCTGCCCGGCTACTACAAGTATCGTGACTATGATCTGGAAACCGGTTTCCCCAGCGAGCGGCGACTGAAGATGCTCGGCCTTGACTATGTCGCCAAGGATCTTGCACCGCTGCGTGCCAAGTACAATACCGACGCAGAGAAAAAGAAGAAGAAGTACTATTATTAATTGCTTGTCCTGACCCTCTTGAGTTGTGCCTGTAGCACAGGCACAACTCACCATGCCCCTGCATACAAAGCAATAGTCGGGTGGAAGGACAGGATACAACCTTCATCGAAAACATTTTTAATGGCAAAGGAGGCTATACCGCTATGGCAGTATTTACCAAAGCAGAATCAAAACGGCTGGCAGAGCTTGATGATTATTACATGGCGTTGCTGGACGCACTGAAAAAAGCAGGCGTGCTGGATGACACAACGCACCGCCGCTACATGATGACGGGCTATTACAGACTGGTTGAGTACCTGGAACAGAAGAAACTTATAACCGGAAAACAGGCAGCTGCAGCCCTGGAAAAGGGCTTTACCTCCCTGGTTATGTCACTGGCATAATAGCATCGATATCGAAAGGCCTGAAGCCTGTACGTTAGCAGCATGTGTGTCTATTTCGGCTGGCTATAGACATCCATCAGTACGTGTTGTTTTAAAACTATATAGGTTTCAGGCCTTTTTCTCCTCTGGTAATTTTAAAAAAGCTGATTAATCGGAGGTCAAAATTCCGTGATCAAAATAACCTGTAAATATTTCAGCACCCTCTATACGTTTACTAAAAAAGAGGAAGAGTTTTTTGAAATGGCTGATGGATCGACCGTTGAACAATTTCTTGATGGACTTATAAATAAATATGGAGAAAAAATTGCGCCGCATGTCTACTCTGAGGGATTTGTTGAAGGGAATTATTACAAAACAGCAAGTGTTTATTTAAATAAGAAACGTATCCAGTGGGTCCAGGATTTTCCTGATGGGTTACAAACTAAACTTAAAAATAACGATATAATTATTTTGGGACTGATAATGGGTGGGGGGTCTTTTTAATTGTTATATTGAAAAAAAATCACCAGCACTAATTTATTATCTCAATTAGCGCTTAGCCCAAAAAGTAGAGTGTATACTATAGCCGGCCAGCCAAAAAATCCCCAGAGCTGGTAAAACTTTTTGTATATTTACATGTTTCAGGCGTTAAGATATGGTATAAGGTTACAATAAATTTTAAATAACACTACAGACTTATACCATCTACTTAAAAAAAGCGGCGAGCCTACCATATAGTTTTTTCTTTGTACTGCTCTGAAAATAGCATTTTCATGCTTTCTGGGTGATGCGCAGCATCATGAAGACTGTGGTTAATTTTCACTATTTAATGAGGAGGGCCTATGAGTGAGGAATACACATTTCCACCGTATGCTGAAAAGGTGCAGGAGGTATTAAAACAATTCGACGGCACTGTCATGGAGGAGTATCTGGGCCATGACATAAAACCCCTCTGGGACCAGAAGGGCGAAGGCTACACCGGATTTAAGTATCTGTATAAAGCGCCAAAACTGGAGAAGATTGCGTTTGGTGTGGGCTGGTTCCGGGAAAAACTGGCATCATATGCGCTTATGATATGGCCGGAAGATGATTATGCGCTGCCCGTTTACTCTGAGTATTGGGCTGAAAGCGCCAAGGGCAGTTTTTTTATCATTGACCTTTACCCGCTTGCTGACTGCATCCGGGATCTGCCCTATATGGAAAAGTACCTTGCCCCCCTGGAAGAAATCTATCAGAAAGGACTTGAATGGTTTCCTCCGGCAAACGTGCGCAGCGAGAACTGGTTCCGCGCTGTTGCATCCCCCTATCTCATAACCACAGAGGCAGATGCCACCAAAGAAAATCAGGACCGGATGATCAGCCTTACCCTGGACTATCTTAAGGTCTACATTGACCTATGGAAAAAGGAGGGTCCCAGCCCGCAGGAATATATGAAGGAACTGAATGCCCGGAAGGAGGCAATCCGCAAGACCTTCCAGGCCAGGGATTCGATCGGCGACCAGATGCTGAGTAAAACCATCGGCAAGGAACTGGCGCACCTGTCTTTGATTACGCAGTTTTAATTGGCTAAAAACAATGAGCGGGACAGATACGCACACCGGTCCCGTTTTCACCTCACGTGTCTGCTATGATTTTTTTGAACTGTCACTGATGCTTTGCAGTTGTAAGCAGCATTAATTAAACGGCAGGACTCACCCTTGATTCCTGCCGTTGTTTCTAGTAGAGTCGAAAATGGGCGCGGTGGTTGTAGGTTTCCGGTGGCTATGGCAATCCTTTCAAATTGCCGTCTCAGTCCTGCCTACCATGACCCCGTGTCCTATCCCCCATATATTGTGGCTATTGTTTCTGCACTAAAAGTGTAGACTTCTTCTTGGAAGCTTCAGAACAATGCTGCATACGCCATTCAACACTATATTAAGCTATACGTAACAAACCTGATTTATCAAAGTTAAATTGGTTGGTTACATGATTTCATCGTTTTTGTTTTTGTAGTTATCAAGCCACTTTTTTATTTCAAAACTAACTACGAAAGTCAACAT
>Ga0209777_10001490_pt1 | contig 33630 bp, 32 predicted proteins | sample FrelakmetHBP12HB_FD_187147 | JGI IMG/M metagenome (GOLD analysis project Ga0209777, IMG submission 187147) | Freshwater lake sediment microbial communities from the University of Notre Dame, USA, for methane emissions studies -HBP12 HB (SPAdes)... | ecosystem: Environmental > Aquatic >... | reverse complement strand
CGGGTGCTCCCTTGAAACGGGAGCACCGGGACGGACCGTGGACCAGTCGCAGATCATATGGGCACACCGTTGCACCACGAATCACCCCAGATTCAGCCGGTTTTTCCGCAACCTGCTAGTGCTCTCGCGGGATCTTAGGGGTGGGCGTCTCCATCGCATCGGCGGCGCCCCACTCCCCCGCGACATGAGTTGCTAGGACGGAAGTGACCGCACCCTTCGGGGGCAAGGAGGAAGGCTCAGCGCCTCCTCGTGCAGACCGCCCATCGTGCTTTCGTTACACTCGGCAGGATCACAGCACGTGTGGCAAACCCGCTTGAGGGCCCGGTAGCCAAGAAGCCGGATCTCGGGTGAGGCATAGCCGTCGCGCACGGGTTCGGCCCGCAGCAGATCGGTGCTCAGGTACTTCTTGTTATCGTCGGGAAAGACCGTGACCACGATCCCATCGCCGCCATGCCGCTCTTCGAGAACCCGCAGCGCGGCGAGGAAGTTCGCGCCGGAGGAGATCCCGACTCCGATCCCGAGATCGGAGGCGAGCTTCTGCGCCATGAGGATCGCATCGCCGTCCGGTATCGCGATCACATCGTCCATGGAGGACAGATCGCATATGGAAGGGATGAACTCGTCCGAGATTCCCTGGATGCGATGCTTTCCAACCTTGTGACCCGTGGAAAGGGTCGGCGAGTTGGAGGGTTCGACGGGATGGATCTTGAGCGCCGGATTGCGCTCTCGCAGAAAGCGCCCCGTCCCCATGATCGTCCCTCCTGTGCCGACCCCGGCGACGAAAGCGTCCGGAATCAAGTTGCGGAATCGTAGCTGCCACCAGATCTCCGGCCCCGTCGTCTGTGCGTGGGCCTCGACGTTGTCCGTGTTCGAGAACTGGCGGGGAAGGAAGGCGCGGTCGAGCGTGCGGGCGTGTTCCTCGGCAAGCTGGATGCTCCCCACGAACCCTCCGCTTTTCTCGCTCACCAGATGGATCGTCGCGCCCAGACTTCGGATCAGGTTGATCCTCTCGCTGCTCATCCAGTCGGGCATGAAGATCGTGACCGGATGGCCCAGCGCCCGTCCGATGGCCGCGATCGATATCCCGGTGTTGCCGCTGGTGGCCTCAATGATTGTGTCGCCGGGGCGGAGGTTCCCTCGTTCGTACGCCCGCTCCAGGATGTGGAAGGCCATCCGATCCTTGATGCTGCCGGTGAGATTCAGATGCTCGGCCTTGGCGAAGAGGGTGCGCGTTTTGCCTCGGTATAGAAAGTCGACGCCGAGGAGAGGCGTGTTGCCCACCAGGCACTTGAGCTCACGCATCCGCCCCCCTGGATCTTCCGCAAGCATCGCAGACCTCCCACTGATTCGAGTTCGACCTGACGTCCGGCTCCGCCCTCGGCGATGATATCGGGTTATGGCTCCATTCGCTGTTCCAATCATCCTCCATCCGGCCTATGATTCCGGGGGTCGCGCCGACCGGAATCCGGCCGGCGCTTGACGGATCCCACTCCCTAAATGGCCGTTCGCAGGAGTGCTCATGCCGACATTCGAGTTTGCCGGAAGACAATACGAAGTGAATGACGAAGGATTCCTCGTCCGCCCCGAGGAATGGAACGAGGAGCTGGCGCTCTTCCTCGCCAAGAAGGAAGAGAGCCTCGATGCCCTGACCGATCAACACTGGGCCGTGATCCGTTTCATCCGGCGGCACTACGAAGAGAAGCAATCCGCGCCCATGGTCCGCTCCATCTGCAAGACCACCGGCGTCGCCTTGAAGCGCGTCTACGAGCTGTTCCCGTCCGGTCCCGCGAAGGGGGCCTGCAAGCTGGCGGGCCTGCCGAAGCCTGACGGCTGCGTCTAGCGCGGATGATGAATCTCCTGCACATCGGTGTCCTCCTCACAGGGGCCTGGTCTCTGCTCGCGCTGACTGCGCTCGTCATTCGCGCCAGGGCGTACGGGAAGCTCGAGTACTTCACCCCCGCGGCGGGCAATCCGATGGCCGGAGTCGCATACGCGTTCGGACCCGGGATGTCTCCGACGGCAAAGGAAAGCGCCCGAGAGCACCTGCCGACCTACTTCGGAGGGGTGGGCTACCACCTCGGCATTTTCGCGAGTCTCGCTTACCTCGTCCTCCTTGTGGCCGGTGTCGGCTTCGGCGGATTCCTGTTGCGCGTCGTTCAGGCGCTCACCCTGCTGGGCGCCCTCTGCGGCGCGAGCCTGCTGATCAAGCGAATCCTCACCCCGCACCTCCGCGGGTTGAGCTGCCCGGATGACTACGTGGCCAATCTGCTCACGACCGGTTTCGCGGGGCTGGCCTTTGCCGCCGCGGTATCTCCAAGGCTCCAGCCTGCTTTCTTTGGAGAGGCCGCGGTCCTGCTCTCGTACATGCCGTTGGGCAAGATCAAACACTGTTTCTTCTTCTTCACTACGCGCTACTACATGGGCGCGCACTTCGGGCGACGGGGCACATTCCCGCCGAGGGCGTGAACGAGGCCGAGCCGAGACAAGGACACGATGGCGGAGATCGACGAACTCGAATCAAGGCTCGATCAACTCACTCCCGAGGACTTCGAACAAGGTCTCCGAGTCTTCCGGGAAAAGCTCCGTGGAGCGGAGGCATCGTACCTTCAGACCTGCGTCCATTGCGGGCTGTGCGCGGAGGCCTGCCACTATTTCAGGACCGACGGAGAGCTCGAATCGATCCCCGCGTACAAGCTTGACCAGGTCGTCTCGGTGTTCAAGCGGCACTTCACGACCATGGGAAAGCTGGCCCCGGGCCTTGCAGGGGCGAGGAGCTTCGACCGGGCGATGGCCCGAAGCTGGGTGGAGACGATCTTCGGTCGCTGCTCGCTCTGCGGACGTTGCAGCCTGAATTGCACGACCGGCATTCACATCCCGGTGATCCTGCGCGCGGCGCGCGGCGCGCTGGTCGAGATGGGCCTCGTGCCGTCCGATCTTCAGGCGACCGTGACCGCCAGCCTGGAAAAGGGCAACAACATGGGGATTGCCCGAGAGGACTGGATCGAGACCGTGGAGTGGATCGAGGACGAACTGAGGACGGCCGTGGGCGATCCGGAGGCGCGGATCCCCATCGACAAGATAGGCGCGCGTGTTCTGTTCACGGTGAACCCGCGCGAGCCGAAGTTCTTTCCACTCACCTTGCAGGCGAGCGCCACCGTGTTCCACGCGGCCGGCGAGGACTGGACGCTGGCCAGCGAGGGCTGGGATCTCACGAACTACGGTCTCTTCACGGGGAATACGCACGAGGCCGGCGTGATAGCCGAGAATCTGTACAAGTCCATGGAGCGACTGGGCTGCAAGGTGCTGGTCATCGGCGAGTGCGGCCACGGTTTTGCCGCGGCCCGATGGGAGGGACCTCAGTGGCTCCGCCGCGAAAACGCCTTCGAGATCGTGAGCGTCCTCGAGCTGATGGAGACATACATCCGTGAGGGCCGTATCCAGGTGGACCCGAGCCGCCATCTGGATCCCGTGACGCTTCACGATCCGTGCAACCTCGTCCGCCACGGCGGCGTGTCCGAGCCGCAGCGGGCGATCCTCCGCCGAACGGTGGCGAACTTCATCGAGATGTCGCCGAATCGAGCGGAGAACTTCTGTTGCGGCGGCGGAGGCGGGCAGCTCGCCATGGGACGTTTCAAAGCGAAGCGCCTTCAGGCGGGTCGCATGAAGGCGGACCAGATCCGCAAGACCGGAGCCAAAACCGTCGTCGCTCCGTGCCACAATTGCATCGATCAGTTGATGGAGTTGAACAAGGAATACAAGCTTGGCGTGGCCATCAAGACCGTCGCGGAGATGGTGGCCGACGCTTTGGTCCTCAATCCGCCCAATGCGCACTGAGAGGGAAGAGATGTCACATGCGACCAGTGGGCTCCAGGACCCGCAGCATCCCAGCGAAGGTCCGATTTCGAACCTGATCTACCTGGACAACGGAGCCACCTCGTTCCCAAAACCGCCGGAGGTCTACACATTCTCGGATGCGTTCTTCCGGCAGTACGGGGTGAATCCGGGACGGTCCGGGTACGATCTCTGCCTCATGGCGAGCGAGATCGTCGATGATACCCGCCGGTTGTTGACTGACTTCTTCCACGGCACCGATCCGAACCGGCTGGTCTTCGGCTATAACGCAACCGACGCGCTCAACCTGGCCATCTTCGGCCTGTTGAGCCCGGGGGACCACGCCGTCAGCACACATCTCGAACACAACTCCACCCTCCGACCCCTTTGGCACCTGCAGGAGCAAGGGGTGGAAGTGGACTGGGTGGACTTCGACCAGCATGGGTTCATCGACCCGGCCGACCTCATCTCCCGCCTGCGGCGGAACACCAAGGCCGTCGTCATCAACCACGGCTCGAACGTGATCGGGACCGTGCAGCCCGTGAAGGAGATCGGGCGCGTCTGCAGGGAGCGGAACATCCCTCTCGTGCTCGACGTGGCGCAAACTGCGGGAATGGTGAACGTGGACATGGAGGAGATGGGCATTGCGGTGATCTGTTTCACCGGCCACAAGTCGCTGATGGGTCCGATGGGGATCGGCGGAATGTACGTCCGGGATGACTTGGAGATCCGTCACACCCGCGCCGGTGGCACCGGTGTCCGCAGCGCGCAGCGCCATCACCTGGAGGAGTATCCGTATCGTATGGAATACGGGACGCCCAATCTGCCGGGCATTGCCGGCCTGAACGCAGGGGTGAAGTGGGTCCTCCGGGAAGGCGTGGAGAACATCCACCGCCGTGAGATGGAGCTTTGGACGATCCTCCGGGACGGGTTGCGGACAATCGAGGGCGTGACGCTTTACTGCGAGGAGTCAGCGGAGAACCACATCAGCGTCCTCCTTTTCAACGTCAATGGACTCGAGGCGGCGGATACGGGCACGATACTCGACGTCGATCACAATATCGCATGCCGCACCGGCCTCCACTGCGCGCCGATGGTCCACGAACACCTGGGCATCGACAAGATCCATGGCGCGGTCCGTTTCGGCATCGGTCCCTTCAATACCAGGGAGCACATCGAAAAAGCGATCGAGGCGGTGCGGGAGATCGCGGAGATGCAGCGGAAGAAGCGCTGATTCCCGATCGCCGTGATCATCATTTGACGCTTCGGGTGGGCCGACGCGCGAATCGTTTGCACGAGCGGCCCTTTCTCATCCTTCGCGCATCTCCCCTTCTGCCGCGAGCGCGGCGGGAACCTCCCCCTTCCACATCAGGTAGCGTTTGTACCCGCCGGACAGGTTGCGCGCTCTGAAACCGTGCTGGACGAGAAGACGCGAAGCCACATAGCCCCGCAACCCGACCTGACAGAACACGAGCAGCTCCTTGTCGCGCGGCAGATCCTCCAGCCGGTCCCTCAGCTCATCCAGGGGAGCGCACAAGGCGCCCGGGAGCGTGCCGGCGGCATGCTCCTGAAACGTGCGTACATCGAGCAGCAAATGATCCTCTCGCGCGGAGCCGAGTTCCTCGGGCTCCCACAACGCAACGTCCGAACGCAACACGTTGGACGCGACGAATCCGGCCATGTTCACGGCGTCCTTGGCGCTGCCGTACGGTGGGGCGTAGCAGAGTTCGACATCCTCCAGATCGAAGACCGTCAACCCCGCACGCATCGCCACGGCAATCACGTCGATGCGCTTGTCGACGCCCGCAATCCCGACGGCCTGCGCGCCGAAGATCCGCCCATCGCCGGGCGCGAAGAGCAGCTTCAGCGCGATTGAATGCGCGCCCGGGTAGTAGGTGGCATGATCCGCGGGAAATACGTAGATCCGGCGGTACGGTTGCTCCATTCGCCGGAGGATCGTCTCCGTCAGACCTGTCATCGCGAACGTGAGATCGAACACCTTGCAGATCGCCGTCCCCTGGGTGGCGTTGTAACGGCTCTCCCGCCCCATGATGTTGTCGGCTGCGATGCGCCCCTGACGGTTCGCCGGTCCGGCGAGAGGGATGACCGCGGGTTGGTTCGAGACCATCTCCCGCACCTCGACCGCATCCCCCACCGCCCAGATGAACGGATCGCTCGTGCGCATCCGGTCATCGACCAGGATGCCCCCCGTCGGGCCAAGCTCCAGACCCGCATCCTTCGCCAGCTTCGTTTCGGGCCGGACGCCGATGGCGAACAGGACCATGCCGCACGGGACTCGTTGATCGCCGGTAAGCACGGCGTCCAGAGAATCACCCCGGCGCTCGAGCGCCATGACGGACGTGTTCAACCGGAGATCGACCCCCTGGCGTGCCAGTTCCTCATGGAGCGGGGCGGCCATCTCGGGGTCGGCCAGGCCCATCACATGATCCAGCTTCTCCACGAGCGTCACCGCCATGCCTCGTTGCCGCAAAGCCTCCGCAATCTCCAGCCCGATGTAGCCCGCGCCGATGATCAAAGCCTTTCGGGACGTAGCAGTCTCGACCATATGAAGGATGGCGTCCATGTCGCGCATGTTGCGGAGGGTGAAAACGCGTGGATCATTCACCCCGGGGATCGGCGGGCGGATCGGTTCCGCGCCGGGACTCAGCAATAAGGCGTCGTAGGGTTGGCGGTACTCCCGTCCGGCCCGCAGGTCATTCACGATCACTTCCCGCGCACCGCGATCAACGGCCACGACCTCGGTGTTGACCCTCACGTCGAGGTCGTAGCGTGCATAAAGCCCCTCCGGCGTCTGTACGAGAAGCCGCTGGCGGTCGGCGATTGCGCCGCCGACATGGTAGGGAAGGCCGCAGTTTGCGAAGGACACGTAGGGCCCCCGCTCGAACAGAATGATCTCAGCGTCCTCCGACAACCGGCGCGCACGGGTCGCTGCGGATGCGCCGCCCGCGACGCCGCCGACGATCACGATCCTCTTGGGATTGGGCATCGATCTCCCCTGGGGCCCAGCGGGGGCCCGTCGCGGATTCCGCGTCTCCCGAAAGCTTGACAGATCCCGAGCGCCGGACGAAATCACGCGGTTTTGTCCTTGACACTAATGAACGTATGTCCACAATAACGGTGGAGGTGCGAGAGTGCCAAGACCTTTCTGCTATCGGAGCATCGCCGGAAGACCGGTGGTCTCGATCTTCAAGCCGATTGGCATCCCGGCTCGAGAACTCGACGTGATCGCCATGACCTTGGACGAGTTCGAGGCGCTCCGGCTCGCGGATCTCGAAGGGCTCTATCAGGAACAGGCTGCGGAGAGAATGAAAGTCTCCAGGCCGACATTCAGTCGCATCATCGACGCGGCGCACCGCAAGGTGGCCGATGCCCTCGTCCACGGTAAGGCGCTCCGGATCGAAGGGGGGCCGGTCCACATGGGGGCCCACCGATGTTGCCGGCTGCACGACGCGAAGTCGAAATGACATCGGCACGCCACAGGCCGGTCGCATGGCGACATGCCGTAACCATCAGGAAGGAGAAGTCTCGATGAATATCTGCGTTCCCATCATGGAGGACGGCGGGCTCGAGAGCCCGGTTTGCGCGCATTTCGGATCGGCGCCATTCTTCATGATCGTCGACACCGAGAGTGGAAGCTGCCGTGCAATCCGGAACGGCAACCAGCATCACGGGCACGGCATGTGCATGCCGCTCGCATCGCTTCAGGGAGAGAGTATCGACGGCATGGCCGTCGGAGGCATCGGCATGGGCGCTTTGAACAAGCTCTTGAGCGCCGGAATCCAGGTCTTCCTTTCAGAGCAGTCGACCGTCGGGGAGACGCTGGAGGCATTCAAGGCCGGGACTCTGCGCACCGTGACGCCGGAGACGGCATGTGGGCATCACGGACACCAAAACGGGCACCAACACATGCATGGCCGGCAATAGAGCCAAGTCCGGCGCACAGTCATAGGGACATTTCCAGGCTCGGAATTCCATCAACAAAGGAGGGGTGGTCGCGCTCGGCCGCGGGCACAGATCAAATGAAGGAAAGGAAGAGCGGTTTCAACACGAAGCTCGTTCATGCTGGGGCGCCCGAAGATCCGCACGGAAGTGTCGTGACGCCCATCTACCAGACATCGACCTTCGCGTTCGAGAACACGCAGGTCGGCGCCGACCGTTTCGCTGGGAAGGCGGACGGGTACATCTACACGAGGATCGGCAATCCCACGATCCGGGCGCTCGAGGATTGCGTCGCGGAACTGGAGGAAGGCGTCGGGGGCATCGCCACGAGCTCCGGAATGGGGGCCGTGACCACGGTCTGCCTCGCACTCCTCGGCCGTGATACCCACGTGGTCAGCACCGCCTCGGTGTACGGGCCCTCGCGGACCTTGATGGAGAAGCACCTCGGGCGGTTCGGCGTGTCCGCGTCGTTCGTCGATACGTCCGATCTCCATGCTGTCCGTGACGCCATCCAGAAGAACACGCGGATGGTCTATGTGGAGACCCCGTCGAACCCGATGATGCAGATCACGGACATCCGCGCCGCGGCCGATCTGGCGCACGAGCACGGCGCCCTCCTGGTCGTCGACAGCACGTTCGCCTCCCCCTACCTTCAGAAACCGCTCAGGCTGGACGCGGACGTCGCCCTGCACTCGGTGACCAAGTTCATCAACGGCCACGCGGATGTCGTTGGAGGAATCCTCGTCGCGCGCGACGCCGCCGTGTACCGGCGACTGCGCGAGATGATGGTCATCTCGGGCTGCAACATGGATCCACATCAGGCTTACCTGGTCCACCGGGGACTGAAGACGCTCGCAATCCGCATCGATCGAGCGCAGGAAAGCGCGATGAAGATTGCGCGCTGGATCGAGTCGCGCGAAGAGGTCGCCTGGGTTCGCTACAACGGTCTGCCCTCCCATCCCCAGTACGAGCTGGCTCGACGCCAGATGCGAGGTCCCGGCTCCATGATCAGCTTCGAGTTGAAGGGCGGCATGGAGGCCGGGAAGAAGCTCATGAACGGTGTCGGCCTCGCCGTGCTGGCGGTGTCGCTGGGCGGGGTCGAGACCCTGATCGAGCATCCGGCCTCGATGACCCACGCGGGGCTTCCCGCGGAAGAGCGACGGAATGCAGGGATCACTGACGGCCTCGTGCGGTACTCGGTCGGGATCGAAGATGCGGACGACTTGATCGAGGATCTTCGGCAGGCGCTCGAATCGCATGAGCCTGAATAGAGTGGAAACCGAGGCAGAGAGAAAGGAAGCCTCTCGAAGGCGATCAGAGCGATATCTACAACTGGGCCACGACCGTTTCGCGGCGGCCACGCTCGTGGCCCAATCCGCGGGTCCGCTCAACGGCCCGGCAATTGAGCAGCAGCACTACCGCGTGGCGGTCCTCCGTCGGTTCTCATCCAGATCAACTGACAGGCATCCTGCGGCGTCACGCGGGGCCACGGACACAGGTAGGCACTGATCATGGATCAGCCGAATTCAAGTCGCGCGGAACAGGTAGCAGACTTGCAGAGAACCTCCGGCTCGGCTCTGGCGTCTGCGTTCGCCCCCCGGCAGGATCATGAGGAAGCTCTCCTATTCGGACATCAATGTCACCCGGGCTGCATCGCGTGCAGAGAGAAGGCGCAAGGCGGCATGGGCCTCCGATTCCAGCCTGACGGCATTGCCGGCGTTTACGGCTTCTTCCGATGTGATTCCGAATACCAGGGATACCCGGATCGTTTACACGGAGGCATCATCGCTCTGGCCCTCGACGCGGCCATGACCCACTGCCTCTTCTTCAGGCAGGCGCAGGCGGTAACGGCCAAGTTGGAAATACGCTATCGGCGGCCGGTATGCATCGATGATGTCCTGGAGGTGCGGGCTCGAGTCGATTCCAAGCGGGGGTCGATCTACAAGCTGAGTGCGGAAGCCCGTCAGGGCACCTCGGTGTGTGTCACGGCAACCGCGATTTTTGTGGATCTCGCTCGATCCAAGAAGCCTCAAGGAGCCGCTCACAGGGGCACGCAGAATGGGCCGTTGGAACCGCCGCCGTGCGGCGGGGTGTGACCCGTCTCAGCCGCGCCTCTTGCCCGCTCCTCGGCGCGGCCGCCGTCCCGCTCCCAGGTCCGAAAGGTCGCGGGTGAGTCGATCCCTGAGGCTGCCACATACGACGTCGCAGATCTGGAACACCTTGGGGTCCGAGCAGACGTAGTAGACGAAGAGCCCTTCCTTCCGTCGATTGATCAGCCCGGCCTGGAGGAGCACGCCCAAGTGCTTCGAGACATTGGCCTGGGACGCCCCCATCTCCTCCACCAGCTCCGACACGGACCTCTCCCGGTCGCTCAGGGCGCTCAAGAGTCGAAGCCGGAGAGGATCCCCCAAGACGCGGAAGCGCTCCGCCACCATCTCTAACGTCTTTTCATTCATCAACATGACGGTCTCAGCGCCCCCTTCGAAAGAATCTGCTTGTCCTTCTCACTATATTACCATATAGTCATATATGTGTCCATAGATCTATCAGAAGTATCGGTGCCGCGTTGCAACCGGACAAGCGGAATCCGCCGGAAGAGCGGAGAGGAGAGGGTGTAGAGGTGCACGGAACCAAGACGAGGATCCGAGCGGTGATCCTGGCGGCATTGTTCATCGCCGGCCGGCCGGCTCGAGATAGGGACGCAATGGCGGAAGGGGCGTCACCCGAGCCGCTCTCCATGTCCCAGGCCGTCGAGATGGCCCGGGCGCACAACCCGATGATCCTGGAGAGTCGGGCGAACTCGGAGTCTGCGCGCCAGGCGAGCCGAGAGGCATGGTTGAACCGCCTCCCCGCGGTCGAGCTTCGAGAGGTTGGCGTGAGAACCAACTCGCCGGCCGACGTCTTCGGGATGCAGCTCATGCAGGAGCGGTTCTCCTTCCCCGCCTTCGTCGCCAGTGATCCGAACAAACCGAGCCCACTCGACAACTTCACCACCCAGATCGAGGCGACCATGCCTCTCTTCACGGGCGGCCAGCTCGCGAACGGTATCCGCCAGGCCGGACGGATGGCCGAAGCCGCCTCCGCGATGCAGGAGCACACGGTCGCCGCCGTGGATCTGGGAGTGGCCGACGCGTACCTGAATGCCCTCCTTGCGGACCGTTTCGTGGAACTCGCCGAGAAGGCACGGGAAACCACGCGACGGCACGTCGGGACGGCGCAGGACTTCTACGACGCGGGGATGCTCGTCGAGAGCGATCTGCTTCAGGCCAAGGTCCAGCTCTCGAAGATGGACGAGAACCTGATCAAGGCGCGGAACGGCGCGGCCCTGGCCCGGGCGGGTTTGAACCGGGCCATGGGAACCGAGCAGGACCGATCCTTCGATCTGACTGAGACGCCTGCCCCGGCCGACTCGCTCGTTCCAAGCTACGAAGCCGCTCGCGAGCAGGCGATGCGGACGCGCAAGGACATCGTGGCCGTCGAGCGAAAGGTTGGAGCCGCGCAGGCCGGCATCGGTCGGACGCGGGGCGAATACTGGCCGCAGATCGGCGTGTCCGCCCGCTATTCATGGAACGACGACCGGCTCTTCGGCGATCACGGCTCGAGCTACATGCTGGCCGCGATGGCCCGGTGGAGCGTTTGGAACTGGGGCCAGACGCGGGCTCGCGTATCCCGAAGCAAGAGCGACTACGAGGCCGCCCTGGAGTCCCAGCGCTCCTACAGGCAGCAGGTGGAGTTCGAGGTGCGGCAGGCCTGGCTGGGCGTAGAAGAGGCTCGAGCCGGCCATGAGGTCAGCCTGGGCGCGGTGCGCGCCTCCGAAAGGGTGCTGTCCATTCTAGAGGACCGATTCGGGCAGGGTCTGACCCGGATGACCGACCTGCTCGACGTCGAAACCATGGCCCATGAGGCCAGAGTCCGCGAGGTGCAAACGCGCTACGACCTGCAGAAGGCGATTCGGACGCTCCGCTTCACGATCGGACTCACCCCCAATCCGGAGGTTGACCAATGAGATTCCGCTTCATTCTCACGACGATTGCCGCTCTGATCCTCCCGATTGCCTTCCTCGCAAGTGCCGGTTGCGGTCACAGAGAGAAGCCGGGGCAGGAAGCGGTCCCCGTCCGCGTTCGCGTGGCTACGCTCTCCCCCGCCACCGAGAGCGATTCGTACGTCGCGGTGGGATCGCTCAAGTCGGGGCGCGAGGCCACGGTCTCGGGCAAGGTGATGGGGACCGTCACGGAGATCCGCAAGCATGCGGGCGATCTCGTCCGCCAGGGAGAGACGCTCCTCACGATCGACAGCCGCGACGTCGCGGGACAGGTTGCGCAGGCGGAGGGCGCGCTCGCGCAGGCCAAGGCGGCGGCCGTTCTGGCCGAGACGAACTTCCACCGCTTCGAGCAACTTCAGGCCCGCGGGTCCGCCTCGCAGATGGAGCTGGACCAGGCGCGGTATCAGTACGACACGGCGCGTGGAGCGGTCGAGCAGGCGGAAGGTGCGGTCGCGACGGCGAAGTCCTATCAGACCTATGCCACGATTCCCGCGCCGTTCAGCGGCCGCGTCGTGGACCAGCTCTGCGAGACCGGGGATCTGGCCGCGCCCGGGCGTCCTCTGATGAAGATCGAGGATCCATCGCGGCTGCGTCTCTTCGCATCGCTGGATGCGTCAAAGGCGGAAGCCGCCTTGGTGGGTGCGATCATCCAGGTGCGCGTGCCGTCGGTCCGCGAGCGCCCGTATCGAGGAAGGATCGCCGAGGTCGTGCCGGCGGCGGATCCCGCGACGCACTCGGTCCTGATCAAGGTCGATCTCGAGCCGGATCCTTCGCTGCGGTCCGGTCTGTTCGCCGAGGCGCGGGTGCCGGCCGGACAACGACAGGTGCTGCGAGTCCCCCGCTCCGCCATCGCACAGCGCGGAGGCATCACCGGGGTCTTCGTCGCCGACGCCGGTCACGCCGCGTTTCGCATGGTCGTGCTCGCCGGTGACAACCCCGACGCGCCCGAAGTCCTCTCGGGTCTCGGGGCCGGCGACGACGTGATCCTGGATCCGCCCGCGGGGCTCGAGGTCGGCTCGCCGATCGAGGTACGTCCATGACGGAGCACCCCACCCCCGACACGAGTTTCCTCAAGATGGCCCGTCGCTCGATCGGGCCCTCGGGGCGGCTGGCGCAGGCGTTCATCAACTCGAAGCTGACGCCGCTCATCATCTTTGCCGCCCTCGCGCTGGGCATCTTCGCGGTCATCATCACGCCGCGCGAGGAGGAGCCGCAGATCAAGGTCCCGATGGTCGACGTCTTCGTCCCCTTCCCGGGCGCGTCGGCGCACGAGGTCGAGGAGCGCGTCTCAACGCCGCTCGAGAAGTTGATCTGGGAAATCCCCGGCGTCGAGTATGTCTACACGACCTCGAGTTCGAACTTCGGGCTGGCGATCGTCCGCTTCAAGGTGGGCCAGGACCCGGAGAAGAGCCTCGTCAAGCTGTACACGAAGATCATGGCGAACCCGGAGAAGATCCCGCCGGGAGCGGGGCCTCCCGTCGTCAAGCCGAAGTCGATCGATGACGTCCCCATCGTCGCACTGACCCTTTGGAGCGATCGCTACGACAGCTTCGCGCTGCGCCAGGTCGCCGACGAGGTCGCCCTCGAGATCAAGAAGATCCCGAACATCTCGGATGTCGCGTTGATCGGAGGGGAACGCCGCCAGATCAGCGTCACGATGGATCCCGAGAAGCTGAGCGGATACGGGGTGAGCGCTCTCTCCATCGCGCAGTCGCTCCAGCAGACGAACTGGCGGTTGCCGGCGGGATCGTTCTCCGAAGCGAATCGGGAGATCTTGCTCACCTCGGGCAGGTTCTTGCGGACCGTCGATGACGTCCGCGAGGTGGTCGTCGGCGTCCGGGACGGCCGGTCGATCCGCCTGGGAGAGGTGGCGAATGTCCAAGACGGCCCGGCCGAGCGGAATACCGCCGTCTTCTTCGCGGCCGGGCCGCAGGCGCAACGGAAGGGCATCCTTGGGCATCCGGTCGAGAAGCCCGCGGTCACGGTCGCTGTCTCGAAGAAGCCGGGCTCGAACGCGGTCGTTCTTGCCCGCGAGGTGGAACAGACCGTCGAGAGGCTGAAGCGGACCTCCATCCCGAGTGGGGTCGAGATCACGGTTACGCGGGATTACGGCGAGACCGCCAAGGAGAAATCGAACGAGCTCATCGGCCACGTCCTCATCGCCACGCTGGCCGTCGTCCTCCTGATCTTCTTTGCGCTGGGGCGCCGCGAGGCGATCGTCGTCGCGGTCGCGGTCCCGGTGACGCTGTCGTTGACCCTCGCGTTGAGTTACCTCTTCGGTTACACGCTGAACCGCGTCACCCTGTTTGCCTTGATCTTCGCGATCGGCATCCTGGTCGACGACGCGATCGTCGTCGTCGAGAACATCCATCGCCATTTCCAGCTCGGCTGGACGACGCCCACGAAGGCCGCCATCTACGCGACGGATGAGGTGGGCAACCCCACGATCCTCGCAACCCTTACGGTGATCGCATCGCTGCTGCCGCTCGCCTTCGTGTCCGGGTTGATGGGGCCGTACATGCGGCCGATCCCGATCAACGCTTCCGCGGCGATGTTCTTCTCGCTGCTGGTCGCATTCGTGGTAACTCCGTGGATCACGCTGCGGGTCCTGCGCGGACATGCCCATGCGGGCGCGCCTGAGGCGTTCGCCAAGGAGACCCCGGCCGAGAGCCGGATCGAGCGGACCTATTCGGCGTTCGTGAGGCCGCTGATTCGAAAGCCGACCTTGCGCAACGCCACCTTCGCGGCGGTGCTCCTGCTGCTCGCCGGCTCGATGGCGCTCGTGGGGGTGCGGGCGGTGCGCATCAAGATGCTCCCCTACGACAACAAGAGCGAGTTCCAGGTCGTGATCGACATGCCGGAGGGGACAACGCTCGAGCAGACCAAGGCGGCAGCGTCGGCGCTCGCCGCGGTGGTGTCCGAGCAGCCCGAGGTGACCGACCTCGAGATCTACGCGGGGACCTCCGGCCCCATCAACTTCAATGGGCTCGTCCGGCATTACTTCCTGCGAAGCGGTCCCAGCGTGGCGGACATCCAGGTCAATCTGGTGGACAAGCGCCACCGCAAAAGCCAGAGCCACGCGATCGCGAAGAGGGTGCGTACTCTGCTCACGCCGATCGCCGAGCGATACGACGCGCGGATCAAGGTGGCGGAGGTCCCGCCCGGGCCGCCGGTGCTCTCCACGATGGTGGCCGAGATCTACGGGCCCGATCTCGACCGGCAAACTGAGATCGCCGCGCAGGTGAAGAAGCTATTCGAGACGACCCCTGGCATCGTCGACGTGGATTGGTTCGTGCAGGATCCGCAGAAGCGGATCGACTTCCGCGTCGATCAGGAGCGCGCTGCGCTCGCCGGGATCACGCCGGAGATGATCGCCCGGACGCTGTACATGATGGGATCCGGGTCCGAGGTCGGGCTCATGCATACCGAGACGGGACGGGAGCCGGTCCCGATCACGCTGCGGACGGACCGCGGCCAGCGGAACACGCTGGCCGGCCTGGCGGGCGTCGGCCTGAACGCGCCGGACGGCCGCATGGTGCCCCTCTCCGAGCTCGTGCAGACGGTCGAGACCGAGGAGGACCAGGCGATCTACCACAAGAACCTCCGGCGCGTCGTCTACGTCACGGGTGAAGTCGCCGGCGCACAGGAGAGTCCCATCTACGGGATCCTCAACCTGAAGGACCGGGTCTCGGCGCTCCGCCTGCCGGAGGGATACGCGGTCGAAGAGCATTACACCGACCAGCCGAAGTCGGAGAGCCGCTACAGCATGAAATGGGACGGGGAATGGCAGATCACATACGAGGTCGGCCGCGACATGGGGATCGCGTTCGCCGTGGTCATGCTGCTGGTCTATGTCCTCGTCGTGGCCTGGTTCGGGAGCTTTGTGACCCCGCTCATCATCATGGCCCCGATTCCCCTGACCTTGATCGGGATTCTCCCGGGTCACTGGCTCACGGGGATCTTCTTCACGGCCACCTCGATGATCGGGTTCATCGCCCTCTCGGGGATCATCGTGCGGAACTCGATCCTTCTCGTGGACTTCGTGAACCTCGAGCTGGAGCTGGGCACGCCACTGGAAGAGGCGGTGATCAAGGCCGGCGCAATGCGGTTCCGCCCGATCGTCCTGACCGCGGCGGCTCTCGTCGCCGGCGGGTTCGTCATGATCCTGGACCCGATCTTCCAAGGATTGGCGGTCTCGCTGATCTTCGGGGTCCTCGTTTCAACCGCGCTCACGCTCGTCGTCATCCCGCTTCTGTACTACCTGTATCTACGGGGAAAGAAGGCGGAACCGGCAAGCGAGTGAGGCGGAGAGTGCGCAACACACAAAGGGAAATGAAGAAGGAGGAAGCAATGGATCTCAATCAGTGGATTCGGGCGATCGCAGGAATCTTGGTGCTGCTCTCGGTGGCCCTTGGGCATTTCGTCAGTCCGTACTGGTTCATTCTCACCGCGTTTGTCGGGCTGAACCTGCTCCAGTCGGCTTTTTCACGGTGGTGTCCGATGATGTCGGTCCTGCGTGGGCTCGGGGTGAAGGGATGACGCCGTGCAGATGCTCATGATCGTTGTCGAGAGCACGCACAAGGACAAGGTCGAGGCCGCCCTGACCGGCCATCAGGTGCTTGGCTACACGGAGATCCCGACCGTCTACGGGATGGGAAAGACCGGGATCCGCCTTGGATCCCGGGCCTTCCCCGAGAGCTCGTCGATCATCTTCACGGTGGTCGAGGACGGCAAGGCGGACGAGCTGCTCGCCGCGATCGACTCATCGTGCGCCGATTGCCGGAAGGCCATGCGCATGATTGTCTGGGGCGTGGATCGGATGATCTGAGCCTCGCCAAGAGCCCCCCCGTACCGTCGTGACCATCGGGTTCAAGAGCCCGAGAGGCTCTCCTGATTTGCTTGACTGTCCGGTTCGGTGCTGGTGCTATCACGTGTGTCGGAATCGGAAGCCGTGTCGAAAGGAGAACGCATGTCCGGCTATGGGATTCGCAAGTCATTGATCCTTCCGCTGGCCATCGGCGTGGGCTTGGTTTTTTCAGCTGGTCTGACCACCCGCTGTCTCGCCGAAGAGGCCAACAAGGATGAGAAGAAGCCCCTGATCGTCGGTAAGTGGTATCCGGGCCTGGAGGCAGGCCTCGCTTTCACCCAAGGCACCTACACCGCCAACTGGGTCGGCGGTGACAAGGGCTCCATCATCTGGTCGCTGATCGCCAACGGCACCCTCGAAAGCCAGTTGAACCCGAAGTCCAATTGGAGGAACACGCTCAAGCTCGCCTTCGGCCAGACGCACCAGCAGAAGGCCGACCCGTCGGGTGTCCGATACTGGGAGACGCCGCAGAAATCGACGGATCTTATCGACTTCGAGTCGCTCTTCCGGCTGACCCTTGGTGGTTTCGTTGATCCCTTCGCCTCGATCGCATACCAGAGCCAGTTCCAGGATGCGAGCGACGTGGCCGGCCGCAAGTTGACGCTGAACCCGATGCAGTTCAAGGAATCGGCCGGTATCGCCCGCAAGATCGTGGATACGGAGGAGCGGGCGCTTCTCAGCCGCTTCGGATTCGCGTTTCGTCAGAGCTCCCGGCGTAGTTTCACCGAGGCTGCCCCGTCCACCAGCACGAAGTCGGACATGACCAACGATGGCGGCATCGAGTGGGTGACTGATTACAAATCGAAGATCCTGGAAAAGAGGATCTCCTGGACCTCGAAGTTCACCGCATACCAGCCGGTTTTCTACTCCGGCAAGACGGACCTCAACGGCCTCACAGGGGCGTACCTGACGGCTCAGCGGATCGATCCCGACGTGGCGAGCCTCTCCACGCGTGTCAGCGCCGACTGGGAAAACATGTGGACGAGTCAGATCACGAAGATCATCTCGGTGAACCTCTACACACGATGGATCTATGACGCTTACGACAACACGGTGAAGCCGATCGCGGCAGCCGGCGGCGGGCTCGCGAACCCGGAGATGGTTCGCGGCGCGGTTCGCAGGGCCGGCCAGTTCAAGGAGACCCTCTCGATCGGCCTCACCTACCGCTTCCTGTAGTCGGGGATCTCGGAACGAATGCAATACGAGCGCCTGGACCGTCAGGCGCGGCTCGGCCCCCGGGGAGTCGCCCCGGGGGCCGGCGCGGGTCGCTATTCATCCCCGAACGCTCGCATCGTCTCGAGGTAGCTCGCCGGCAGACCGATGTCGAACCGCTTCCCCTGCACGACGAGGCCCAGGACGCCGTCTTCCCCGCGCGACCGCTCGAGGGCGCGGGTGAGATCGAACTCGCCTCGCTCGCGGGCGTCCTCGCGGATCTGCTCTCCGAGATACGCGAACAGACTCGGCTTCAGGATGTACTGCCCGAACGCGGTGAGGTACTGGCCGTCGGATAGATCCGGGACGCGCAACCGATCGCGCGCCTCCTCGACCGTAGGCTTCTCTGCGAAGCTCGAGACCCGCAACAGCCGGCCGGGCTCGATCCAGTCACCCGCGACCACGCCGAAGTTGGCGACCTCGGCCTCCGGCGTCGCGATCAAACCGAGAACGCTCGTCCCATGCCGCTCGAACGCGTCCAGGAGCTGCCGGGCGCAAGACCGGTCCGTATCGGACCGACACAGGTGATCCCCCAGCATCAGGAGGAACGGCTCATCGCCGATCGCATCCCGCGCGCAGTAAACGGCGTGGCCGAAGCCTTCCTGCTCACCCTGGATGAGGAACTTCACCTTTCGTCCGATCTCGAGGATCCGGCGGGCGTAGTCCTGGGCAGGACCCGGCAGTTTGTCGAAGTGCTCTCGCGAGACCTGCTCGCGGAAGAAGGCCTCGTAATTCGAGAGATCCTCGTCGCGCACGACCAGGAACACCTCTTCGAGCCCGGCGTCGACGGCCTCCTCCACGATCAGCAGGATCGCCGGCTTCGCGAAGCCGTCGCGATCCACGATCGGGAACATCTCCTTGCGCATCGCCTTCGACGCGGGGAACATCCGCGTGCCGAATCCGGCGGCGGGGATCAGCGCCTTTCTGAGCTTCGGTCCGTTCGGCGGTGTCAATTCAGGGTCACCTTCAGGCATGGCATCTTGAGATCCCTTTCGATGATTTCGACAATCGTCCGTTGGTCCGTTTCGCTCCGGGCAAGAAGTTGCGCCGAGCCGTCCCCCTGTGAGCCGACCCCTTTGCCGCCCCAGACATGCGGTTGCAGCGGCGCGTAGTTCAAGACGCGATGGAGCGCGGGGGCGGCCAGCTCCTCCGGACACATCGGGGCCGCATGGCGGTCGAATAGCTCCTGCGCCTCGGACATCAGGGCGCCCAATCGCCGTCCGTCACCGGCCCCCAACGCATCGACGGCTTCATGGACGACGCGACGATTGATCACGCCGAGCAGCTCCTGCACGCCGCGTTCTGTATCGTCACTAGCGACCGGGAACGCGCGGTTGAGCCGGGACAGGATCTTCATCGTGTCCTTGCGCGCGCGGAGATCGACGAGGACGAGGTGCAGATCCGCGCCGACACGGAGCTCCTCCGTCTCGAGGCCTTCTCCGTCGAAGGTCATCAGGACCGGTCGCGGGCCGAACGCGCAGCCCTGGTCCATCCGCCCGCATCGCGAGGGGGTCGTCCTTTCCCCCTGGTAGGCGATTTCCATTTCCTCACGCGTGGTCAGGTCCAGGCCGTAGACCCGGTCGAACGCGCGCGCGGTGAGGACGCAGATGGCGGCGCTCGACGAGAGGCCTTTCTTCACCGGGAGGTCGGTGCGGTCGTTGTCGATCGCGAGCCCGTTCACGCCGTAGCGGGTGCGCATCTGCCAGGCCACACCCGCAATGTAGCTCCAGAAGCCGCCCCCGTGCGCCGCTTCCAGAAGGGCCGCGGGTCCCATCGGAATCTCGATTGGGCCATGCCGTTCGCCGTCGGGGGTGATCGATGTCAGAAGGAGGGACGTCGGATGCAGGCCGACCTCTGCGTGGATCCCTTGATTCGTGCCCGCGATAAGGCAGTAGCCCTTCTCGATTCGAGCGTCGACGCCCCGGTACCCGGCGGCCCAGTCCGAATGCTCGCCAAAGAGACAGACACGTCCGGGAACGAAGAGCCTCACGCGATTCCCCCCTTCCGGTATCGTGGAATCAGAGCGGGTCGCAATTCAAGGCGCATACTGTTCTGTCATGACCTTGTCGAGTCGGGGTTGCCCAGGCGGAGTGACGTGTTGAAGGGGCCGTAGCCTCCCGACGTGCGGCCTGACCCGCCTGCTCGGTCAGGCAAGCGCCGACACGCGGAATCCCATCCAGACCGCGAGAAAACCTCCAAGATTCGTTAGAAGGGCATATGCCCCCGCCTGAGCCCACTGACCTTGCTCGACCAAGCGGAAGAGTTCCAACCCGAATGTCGAAAACGTCGTGAAACCGCCGAGCAGCCCGATCATCAGCACCGTGCGGTGCATCGGGGAGAGGAGCCCGCCGCGGTCCGCGAAGCCCGCAAGCAGGCCGATCATGAGACAGCCCGTCACGTTGATGATGCAGGTCTCCCACGGAAACGTGGCGCCGGTCCGGCGGGCGAGCCATCCCCCGATCAGGTATCGACCGAGGGTGCCGACTCCTCCAGCGATGACGAGCAAGAGCATTAGCCCAAGCTGCTTCACCTCGCCTCCCCTTCACCCTTCGTGGGCCCTTCCCCGACATAGCGCACGACGCGGACTCGCTCCAACGTGACCAATCCCTCCTTCACGACCGAATCGAGCCAGGGCAGAAGAGGTGCGATCCGTTCCTCGCTGTCGACGATCTCGATGACGATCGGGAGGTCCTCGGAAAGCCGCAGGATCTTGGCCGTGTGCAGCCGCGAGTTGCGGCCGTATCCCATGATCCCGCGGAGAACCGTCGCGCCCGCGAGGTGGAGTTCTCGGGCCTTGAGCACGATCGCCTCGTAGAGGAGTCGACCCTCATGTCGATCGCTCTCGCCCAAGAAGACGCGGAGCAGTGTCCCATCCTCAGGAATTCGCATCGGCTTGACCTCCAAAAACGATCTCCTGCGCTTCATACGCAGGAGTCATCAGCCCCGGAGGGGCGGTTCCTCGGCAAACTCCATCGCCTGCTGGGCGAGGTATTCCATCGCCCGCCCGGCCGGTCAATCGCCCACCTGGGCGGGCGCGCGCACCCCGATGTCTTGTATGCCGATCCGCTCACGCAGCCACGCCGCGCGATCGATGAGCGCGCGCACGTCGTTCAGGTCGTGCCCCGTGTCGTACCACAGGACGGTCTTGGGCTCGCTCGCCGCGGCCGCGTAGCGCCGCATCGCCGGCTCCTTGAAGTTCCGCTCGAACCGCGCGAACTGGAACAGGAGCGAGACCCGCGCGGCGTACGGAACGTAGCGCACCGCATCGAGCGGCGTGAGGACGGAGAGGTAGCGGTCCATCGCGGCAGGCGGGACCGTGCGTCGGGCCTCCACGATGTCGGGATCGTCCCCCTCCCGCCAGATCGAGGCGGCATCCGGAATTCCGCCGGCGAGAATGCAGGTCTTCATCCGCTTGTCGACGGCCGCGAGGATCGCCCCCCACTGCGCGCCGTAGCTGTGCCCGACGTAGGCGATTCGCGCGGGATCCACATCCCCGCGCTCAAGGAGCAGATCGATCGCCCGCCGCAGGTCGATGACCGCCTGCGCGTAGGCCTCGAGATCGTTCTCGGGATTCGCCATGTACTGCAGGCTGCGGCGCCACGGCTCCGGGCGCGTCCAGGGATACCCGATCAGCACCGAGACCGCGCCGGCCCTTGCATACAGGATCGCCTCGGGAAGGAACTCGGTTCGGTTCCCTTGCCCCCAATGACCGAACACCACCGCGGCGAACGGCCCCTTCCCCTGCGGAACGACCAGGTAGGCCGGCACGCGTCCGCCCTTTGGGCTCGCAAACGTGATGTCATGGATCGTCACACCGTCGCGTGTCGCGACCAGCGAGTCGGCGACATCGAGCGGCTGGTGTGGGTCGTAGAGGAAGAGCTCGGTCGGGACCGGCGGCGCGGGGACGGGCGGGAGCAGGGCCGGTGAGGCCTGTGGTGTCGGGGGCGTGGTTTGCGCGGGGGCCCGCGCCGCGCAGAACAGGATGAGCAGGCCAATCACCGCGATTGCGATTGCATGGGACTTCCGGACCGATCGCGCCATAGCCATAGACACCTCCTGACTCTCCGAGCAGTTTAGCGTAAAATAGACTGGCGTCAGCCGACCGCCAGGAGAGGAGACCGTTACATGAAGCCGCGCATCGGAACCGCAACCCTATCAGTGATCACATTGCTCGCGTGGTCCGTCATCGCCCCACCGCCGGCCCCGGCGCAGCCCCCCGTCCAGGGCGAGATCCTCCAGCAGGATCTCCAAAACGGCCAAGGCGTCACGGTTGTCCACGTCTGGGGTTCCCATCATGACATGGGCTACGCCCACGGGGTCCTCATGGCGGACTGGGTCCAGCTCGCCTACACCGAGATGCGCGCGACATTCGGCGCGCTTTGGCCCACGATCCGTGCCCGCGTTGCCGGCTACACCTTCCTCCCCGCGGCGGCAGGCGACGAGTTCCAGGGGATCCTCGACGGCGTCCGCGCGATCCATCCGGAGTCGACAATGGACCTCACCGACCTGAAGGCCTGCTGCACATTTGGCGACTGGGCCTACAGCATCGCGTGCCGATCGACATCCTGTTGGGGCGAGTGGGTCGATCCGCCGTACACCACCCTGTCCGCGCGAAAGCTGCAGTTCATGAACCTGCCCTCGCAGATCACCCAGCAGTGGCACCATGTCATCTGCGCGTGGGAGCCCAACGACGGGACGCCCGCCTGGGTCAACTTTGGCTTCCCCGGATACGCGAGCAGCGTGACAGGCTTGAACGAGTTCGGGACTATTGCTTCCTTGCATGACTGGAACTCCAACGTCGGGACGCTCTGGTCCAACGCCCTTCCCCGAACGATGGCCTGCCGCTGGATCCTCACAATGGACAACCTGGGACCCGACCCAATGACCCACCTGCAAACCGCCTTCGACGCCCTTCGCCCCTATCATGTGGCGACCGGCGGCTTTATCAACTACTACGTCCCGGGCGGCGGTGCCGGCGTCATCAAGACATCGAGAAACGCAGGCTTCTACGACGTCCGCCGTCCGCGGCCGGAGTACATGAACGGCGAATCGATCAGCACGAACAACAGCGACATCGACGGCACCTACGGCATCGACCCTTGGGCTCCTTACTATCAGACCCTGGCGCCGCCAACGACTCGCGCCACAATGGACGGGCTGTGGCAGGCCGCATACCAGAGCACGGACATGCACATTGTCGAGGTCGGATTCCGCGGCTCGCGGGACATGACGGTCTGGTTCGCCGGACGCGAGCAGAGTGGAATGGGTGACCGCGTCGAGTGGGAGTGGACGGACCTGTTCCGCAATCCGGCGGGAGTCGACTTCCCCGAGATCTCTGCTTGGTCGGCAACCGCTCCGCCGTTCCCGAATCCGGCCCGAGGGACCTCGCGGGTCACGATCACCTTCCCCTCCGCCGGCTTACAGAGCACGACGGCGCAGCCGCCCCGCGTCGCGGTCCTCGACGTATCGGGTCGACTCATAAGGATCCTTACGGCCCCCGCCGCGCCCGCATGGGCTCCGGCTTCCGGTCCCACCTCAGGACCAGGCGAAATCACTTTCCACTGGGACGGCCGCGACAACAACGGCAGCCCCGTGGCCTCCGGGGCATACGCGCTCCGACCGATGGACTCACCCGGGGAGGCCAAGAAGATCGTCTGGATTCGCTGAGCAGCCGTCCCAACGACAAGGAGGTCGCATGCGTGCCCGTTCCCGACTCTCGATACTGGCGATCCTCCTGACGCTCGCGTCCGCGTCAACGGCAAAGGCCCAGCCGCGTCCCGGTACGCTGCAGAACGCCGGCTTCGAGCAGGGAACCCCCGACTCTATCCCGGTCGGCTGGATGGTCCCCACCCCTGCGACTCGATGCGCTCTTAGCGCCGACTCGCCCGCCGAGGGCAAGATGTGCGTCTCCCTCGCGCGCGATGGCTCCGCCCAACCGGGGACGTTCGGGAATCTCATGCAGACCATCGACGCCACCCCCTACAGGGGCAAGCGCGTGCGGTTCTCCGCTTCGGTCAAGCACACCGGTGCGTTCGGGCGCGCGCAGCTCTGGCTCCGCGTGGATCGTCCGGACCGGGCGCTCGGCCTCTTCGACAACATGGACGACCGTCCGGTCCTGAGCGAGAAATGGGGCCACTACGAGATCATCGGGATGGTCGCGGACGATGCGGTCACGCTGAACGTCGGCATGATGTTGGTAGGAGGAGGAATGGCATGGGTCGATGACGCGGACCTCGCGGCGCTTCCGCCGGGTCCGAACGCCGACGCGCCCGCCCGATCCCTGAGCCCGCGGGGCCTGCAGAACCTGATCGCCTTCGCGAAGTTGTACGGCTACGTCCGGCACTTCCATCCCAGTGATCCGGCGCTCGCCGCGAACTGGGACCAGCTTGCCATGGCCGGCGTGGAACAGATCGAGGGGGCCGCCGACGACGCGGCCCTCGCGACGGCTCTGAATGCCTTCTTCGGCCCGATCACCCCATCGGTCAAGGTGTGGGTCGAGCGTGAGATCCCCCGCCGGAAGCGCGCCTACGTCACGATCGGAACTACGACGCTCGAGGTTCCGCCCGAGGCGACGCAGTGGGTCTCCTGGCGACACGTCGGTTTCGGCCAGCAGCGCGACACCGCGACCATCTATCGGAATGTCTACTCCTCACGGACCATTCGGGAGCCGATCGCGGATGTCCCCGCGCGAAACGGAACGAAGCCCGGGACGGTCATCGAGGCGGACCTTGGTGGCAAGGTCCGCGCTCTCGTTCCAATCGGCGTCTATGCGGACTCCGTGGGGACGCTCCCGCGGTCGAGCGGCGCGCTCCCCACCCTGAACCGGCCTGCCGACTGGTCGCCGAGCGGTGACGATCGCACGACGCGGCTCGCGGACGTCATCATCGCCTGGAACGTCCTCCAGCACTTCTTCCCCTACTTCGACGTCGTGCAGACCGACTGGCCCACCGTGCTCATCGATTCCCTGAAGCGCGCCGCGAAGGATCGGGACGCGGACGCGTTCCTCGACACCCTCGATCGCTTCGGCGCCGCCCTTGACGACGGCCACACGCGCGTCTCGGGACCCGGCCGTGCAGTCTATCAGACGCCGCTCGACTGGGAGTGGGTCGGTGATCTCCTCGTCATTGCCGAGACGCCCGGCGACTCCATCTCCCCGGCGGTGAAGCGAGGGGACGTCGTCATCTCGATCAACGGGCGAAAGACGAAGGACGTCTATGCCGGCGTCGCGGCCGGCATCTCGGCAGCGACCGAGCAGTGGAAGAGGGTTCGCGCGCTCGATCTCATGGGCGCATCGGTCCACAAGGATCAGATGCTTCTCGAGCTCCAGCACACGGACGGAACGTTTGACGCGGCGAAGGTCACACTGACCGGCCGCGAGGAGGCGCGTGCGAAGGAGTCACGACCGCAGGACGGAACCGAGGTCACGCCCGGCGTCCTCTACTTCAATCTCTGCGGGATGACCACGGAGACGATGACGCCGTTTCTGGACCGGATGGCGGCCGCGAAGGGGCTCGTGTTCGACATGCGAGGCTATCCGGGAACGGCGGGCGCGGCGCTTCTCCCCCATCTGACCGACAAGCAGATCCAGAGCGCCCACTGGAACATCCCCGTGATCCTCATGCCCGATCGGGAGGGGGTCACGTACCAGACGTCGAACTGGAACCAGGCGCCGCTCCAGCCGCATCTCGGGGGCAAGATCGTATTCATCACGGATGGGCGGGCGATCAGCTACGCGGAAAGCTGTCTGGGAATCGTCGAGGCGTACCACCTCGGCGAGATCGTGGGAGGACCGACCGCCGGCACGAACGGCAACGTGAACCAGATTCCCCTGCCGGGCGGGTACAAGGTCACCTTCACCGGGATGCAGGTGACCAAGCAGGACGGCAGCCGGCACCACGGGGTTGGGATCCTCCCGACCGTGCCCGTCTCGCGGACTGTCGCGGGGATCTCCGCCGGGAGTGACGAGCTACTGGACCGGGCCGTGGAGATCGCCGCGGCCGCTCCCGGCTCTCCGACTGGCAAGTAGCGCGGGCGACTGCCTCACTTCACCCAATCCACCCGCGCCGGATTCCTCTGCGGCGGCCCTTCCGGCCTCGCGCTCGGATGGCCGACCACCGCGGCGGCCATCATCTTGTACCCCTCCTGGATGCCCAGCAGCCGGCCTACCTCCGGGTTTTCTCCGGCCAGAAGAAGGAACCCCATGTAGCAGGTCCCGAGGCCCTTCGCATGGGCCGCGAGGAACAGGTTCTCCGCGGCAAGCTGACAATCAATCCCCGAGCCGGGCGAGGCGGCATTGCCGGAGATCACGATCAACGCGGGCGCCTTGTAGAAGATGTCGTAGTCGATCGCGTTGACGAGCTGCTTCATCCGCTCGGTTGCGAGCGCCTGCTGGATCTCCGGGCTTCGCAGCATTTCCAAGACGATCTCGCCGAGTCTCCGCATCACCTCCCTGTTCACAACCACCGTAAACGCCCACGGCTGGGCGTTCATCCCGGTAGGGGCGAGCACGGCGAGGTCGATCAGTTCCTGAATGTCCTCCGCGCGGACGGGCTCCGCGGTGTAAGACCGCACGGTCCGGCGTGTCTTGAGCACCTCAAAGAAATCGGGCACGGCTATTCTTCCTTTCCGGTTGAAACCCGAATCACACACTTCCTAGAAGATCTCCGGGCACCACGGCGCGCGATCGCGCACGAAGAGCGCGTCCGCACGCGCCAACGCTCCGTCACGCAACTCCTCGACCCGCCCTGCACGCGCGAGCTGGGCGAATGTGAAACCGCCGAGATAGACGGACCCGAGGGCCGTGACGTCGAGGGCGAGATCCGGCGAAGCGGTTGTACGATCCACCCGGCCCTCGCCGATGGCATATCGTCCAACGTTCCACGGGCAAAACGCGTCGGCGACCTCCACAACGACCGGCCTTCCCGCGCCGATCGTTCGCGCCGCGAGCGCTTCACGCACGTCGACCAGGCGGACCCAGAGCGCGTCGGCCACGCGGAACTTCATCGCGCGTGGGCGCGCGAGCAGAAAGAAGAGCGGATGATCGACGGGGAGCAGAAACGCCTTCACGCGCGCGGTCCAGTCCACGTCGAGCAGGAGCCGCCAGATCTCGCGCGTCGCGTCGGGGGTCGCGCCGATCGCCTCGATCACGTTCAGGAACCCCGTGGATACGCCGGCTTCCATCGACTGATGCATCCGGTAGAGAGCGTAGCCCTCGGGCTTGCCGTCGATCGTCAGCAGGACGCGATTCAGCACGCCCCCGCCCGAGCGCCGGCTCGCGGGATCCGCGAGCTTCCGGACCTTCCACCAGTCCTCCGTGCGGGCGAACATCCCGGGATGCTCGCGCCGAACGCGATCGTAGATCTGTGAGAACGGTTCGAAGGCCTCGCCCTCGTCCACGATGCGCGCCTGCCCGCGCGGTTCGAACGGTCGCGCGAAGGCGTTCGCCGACCTCAGAAGCTCGATATCGCCGCAAAGGGAGGCCATGCCATAGCCGAACCGCCCGTAGATCGTCTCCTCAGAAGCCCACAGATACGCCACCGGCTCGCCGCGCCCGCGCACGTCATCGAGCTGCGCGCGCATCATCGAGGTGAGGATCCCCCGCCGCCGATGGGTCGGCAGGACGCCGACGACGGTCACGCCGGCGGCGGGCACCGTCCCGCCGGGGACGGTCAACTCGAAGGTGAACGCGCCGGCCCCGCCGACGATCGCTCCATCTTCCTTCGCGGCATGCATCCGCGGGATCTCGATCGTGCGGCTCCAGCGGTCCGTGTCCTCATCCGTCATGCCCCCGCCGAAGTAATGCATGATCGGTGCGAGCGCGTCCTTGAGCTCCTCGACGGACCCGCAAGGCGTGACGACGATTGCCATATCGACATCCTCCTCCGTGACCGGGATATCGTACGGCGCGCCCGGCGCCGCGGCTACCCCCTTCGGGACCGGGATGGCGCCTCCTTGCGGTTTCTTCTTGCATATAACCGGATAGGTGCATATATACAAGGGAAGTCGATCGGAGGATGAAAGATGCATTCGCTAGCGGCGGTATTCAAGGCGCTATCCGATGAGACGCGGCTCGAGATGCTGGGGCTCCTCCTGAAGGAGGGGGAGCTCTGCGTCTGCGATTTCGTCGAGGTCCTCGGGGTGACGCAGTCGAAGGCGTCACGCCACCTGCGCAACCTGGTCAACGCCGGTCTTCTCCAGGACCGTCGGGAGGCCGTCTGGGTCTACTTCCGGATCGCGGAAAAGCCCGGCCCGGCCCAGAAAGCCGTCCTGTCCGGCCTGCGGCCGTTCCTTTCGGAACAGATGCCGGCCGGGCTCAGTGCGGCGCTCGAAAAGTGGCGGCGCCGCAAGGCGCGGTGTGAAGGAACCTGCAAACCGAAGCCCATCCAGAAACCGACAACCCGCGGCGGCCGCAGGTGAGCCGCGGGCATACAGGGGTCGCGGGCGGATTGTCGCACCTCGACCGGTACCTCACGATCTGGATCTTCCTTGCGATGGCCGTGGGCGTCGGCGCCGGTTATCGCTTCCCCGGCATCGTGCCGTTCTTGAACTGCTTCCAGATGGGGACGACGTCCATCCCCATCGCGATCGGGCTGATCCTCATGATGTATCCGCCGCTGGCCAAGGTCCGGTACGAGGAGATGGGCCCGGTCTTCCGCAACGCCAAGGTCCTCGTGCTGTCGCTCATCCAGAACTGGATCATCGGCCCGCTCCTGATGTTCGGCCTGGCGGTCGCGTTCCTCCGCGACAGGCCCGAGTACATGGTGGGGCTCATCCTGATCGGTCTGGCGCGCTGCATCGCGATGGTCATCGTGTGGAACGACTTGGCCGGGGGCGACCCCGAGTACTGCGCGGGACTCGTCGCATTCAACTCGATCTTCCAGGTGCTCTTCTACTCGGTCTACGCCTATGTCTTCATCACCGTCCTGCCGACGTGGTTCGGATTGAAGGGCGTGGCTGTCCACATCACGATCGCCGAGATCGCGCGGAGTGTGTTCGTCTACCTCGGCATCCCGTTCCTCGCCGGAATCATCACGCGCTTCACTCTGATCAGAGTGAAGGGCAAGCGTTGGTATCATGAGAGATTCATCCCGAAGTTGAGCCCCGTCACCCTCATCGCGCTGCTCTTCACCATCGTGGTGATGTTCTCGCTCAAGGGCGAGTACATCGTGCAGCTCCCCCTGGACGTTGTGCGTGTCGCAATCCCGCTGCTCATCTACTTCGTGGTCATGTTCCTCGTGTCGTTCTTCATGAGCGCGAAGGTGGGCGCGACCTACGGCCAGGCGACCACGCTCTCGTTCACGGCCGCGTCAAACAACTTCGAGCTTGCCATCGCGGTTGCGATCGCCACGTTCGGTATCAACCATGGCGCCGCGTTCGCCGCGGTCATCGGCCCGCTCGTCGAGGTTCCCGCGCTCATCGGCCTCGTGAACGTGGCCCTTTGGCTGGGGCGCCGGTACTTCCGCGTGCGCGAGGCGGTGCAGTGAAGGGCGTTCTATTCCTGTGCGTGGCCAACTCCGTGCGAAGCCAGATGGCCGAGGGGATCGCCCGCTCGCTCGTCCCGCCGGGTGTGCGCGTCTGGTCGGCGGGTTCGAGTCCGACCTCGGTGCGGCCCGAAGCGATTGCCGTCATGTCAGAGATCGGGATCGACATCTCGGGTCACCGCTCGAAGGCCGTGTCGGAGATCCCGACGTCCGAAGTCGACGTCGTCGTCACGCTGTGCGCGGAGGAAATCTGCCCTGTCTTCCCCGGGAATGCGGAAAGGCTTCACTGGGCCCTGCCCGACCCGACCGCAGTTGAGGACTCCGGGGCACAGCGGTTGGCGGCATTCCGAGAGGTCCGGGACGAGCTGCATCGGCGTATCACCGTCCTCTTCGCGGGGGCGCGTGAGTCCTAGCGGCACAGGGGACTAAGAACTCGGGCCAATCTGCCGATCATCTGTAGAGGGGGCGTGTCCCCCAAACGCCACCCCGACAGCCAGAGGAGGAGATCGATGATGCCCCGAATGCGCATCTTCCTGTTGCTGACCCTGGCCGGCCTCGTCGTCGCCGGATGCGGCAGCGACGCCACGAAGCCCGCGGTATCAACCGCCCCGGACCTTCCGCCGACGGATTCATGGAACATCGACTTCAGCGCGTTCGACCAGGCGGGAGCGCCCGCGCTACTCGAAACGCAGGGCGCCATGGCCACCACGACCCGCGCGAACTTCCTCAATGCCGCGCTCCGCGTGGCGTTCGTCAGGACGGCCGCGGTGATCGTGCTCACCCCGCCGTCCCTCGCGTTCACGGCCGCGATCCACACGCAGCCGACCGCCGCCGGTGACTCGACCTGGCTGTGGACTTACAGCTGGACGGATTCGACCAACCAGGCACTCGCGATCCACCTGACCGGCCGCGTGCATCCCGATCACGTCTACTGGGAGCTGCGGCTGACCAACCCGAACGCCGATCCTCCTCTCCAGGGCTTTCTCTGGTATTCGGGAGAGTCCAGCCTGCTCTCGTTCTCCGGGTACTGGATCCTGAACAAGAACGTCGGGGGAGAGGCGGTCCCGGTCGCGCGGATCGACTGGACGAGGTCCGCCCCGGGGAATCGGAGCCTCGCGTTCGAGAATCTCGAGGAAGGCTCGGAGAATGCCGGCGACACGATGACGTACGAGGTCCAGACCCCGAGCGCGTCCCTCATCTATCACGATGCCTCATCGAGCGTGGACTCGGCGATCGCGTGGAACTTCCTGACCGGAGCAGGCAGCATCCAGGTCCCGGACTACAACGACGGGGAGCCCGCATGCTGGGACGCGCAGCGCGACGACGTCGCGTGCGCACCATAGAATAGATCGTTCCTGAGGATCGTGCGGGGCGGCGGCGCCGCTCCGCACGGTCGAACGGCGAAACGATCTCCAGCTGCCCCCCCCACTCCCCCCCGTGCGCTTTCCACCCACCCCGGCATTACCCATTGATACCCCCACGTCCCGGAGACCCCCGAGATGGGTCTGGGGAGGCGGGAGCACCGGCGAAGACATCGCCAGTAATCCAGACGTCCATACCCTCATGGCCTAAGGAGGCTTGCTCAATGAAGACTCTGTTCGCGGCAGGAATTCTTGCCATCACCCTGTTGCTGGGCGCCTCAGCGGCCCAGGCGCAGACATGGAATCTCCAGGTCGTAGATGACGCCGGCGACACGGGTTACGACTCGCAGATCGCGGTAGCCAGCGACGGTTCGCCTTTCATCTTCTACAAGTACGGCGGCTCGCTCCAGCTGGCCTGGTGGGTGCCAGGAGGTGGCGGAGGTTGGCAGTACAGCAACCTTGACAACAACAATGTCCCGATCAATTACGCGTTCGAGGTTCTCGTCGACGCACAGGGTCGGTTTCAGGTCGCGTACGCCAAGACGACCGGGGTGAAGTACGGGATCTTCAGCCCAACCACGAAGACCTGGGTCCTCGGCCCCGAGGTGGTCACCGGTGCGCCGGCCAACACCTACGTGGGAATGGCGCTCACCACGATTGGACCGGATATCATCCCCGTCCTTTCGATCAACGGGGAAGGCGGCAAGGTCAATGTCTACAAGCGGGATCCGGCGACCGGCGCCTGGAGCAGCACGACCGTGGACAACCTTCACAACACCAGCCACCCCAGCTCTGTCGCGCTCGATTCGACGCAGCACATGCACGTCTGCTTCTATGAGAACGCAGGCCAGAACCTCATGTACGCGACCAAGGCGTGGAACGACACGGCCTGGCAGGTGAGCACGGTCGATATCACCGGAAACGTCGGCGACTACCCGAAGATCGCCGTCACCCCGGATGACCATGTCCACATTGTCTACTACGACGTCTCGAACGGAGATCTCAAATACGCGGCGCTGAACCCGTAGCCGGTTCGAAAACGAGGATTGGAGTAGAACCATGCCAAGACGAATTTCCATTCTCTCGATCGCAATCATGCTCGCTTCGGTAGGAGCGCTTCTCGGGGGCTCGGCACACGCGCAGACCTGGACGATCACTGCGATCGATGCGGGGGGCGATGTGGGGCGCTATCCCGACCTCCGGGTTGATTCCTCCGGAAACCTCCACGTCGTCTATGTTCGCAATGACAACCACACTCTGAAGGCAATCTCCCGCGTGGGCGGCATCTGGGGAACGCCCGCGGTCATCGACAACTCGGGCACCGTGGACGTGGCCGGTTGCCTGGCGCTGGACGCATCGGGAAATCGAAAGGCCGCGTACCACAGGAGCGACACCGGCGCCCTCTGGTATGCCGGCTCCGAACCGGTCCGCGCTTGGACGACCACGACCGTCGTGCAACAGGGGGATGTCGGACAGTCTCTGGCGCTGATTCAGCAACCCGCCGGTGAGTTCGGCGTCGCCTACAGAAACCAGACCACGGGCGCCCTGGTTCAGATCCACTGGGCCGGCGGGGTTTGGGGCGCCCCGGCCGTCGTGGATCCAGGGCCCGATCACGCGCAGTCCCTCGACATCGGGTATCGTCCCGGCGAGGGGTACGTTCTCAGCGAGTACGCGGCCGACTACGGCGCCCTGATGCTGGCCGATCCCACTCTGCACAGCCGGCAGTGGAACATCCAGGCGGCGACCACGCAGGCGGACGACGTGGGACGTGACCTCACACTGCTGGTGCCCTCGGACGGCAACCTCACCGCTGCTTTCCGAAACCAGACCCGTGGCTCGCTCCAGTACATCCGCCACACGGGAGGAATCTGGAGCGCGCCGGTAACGGTCGATCCAGGCCCGAACCGCGGCCTCTACTTCGACATCGCGGAGCGCCCCGGCCTCGGGTTCGCGTTCAGCGAGTATTCCCCGACGGAAGGTTCACTCCTGTTGGCGGATCCGGTCCTGAACGCACGGTCCTGGAACACTTCGCAGATCGCCTCCGGGGACGACGACATGGGGCGCGACATCTCGCTCCTGGCAACGCCGGACGGCGTCCTGGCGGCATCGTATCGCAACGTGACCCAGGGTTCTCTTCAACAGATCCGGAAAGAGGCGGGCGTCTGGACGAGCCCCATCACAGTGGATCCGGGCCCGAACCGAGGGTCGTTCAGCGACATGGCGCACTTGCCGAGCGGCGGGTATTGCCTCTCGGAGTACGATACGGGGGAAGGTTCTCTCCTGCTCGCCCACCCCTCGCTTCATGCGCGGCTGTTCGGCATCGAGCGCATCGACGGGGTCCAGAACGCGGGCCGGCAGCTCTCCTTGTTGCCGAGCGCATCTGGACGGCTGGATTGCACGTACCTGACGCAGGAAACGGACGGAAGGCTGAAGCTCAAAGTTGCCGAGATCGTGCCCCACTACGCGTTCATCGTTCGGACCGTGGCGGACTCGGTGAGCATGACGTCGAACGCACAGGTGACGCCGGACATCTTCGTGACGGCGACTCACAGCTGGTTCATCTCCTATCGCAAGGACGGTCCGAATGACCTGTACATGGCATCCACGGACAACTTCCAACTCCTGCCGGCGGATGCCCCGGATGCGCCCGAAGTCGGGGCGTCCGGCCCGCCGGCCAGTACGTTCCTCGAAGGGGGCTATCCGAATCCCGCGCGGGCGCAGTTCCACATCCGTTACTCGTCCGCTGCAGCGTATCCGTTCGGCCAACCCATGTAGCCTCTGCCCGGCGTAGCTGACACGATCCCGTACCGAGGAGGTGCGGGATGACCCCACAGAAGAAGAGTTCAGAGAAGAGTGGAGTTCTGCAGAAGCCGTACT
>Ga0209777_10001489_pt1 | contig 33637 bp, 19 predicted proteins | sample FrelakmetHBP12HB_FD_187147 | JGI IMG/M metagenome (GOLD analysis project Ga0209777, IMG submission 187147) | Freshwater lake sediment microbial communities from the University of Notre Dame, USA, for methane emissions studies -HBP12 HB (SPAdes)... | ecosystem: Environmental > Aquatic >... | reverse complement strand
CCTGAAACAAAGTGGAGGCATCTTATTTATACCTTCTTTTTGTTGTTAAAAAATACTTCTCCACCATCAACCATATTACAGGGTTTCACCTTTTTACTATTTCACTATTTCCATATTTATTCTTAATCCCTTCTCTTCTTTGATATATCTTTGAAATTTATACTTTTTATTTATTTCTTTCTTATCTCGTATTAATATTTCTTTTATTCCTTCCCCTTTTATATACACCTTATATTCATACTTTCCTCCCTCCTTTTCTGTACGACTATATATAACTCCTTCTACTTCTCGTTTTCCTTCTTTTGTACGGTGTAACATTTCACTTTCACTTTCTATTCTTTTAATATAATTATATTGTCTATTCATTAATTCTTCGTTGTAATATTCTTTTAATTTTTCATTGTTTCGCATTTTTATTCCTTGAATACGCATCAATTCACATTCATTACATATATCTTCATATCTTCTTATTACACTCGTTATGCGAACATATACTTCCTTTTTTAATTCTTCATGTTCAAAATCCAAGGACGAATTATAACATTTACTTTCGGCTTTCGCATGATATTCCAAATATTTTTTGGTTTCATAATCTAATTTTTCATAATTGTTTTTTTCTTCTTCATCTTCCTCCTCTTCTTCCGTGTTTTTTTGGGGTTTTTTTATCAATTTACCTACACGGAAAATGCCAGTTTTATGTTGTAACAAATATTGAGCCATCCATGAATTTGTTTGAATCATCCAAAAAGAAACCAATTCACGACTATTTTTTATATTTTGTCCAAGACGAATCGTTTGTTCTAACAAATGAATATAATTCACATCTTGATGTACCATTTTTGCCTCATCATATACATAATTTTTATGCACAGATATCATTACATTTTGTATTTTGGTTTTGGAATTATCTATTTTATTGGTTTCAGGATGTATATAAAATTGTATAGACAATGCAAATCTTCGTGTATTTTCTTTCAAACTACACAATGATTCTGTCAAAATGGTAGGTAACATAGGACGTCTCTTGTCTGGTAAATAAATCGTGGCTATGCGATTATCAAACGAATCCCATAGTTGAAATATCTCTAACCAAAACACAACGTTTGCAATATAAACCGTTACACAAATAAACCCAGTATCGGGGCAGGTTTGAATACTTAACGCATCGTCATAATCAGTGGCATTTGTCGGGTCAATTGTAAAAATTTGTGGAGTATTGTTTGATTGTGTCAAATCCTGAATTTTATACGAAGGATTTTTCAAAATTTGTTGAAAATATTCTTCCATTGATTTTTTTTGTGTCATTTTTTTTATAGATTGTGTCATTTCTTTTACGGAACTATGCAACGATTTAGAATACAATTGATATTCATAAAAAGCTTCAAATTGATTTACATCACCCAATGTTTCTACCAAAATTCCATGAGGATGTTCATCAGTCCATTCTTGAAACCGAAACAATACATATTTATTTTTGTGATTTTTACAAAAATCAATAATCATATCATAAGGAACTAGAAAATGTGGTAAATGACGGTCATCGGGTATACATCTGTACAACAATCGTTTTTTGTTTTTAGTTCTCCCATAGGTTTTGTTTCCTTCCAATATAAGAATTCCAGATATATATGAAGCAGTTTGTACCGGAGAATGGACAATATTATGTTCAAATGGAAAAACCGAATCAATTATGTCTTGATGAAACCATTTTCTATGCAAAGGAGATGGTATTTCAGAAGCAAATGAAATAGAATATGAATCATCAATGGGTGTATAATCCCATGTTTTGTAGGTTCTATCGTGTATACATACTTTAAAAACGTCCGGCGGTTTCATTTACATTGTTTATATATAAAATAAATTTTATATCAATTTTACAAAAAAATATATGCGGAAAATGTATATTTTGTACATTTTGCCAATGAGTAACAAATGTTTGGAAATATCATATATATCCAGAATTTGTACTTTGATAGAAAAATACACATTAAATTTCATTAATATTGAAACAATTACAAGTATTTTTGACACTTTTTTTTCTGTCATTGTAATGATTTATACCCTATTTATAACCAATTTGCAAAATATTAACGAAATAATTTTTAACCATCATTATGGATGTGGTATCCGTAACAGAGTGGAGGATAACCACGCATATCCAGAGGAATATGATGTCTTAATCACAGACTATAATGTTGACTCCGTTGATGTTCATAGAACAATAGCATATTCCTCTGGACTCCACGCTATTGCGAAGCAGCAGAGTCGTCCTTCTGAATATGCGTGGTTATCCTCCACTCTGCTACGGATACCACATCCATTTTATGATAATGCCGTGATGAATGATGTTGGAGTAATGGAAGTATCGGGGTCTTATCAACCATTAGAAATAGACGGTTATGAATTGGGAGCCAGCAAACCAATTTCAGAAATAAACATTCCGATACCTCCGTGGTCAGTGGACTGTAAGTCTCCTACCGCGAATTTTAAAGGTGACTTTGTCACAGGGAAAGTTTGGAAAAACACAAAAAAAACATTTAATAAATACAGAAAAAAATTATATTGTTATACAAGTATTTGAAATCTTATCATATTCCTCTGGACTCCTACGTCGTCCTTCTGAATATGCGTGGTTATCCTCCACTCTGTTACGGATACCACATCCACATTAGTGTTCTAATAACAAAATCACAATAAAATATATAGTTTATTGTTATTTTTTGTAAATGATTTACAATTGTTTGACAGTGGCATGTATATTTGGAATATGCCCTTTGATAGAAAAATACATTTTAAATTACATTAATATTGAAACATTTATAACCATTAGTGCCACCTTTTTTTTTATTATTGTGATGATTTATACTATATTTTCAAATACAACCAAATTGCAAAATGACCTTGTAATATTGAACAACCATCATCATTTGTACGCATTAATCTTGATTTTTGTATTGTTATTTTATTTTGCTGCACATTTTATTTATTTGCATGTATTACAAAAACATAAACCGACTCATGTAACTATGGTAATTGCAACATTCCCATTTATAACAGCATTCATAGCTTTTTTATTTTTTGACGAAGACATAAATTTTATACAAATGATAAGTATGTTTGTAGCAATTACGGCCATTTATTATTTAGAAACAAATTAAAATGAACTAAACAGATTATGTTATAGTATATGTAACATGCCTCCAAAAAAACAATTAAAAAACCTAGTTTATACGGGTAATAATTTCTTAGTTATTGTGGAATCACCTTCCAAAATAAAAAAAATAGAACAATATTTGGGACAAGAATATCGTGTAATTGCAAGTATGGGTCATATATCAAAAATAGAAGAATTAAATCACATAGATTTTAAAAACCAGTATACGATTCAATTTTCACCTATACCTTCCAAAAAACAACACATAGAAGAGATGCGAAGAACCATAGAAAATTATTCAAAAGAACAGATTATAATAGCAACTGACAATGACCGTGAAGGGGAAGCTATTGGATTTCATCTATGTGAAACATTTCAATTATCTTTGAATACAACTCCACGTATTATTTTCAATGAAATTACTGAGTCAGCTATACAGTATGCCATTCAACATCCGACGATTCTAAACATGAATATCATACGTGCTCAACATGCACGACAAATATTAGACATGTACATAGGATTTAAAATCAGTCCTGTTCTATGGAAATATGTATATTCATCCAAATCCAACGCATTATCTGCCGGTAGATGTCAAACTCCTGCATTACGATTAATATATGATAATTACAAAGAAAAATTGTTACATCATGGAGGAACAAAACAGTACAAAACCGTGGGACATTTTTTTCCACCATTCAATCTTTCGTGTGAATTAAATCATGCCTTTGAACAGGACCAAGATGTACAAGCATTCTTGGAACAATCCAAAACATTCAATCATACATGTACAATATCTGAAAAACGTCATAAAATTTGTGCTGCACCTTTACCATTAAATACATCCAAAATGTTGCAATCCACTACCCATTTGTTACATATTCCACCCAAAGATGTAATGAGTTTAGCACAAAAATTGTACCAAGAAGGACATATTACGTATATGCGTACAGAATCCAAAAAATATTCCCAAGAATTTTTGAACAAAGCGGAAAAATACATTACGAGTTTACGTTATACAGAATCAGACGGAAAACGATATGTAGGAGAGTTGAAAAACCTTTCAAGTGAAGGTCTAGGATTACCACACGAAGCCATTCGTGTCACTGACATTTATACGACTTGTTTATCCACGTCTGATACCAAATTAAATACTTTGTATCGTTTTATATGGAATAATACAGTAGAATCTTGTATGTCATCGGCAGAATATGATGTGCGTAAAATTCATATTTCGGCTCCGAACAAGCACGGATACATATATTCATTAGAAATACCCGTATTTTTAGGTTGGAAACGATTGCAAGAATCGGATGTTACTGAAAAGCAAAATCAACAACAAAATCTGCTCCTATATTTACAATCATTGAATCAACCCGCTATGTACACCTACATTGAATCATCTTTGACATTACGTGGTTCTCATAATTATTATACTGAAAGTGGATTAATACAAACATTGGAAGATAAGGAGATTGGTCGTCCGTCAACTTTTTCTATGTTTGTGGATACCATTCAGGAACGTGGTTATGTAAAAAAGATGGACATTCCCGGAGTTACCATAGAATGTAAAGATTTTGTATTGCGACGTGATGAAAAAATACAGGAAACGATGGTTAAAAAAACATTAGGTACGGAACATAACAAATTAGTGATACAACCTCTAGGTATTCTTTGTATAGAATTTTTGTTGGAACATTTTGAATCCTTGTTTGCTTATTCCTATACCAAATCATTGGAAGAAGAATTGGATAAAATAATCACAGGAGACCCCAATGTGGACGTTCATAGAACGGTAGCATTGGGGGATGATGCCTCCACTTCGTTTCCGGCATCAGAAGTTTGTGATGAGAACAATTCGTGGTATCAGATTTGTGAAAAAACGCGTATAGAAATCAATCACCAAGTAAAAATTGCAAATCAAAATCACAAACAAACATATCCCATAGATGACAAACATGAAATTGTGTTTCAAAAATTTGGTCCCTGTGTACGTTTGTTGATTCATATTTCACCACCAGAATATGATTATTTACCAATTAAACCATCATTGACATTACAATTAGATAAAATAAAATCGGGAAGTTATACATTGAATGAATTGCTCATATACAATCAATCATATGTAGGAGAACATAAAGATCAGAAAATATTTATTCGTACAGGACCTTATGGTATTTATTTAGAATGGGGTGAAATTCGTAAACCCTTGTGCAAAATGGAAGAAGCTGAAACGTTTATATCTTGGTCCACTTTTTCTTTAGAAACCGCGATTGATTATTTAGAAGGTATAAGTGATAATAAAAAATCTGAAATGAAAGACAGTACATCGGGTATTTTACGTATATTAAACGAAGAAATGAATGTAAGAAAAGGTACCTATGGAAACTATATATATTACAAAACAAATGCAATGAAGAAACCGATATTTATAAATTCAAATGCCTTTTCGGGAAATATATTGACGTGTGACATAGATGAATTAATTGCATGGGCAATGGTTCATAAAGATGTTCCCAAAAAAAGTGGTAGAGGAGGACGTGGAGGACGTGGAGGAAGAGGTTCACGAAAATAACCCAATAATATATCATAAATATAATGTTAAAAAAAAAATCAAAAGGTGGAAGTGCCTTGGATTTGGGGATTGGTTTGTTGTATTACATCATAGAAGTAATATCGTCGGTATTTGAATCATTTGGAAATGTGTTATATGAAAATTTTATACAATTTTTGTATTATATTCTGTTTCTAGGTGCATATGTATTATGTTTTTTTTATTTGCAATTTAATACAACGCAAATACCTTGTATTGCTCTTTTGATACTACTACATTGTATTTTTTTGTTTATGATGTTGGTGATTAAAGTGAAATTACCGATTTTTGAACAAAATCAAATGTGGAGTTTTGGTAGTTTTTCTATTTATATGGTGTCAATTGGTTGGATATTTATATTAGTTGCATTGGCTTTTTTATTAAAAACCTACATGTTTTTGTACTATAAATTCATACCCAATGGAGTGGATATACAATTTGGAACATCGGAACCGGAGCGTAAAATGTTGATAAAAACAATTATGTACGCGGTGATTTTCATGTGGATTTTTTATACATTGGAATATTTGAAAACAAATGACGTATTGTTATTGATTGTATTGTTTGTAGTATTGGCGTTATTTATGTTATGTTATGCTATTGTAAATTTTGTACAATTAAATATCGTGAGTGGTTCTATATCGGTTGTTGTTTCATTCGTATCTATGGCTATGGTCAAATATATTCAGGAATCGGCGGTTGATTTTCAACATTTCTTTACAAGGAATACTTTAGTAAATTATTTAATTTTGTTGTTGGGAGTTATTTTTAATTTAATTGCAATCAATGCGTATTATTTATCTAGTTCCATAGCTACAACCATGCAATCCGTACAAATTCCTCAAATACTTCAATTAAATCCGGATTATCATGAAAATTTTGAAACAGGTGATACCATTCAGTACCTAGACAACAGTTATACGATTGATTTAACAAATCCATTATGTCGTATGAAACGAAACATTGATTTATGTAGTAATGCCGGTTGCTGTACATTAGTAACACCTACACCATCGGTAGTTCCAACTACAACTGCTCCAGAGGTTCCTACTGTATCGGATTGTGCGATAAAACTATGGAGAAATCGTGGTGAACAAAACCAAACCATTCCGGAGTGGAATGAAATGAAAAAACAATGTGATGGTGTACCTTCCTATTTATTAACACCAAAACCAACACTGAGTACCTCCACTACGTTCCCAACATCTTTTCCAATTTCAACAAATACACCCAAAAAGATAGCTACCAGTTCACCTTCAGATATGATGAACAAATTATCTAGTATCATCAACAAAATATCTTCCATGATAACACCAATACCAACCGTCAATGGTTAGAGAGACAAAGTCCTTCAACAACAAAATTGATTATTTTTTTTTAATTCGGAACATGTGGTAAAAATGTATATAAAATTAATTTACTATATTTTTTATAACATATAGTAAAGTAGTCATTTTAAAAAATGGAAATATGTACTCAGAATGTCTCCATTTCTGATTCTTTTTCAAATATGACGATTTTTACGTTACAAGACATACAACAATATATGATAATTTACAATCAGTTGAACCAATCCTATATATCTAATGTGGTTAGTCAATGTATTCGTGATTTAGACATTGTTGTTGTAGATATTTCACCATCATTGACCACTCCTACTATGAATGAACATTCACATGTATATAATAATAGAAATCATAATTCTATAGTTGTTAGAAAAAATACCGATTCATTTCGTCGTTCTTCTACAGATACACATAACGACAAAGAACGTGCGCGAAAAATATCAAAAAATGTGATTTCAGAAGAATGGAAAGCATTAAAAACAGTAAAACCTATTAATAAAGAAGGAATTGAAAAAGAAATCAATGAATTGCGAATGGTATTAAATAAAATATCCAACAAGAATTACGACACACAAAGAGATCAAATACTATTATTAATCAAAAAATGTAAAATGCATTATGATGCTATTGATATAGTTGAGGCAACAGAACTAAATAAATCAGAAGAAATTAATTCATGTTTATTATCTCCAACATCCGAATATTTGAACAAAATTGGACATTTTATTTTTGATATTGCAAGTACGAATAAATTTTATGGCGAAGTGTATGCTGATTTATACAAAGTATTAATCAATGAATATAATATTTTTGAAAGAATATTACAAGAATTTGTAAAATCGTTTCAGAATATGATTAAAAAAATACAGTATGTTGATCCGAGTGTGAATTATGATGCGTATTGTGAATATACAAAATTAAATGACAAACGCCGAGCAACGACTTCATTTTTGGTTTATTTGATGAATCGTTCAGTATTGTCTGAAAATATTATTTTGGAATTTATCAAACATTTTCAGTGTTCGTTGAATGAATTTGTAAACCAAGAGGGTTATGAAGATGAGGTCAATGAAATTACTGAAATATTGTATTTACTGATTTCTTTAGGAAAAGATAAATTACAAAAAACATCCATATGGAAGGATGAAATTTTACCAGAAGTCGTGTCGTTTAGTAATAAAAAATCCAAAGAATATAAAAGTCTTTCGTCACGCACTGTTTTTAAATGTAAAGACATATTAAAAATAATAGCCTGATTTTTTATTTGATGACTATAGATAATATTTTGATAATATATAATAAAAATATTATCAAATGAATACCTGGGTTCAGTTTTTCAAACAATACTATTCCGGAGAACGTAAACGCGACCCATCAAAGTGTCGTGATAGTGGAACATTGAAACGTGTTTCAAAAATATACAAATGTATGAAAAAAATGAACAACCGTACCAAAAAAAATACAGACAAATTTCGCGGTTCAAATCCAATGCATAAAAAACGCAAATAAAATAATTATATTTAGCAACCCAATATAATTAGTCGCATGTGAACAACTATTTTTAACCTTTATTCAAGTAGCATATAATTATGTCAACAAAGTCAATTAGAAAACATACTCCAAAACGCCCACAGGGTATTTAATCCAAAAAATTGGTCAGTACCTGAAGGTTATAGTGCTTATGATAAAATAAAAAAAGCAGAGATTAAAATTGGCGATACTATTACAATGGATACTAATAATCAAATGGGTTATAAAAAATATAAAGTTGTTTTAAATGAAAATGGTAAAAAAGGTCTAAAAATAATTGATTCATATGATATGCAGATGCAACGTCTAGAAGAAAATGATGATACTTGGGGAGGGGGAAAAAACCGTAGTAAAAAAAATCAAACTAGACGACGTAAAAATAAAAAATAAACTCATACCATCATCATCATTTTGTTAACATTCGTATTATCTTGTAAAAAAACGTCGGCATATAAACAACACATATTGTCAAATGTTTGTATTGGAGGAAGCGAATAGTTGGACAACGACAATGCAAATTGCAAATGATACAAAACAACAATTTTACCTAATACAATTGTTGTTAATTTTTGACACATTTCAGTTTCTGTATTTGGTGATGATTCAATACCACGCAAATGAATACGAAATTTATATAAGATTGGACGTAGAACCTTGGTATAACCATTATAAATACGTGATGCAATCAAAAATTCTGTACTACTATATACTTCTAATACTTTTCCATACTGTACATTTGGGACAAAAGGTACAGTATTTTCAAGAGTAACAGAAGATAACATTTCAATGTCTTGGTCTACTTGAATAGATTGAACATCTATATTTTCTGACATAGAATCCTCAATACTAACACTACTACTTCTTGATTCTATCATCGGCGAAGGTGTTCTTATTTTATTTTTAGATAACATAAACGACGACATTTTTATGTTCATAATAAATAAGTTATTGTAATATAATAATTTATTTTTATCTACTTTTTGTTATATTCAGTGGATGTATACCCACATTTTTCACAATACCAAATTGCTTGTGAACGGTCGGGATCTATATCAATCCAATCCATAACAATTTTATGACGAATACATACTTTTCTGTTTTTAGCAGTTATATAATTAGTCTCATATTCCTCTGGACTCCTACGTCGTCCTTCTGAATATGCGTGGTTATCCTCCACTCTGCTACGGATACCACATCCAGATGCTTCTGATAATGTAACGGAAACATTTATGGATGATGTCTCAACTTCTGTAACTTTGTTCATGGTATCATGTTCAGGTGGTGTCGCTATTTCTTTCAACAAGTGTTGTTCTTCCATTATAATAAATTTATAAAACCAGTCTTATACTATATATATACTAATACTTCTTTAGATATTTTTTATAATGGCACAACAACTTGCCAATTTTGCAAGTGGAACAGGAGTATTTGATGCATTTTTATATGGTGGTGCAATGATAGATAGTAGTCCTTTGGCAGGTAATGGTGATTTATCATTGAATTTAACGTCTTCGTCCTATATGAAAACAACCACAGCATTTACTACATTTGCAAACACTGGAAGTGGTATTTCTTTTTCAGGTTGGTTTTTTCCATCAGGTGCTCAAACTATAGGTAGTACGATTTTTGATATTTCAGCAGCAACCATGTCTGTTTCACTTTTTTATGGTTCCTCTACCACTGTAACCGGATTATTCAATGGTGTGGATGTCAGTTCAACCTATGTAATTACACCAAATACGTGGCATTTCTTTTGTTATACAGTTCTTTGTACTTCAACAAATCTCGCATTGCAAACTCTTTATCTTGACAATCCTGCTATTAATATTAGTTCTCAATATACGGCACTTTATGCAGCATTTTCACAATCCATCGGAACCAATTACATTGGATATGGAACCGGGAATGCAAATGGAACCGTTTATCAATATTTCAATGGCAAATTAGATGATTTCCGATTTTATAACCGTGTTTTATCACCTCCTGAAATCAATGTATTATACAATTATAATTATGGAACAAATACCATAGCATCTAGTTCGGTAACTGTTGCACCTAATTATAACAAACCGCAAATATCAGTTGTAGAAATTGATGTTTCAGGAACCTTTAGCGGTTTGGATATTAGTCGTAATCCTGCTTTTTCAGGAACCCAAAAGATTTCATTATCTAGTGCGAATTTAACCACAACCAACGGTTCAACTTGGGCATATTATGATACCACGGTCACACCTGATACATCGTACATCTACATAATTACTCCTTACGTTGGTTCAGTCATGGGAACCATGGTTCAATTAAGTGCAATTTATACTACACCCACAACTAACAGTAATTTTAATTCTTTGGTATCAGGTACTCTTCCTACATTGAACACCACATTATTGTCACCAGTTTTGTCAGGATGGACGGTTTCAGTCGGAGGATCCAATACATATAATTTGAATTCTGGTACTGGTGGTAGTGGTGCTCTAGCATTTTATACGGGCACATTACCATCCACCGTTACCTATTACATGTCTATGACGGATCAACCGTCCACGGGTTCTTCCTTGTCCCAATACATCAATATTTATACAAATACTTCCGGGTTTATCTCGTTTTTCGCTTGGGGTGCGGATACTACGTATACGTCTGCTCCTTACAATACGAGTACAAGTTTGTCGGTATCTTTAGGTGGAATAACGTTGTTGAATAATTATACATTTACCTCTGGTTCAGCCATTCCTTATACTTCATTCTCCTTGCCATTTACGGTGAATACTTTAGGTACATATAATCTTGTATTTACTGTATTAAATAATGGCGCTACTGCATCCACATTGTGTTTTAGCAATGTACAAGTACGTTCACAGACGGTTGCTGGTATAGGATACAAGGCGATTGACCCTTCTATGTTGCAACTTTATTATACGTTTGATTCTTCTTTTGGTACGGGTCAATTGTATAATTATGCAAGTGGTGTTGGAGTATTTGATGCATCTTTAGCAGTAAATGCCACGATTGGTTCAACCAATCCGATTGCAAATATTGGTGCAAATTATTTGCAATTAGATGGACTTTCTTATTCAACGATTGGTAATTGGAATTGTCCTGCGTACGCTGTAGGACAAGGGTTCTCCATCACATGTTGGGTATATCCTACGTTGTCGGATGCTGGATTAGCCAAAAATGCCACAATTTGTTCCTTGTCAAACAATTTGTCGGGTGGAAAAGTATCCATCTACATGAACAATATTAACAATGCATTGGATGTTTCCTTTGTCGGTGTTGCCGGAGATTCGGATATTAGTTTAGTAGCATTTCCTTTAGTAATCAATCGTTGGTCATTTATTTCCATCACTTGTCAAGGTATTGCCGGTTCCAAGGGTCAGTATAGTTATTATATCAATGATGTTTCTCTTGTGTATTTACAAGCCAGTTGGCCAAACACAGTAACACCCTATACATTCAATTATTTGGGTGGATTACCATCAAGTACAACCATCACTGGAGCTACAGGACCTCTAGGTAATTTCACGGGTTGTATAGAAGATTTCCGCATATACAATCGCGTATTAACCAATCCAGATATTTTTGCACTATGGTCGTTGGGATTTACAAATTCCAATTATTCCAATCTGATTGATACAAGTGGGTTGAATCTATACTTTCCATTTGATCAGGGTAATACGTTAGTTTAATAAAATCACAGGATAAGTTTGTATTAGACGAGGATGATGCCGTGAACGTAGTGGATGCATCATGTTCTAATAATCAGTTTCATGAAACGCTTTTTTCCTATCCTATATTACAAATTAGCATCTCTTCCTATACATTATATTAATTAATATTTTTTAACATAAATAATATAATGTCCAATATACTTGTAAATTTTGCTTCAGGTGTAGCAAAAAATGAAATATTATTATTAAACAATACAGCGATTGGTACGAAGAATATATATGTTGGATCGGGTGATATTTCATTGAATTCCGTATTATCACAATATGTACAAGTATCTACATCTTTTTCTACTTTTTCTTCCACCGTTGGAAATGGAATATCCTTCTCCGGTTGGTTTTTTCCGAGTGGAACACAATCTGTAGGAAATACTTTGTTTCATATAATTGGAAATACTGCAGCTGTATCACTCTTTTATGATACAAGTTCTATGTTACTTGGTACATTCAATGGAACATCTATATCATCGTCTTATGTTATTAAACCAGACACATGGCATTTTTTCTGTTATACCGTCTATTGTACCGTCGGTGGAAATGCACTACAAACCTTGTACATAGATCCTTCGTATAATGCGACTATCAGCAACAATTCGGGAACATATGTTTCATTTATATCTACCAATCAAAATTATGTTGGAAACGGTATTGGAAATATCAACGATATTTCCTTGTCATCATTCAACGGAAAAATAGATGATTTCCGATTTTATAATCGTGTATTAGCTTCTCCTGAAATCAATGTATTATATAAATATAATTACAAAATTGGTTCCATAGATTCTTCGCAGGTTTCTGTATCATTAATACCATCTTCTGTGACATATAGTAATGCAAATATTATTACTTTTGGTGGTGTTTTTAGTGGATTAAATATTGTGAGAAATCCAGCATTTTCATCGTTTGATACTTGTGGAAATACGATGGTATTAACGTGCAAAGATTTAACATCCTACGATGGTGTTTCTTGGTCATTCATAGATAGTAGTGTCAATCAAAATACAAATTATACATATTCAATTACACCCTATGTGATTCAAACCTATGGAAATTCAATTGTATCATCCAAGAGTACATCTTATGCATTACAAAACGGGTTTTTTACATCAGCAAGTTCATTACCCACATTAAATAATGCAACATTGTCTCCCACATTAAATTCATGGACAATATATTCAAACAACAGTATATCCACTTATTATTTATGTTCAGGAACCGGTACAATAGGATCCAATACATTTTATACGGGTGTTTTACCAAGTTCAATGACCTATTATGTTGCAGTAAGTGATGTATCTAATACTTCTATCACATTTTCACAAAATATCAGTTTATTTCAAAATACTTCTGGATTTCTATCATTTTATGTCTGGGCAGCAGATGCTTCTGCTGGAACATCTTCGTCTACCTTGTCTGTATCTTTTGGAGGAAAAATATTGTTGAATTCAGTTTCATTCACTACTGGGAATGCGATTCCATACAGTTCTTTTGTAATACCTTATACATTCAATACTTCGGGAACATATTCATTGGTATTTTCAGTCAACAATGCCTCGTCTGTTTCATCTACAATTTGTTTTGGAGGAATACAAATGCAATCTCAACTCTATGGCAATTATACATATTCATTGGTAAATACGAATATGTTAAAATTATACTATCCATTTGATAATTATGTAGGATATGGTTTGTTGTCTAATTATGCCACCGGTTCAAGTGTTACGGATGCTTCTTTAGTGGGTTCATTTATACAATCAAATTCTCCTACACCGGTAACAGGAGCCGGATATATATGTACCAACGGTGTCAATTCATACGCACAAATCGGTAGTTGGACGTGTCCAACTAATAATATTAATAATGGGTTTACCATTACTGGTTGGTATTATCCAACCATGACTACCGAACCATCCGGTTCAACATTGTATTCTTTTTCAAACAATTCAGGAGGAACTATATCGCTATATACGAACCCAGGCGGATATTTAGATTTTTCATGCAACGGCGTGAATTCGGCCAACCAATACATTAATTCAACCATGATTTCTAGTAATCAATGGACCATGATCACCATGACATGTTCCGGACGTTCAGATGGTAGTGGAAATTTCAATTATTATATCAATAATGCAATGGTAGGTTCAAACATTGCCAGATGGCCAAATGTAGCAAGTTCATATACAAAAAATTACATCGGTGGAGTTCCTTACCAAGCACCTCCTACAGATCTTTCCGGATATACTCCTCCTATTCTTGGTTATTTTGCAGGGTACATAGATGAATTTCGTGTTTACAATCGCGTATTATCCACACAAGAAATAAATTGTTTATTAAATATAAATATGAACAATAATTCTACGTATGCAAATGTAATTGATATGACAGGAGCAAATTTCTACTATATTTTCCAATAAAAAAACATAATACTATTTTAGAAAGAAACTATGAACATTGTATTTTCATTCGTGCTTGAGATACTTTTATGGACATTGACAATATATTTCACCATATATTGTTTGAAAAATTATATTGACGGAAAAAACATATTGTATTCGTCATTTTTACATCTATTACTTATTTTATTCACAATTTATCTATATTCAGCAGAAAAATTATATTAAATAAAAAAAAGAGTTTTTTATTTAATTTCGTTGATAACCATATTAAATATACATAGCCAACAAACTTTGATTCTGATTTTCTTCGTTGTGAATCAGAATGTCCACATCTTTTTTAGTAACTGTATAAGGAAAGCTGACTTTAATATCCGCATTTTTACCCAAGATAGGAATATTATCCGTTTCCGTTCCACTACTACGCATCAAACGAAACAAATTCAACTTGGTATGAATAATCTCCAAACAACGATTCAAATTACGAACACCTTCCTCTTTTTGTGTAAATCTAGGGGTTGAAATTAGATATTGGAGCACTTCATCTGAGATAATAATATCACCTTCTTTAAAATTCACTTGTTCACGAATTTTCGGTAACATGTATTTTTTAGCAATGACTACCTTTTCAGCACAATCATAACCTTTGGTTTTAATCCGATACATTCTATCTCTTAGAATGGGATTGACTGCATTCTCATCATTATAACTGAAAATGAACAGACATTTACTTAAATCAAAATCTACTTCGGAGAAATACTTGTCGTGAAATTGACTGTTTTGACTCTTGTCAATCAAATGAGTCAAAATACCCGTGATTTCTTGACCACGTGCAGAATCACTTAGTTTGTCCAATTCATCAAAGTAAATGACTGGATTCATACATTTACTGTCAATCAGGATTTGTACAATTTTACCCCATAAACTTCCCTCGTACGTATAGGAATGTCCCTCTAAGAAACTGGCATCACCGGCGCCACCCAATGAAATAAAGGCGAATTCTCTGCCGAGAATCTTACTAATTCCTTCTTTACTTAGACTTGTTTTACCTGTGCCAGGAGGTCCATGTATCGCAATTGCGGAACCCATGGCATCAGGATTGGTAATCCATTGTCCCATCATTTGCAAAATTTGTAATTTAGCATCATCCAATCCGTATACACAGTCGTCCAGGTGTCCTTTGGCATTTTTCATAAATTGATCACATACATCCATTCCGTCATTCATATTGACAGAAAGATTTTTGTACACATTGAATGGTACACGCATGAATGTATCAACCCATGTTTTCATTTTATGATATTCCGAATCACCTTGTTCCATGGATTTCATAATGTTCAGTTTTTGCATCACGGTTGCCTTGTATTTGATAGGCAGTTTTGTTTGTAACAGTGCCAATCGGTACGGTTTGTCAATATGAATGTGTTCATTGATTATTTTCAATTCATTCATAATTGCTTTTTGTTCTTTATGTGACAATTTTTTCTTGAAATAATCAATTTCAGCAGTGGCATTTTTCATTTCAGTTTTGGTAAGTTTGTGATAATCTTTGGCATTTTTTGTACGGGTATTTTTCACCAATTTGCGAATGGAATCACTACATGTTTTCAGTGTACTTAGACACATTTTACTGTTGGGATTTTTCTTCAATTGGTCCGACAAGATACGCCGTATGTCAATCAATTCTTTGTATTCTTCTTCCACTGAAGGCTTTTTTGTTTCTTCCTCTACGTCGGTGGAAGATTTTTTATGTTTTGAATTGTGTTTTGAATTCTTTATATTCTTCGTATGTTTGTCTTTGGTAAACGCAGAGCAATCAATTTCTTGATAATCTTCTTTCATAAATGTTTTTTCATCTTCACTGTTACATTCATCATTGTCGTCTTCCAATGCTTGTTCAATTTCTGCATTTTCCACATCTTCATACGTTTCGTACATGGATTCTTCGCCACCGGCTCCACCTCCTCCACCAAACACAATGTATACATTTTTTTTTTCCTCTTCTTCCTCCTCATCATCCTCATCATCATCCTCTTCTTCTGAATCATCTTCTGAATCGTCTTCCGATTCAGATTCATCCAATACTTCCACCTTTTTGTTTTTTTTAGATTTTGACTTGTTGGATTTTTTCGTTTCCAATTCCAACTGTTGCTTTGCTTTGATTCGTTTGATAAACTTTTTGACTTGCTCATCATCCGTGTTTTCATCCTCATCGTCTGATTCTTGTACATGTTTCTTTGAGTAAGTGGAACGTGTCTTTAATTTATTTTTTTGTATTTGATAGGAAGATTTGTTTTTTTCCGGAGGATGATACGAAGAATCGTCGCTTTCGGTTTCCCACTCCAATTCATCTTCCTCCTCCTCCTCACCCGAAGAGGATTCACTGTCCGAATCCATCTTCTTTTTTCGTTGGGTTTTCTTTTTGTCTTTTTCATTTTCAGAATGACGAGTATTCTTGTCACTCTTACTCATCTTTTTGAATTCTCTGACGGATGACATGATTGATTTGATTCTGAAAGTTATAACGGATATGTATATTGTGTTTTGTATATTTATGTTTCTAGAATCAATTTTTTTCTTTGATAATAAAAATTGATTTCAAAACAAAAGAAAAGGATATAATAATATCATATACCTATATACTATTGACACATCGGTTGTCGCACATATTTTCACAGTTTCACGAATAATATGTCAAAAAGTCAACGTTCAAAAATGTTGAAGGAAAAGACGCCATCGCGGATTATTGGAATTCAATTTAGTATGTTGTCTCCGGACGAAATTCGTAAGAATTCCGTGGTTGAAATTACTTCCCGTGATACCTATATCAACAACAAACCATGTATTGGTGGGTTGTTTGATCCAAGAATGGGAGTATTGGAACCCGGAACCATCTGTCCTACCGACGGTATGATCTACATTGATACACCTGGATATTTTGGTCACATTGAATTGGCTAGACCCGTATTCTTTATCCAACATTTAAAAGAAATCATGAAGATTTGCAATTGTGTTTGTTTTAAATGCAGCAAATTACTCATTAATAAAAATCAACATAATCATATACTCACACGTGATGGTGAAACACGTTGGGATTATGTGTCTGCATTGGCAAAAAAAATAAAACGATGTGGGCAAGAAACCGACGATGGTTGTGGTTACAAACAACCGGACAAAATCAAACAGGAAGGAATGTCCAATATCATTGCTACCTGGGAAAAAATGGGGGAATTGAAATTGACACCGGAAATTATTTTGAAAATATTCAAACGCATTTCCGACGATGATATTTTCTTCATGGGATTCAATCCACTTTGGTCACGTCCCGAATGGATGATTTGTCAAGTGTTACCTGTTCCTCCACCCGCAGTTCGTCCATCGGTCAAACACGACGCACAACAACGTTCGGAAGATGATTTAACCCATATTTATAGCAACATTATCAAATACAACAACAATTTGAAAGAACGATTGAATTCCCAAGATACCAATTCCTATGCGATTGAAGTATTGACAACCATCTTGCAACATTCCATTGCCATGATTGTGAATAACAAAATCAAAGGGGTGGATCCAATGGCGCAACGTTCGGGTCGTCCTTATCAATGTATCATGGGTCGTATCAATAGTAAAAATGGACGTATTCGTGGTAATTTGATGGGGAAACGTGTGGATTTTAGTGCACGTTCCGTCATTACTGGTGACCCCAATTTGTCCATTCGGCAATTGGGAGTTCCTATGAAAATCGCCAAAAATTTGACCAAACCCATGGTGGTCAATGACATGAATCGTGACTATTTGATGAAACTGGTTCAGAATGGTCCCGACGAATATCCCGGTGCGAAAATTTTGGAAAGAAAGAATGGTGAAAACATCTCCCTGCGTTATGTAGACCGTGCTTCGGTACAATTGGAAAATGGTGACATTGTTCATCGTCACATGATGGACGGAGATATCGTGTTATTTAATCGGCAACCTTCTTTACACCGAGCTTCCATGATGGCTCACATAGTGAAAATTATGAAGGTTGGTGATTCATTTCGCATGAACGTTGGGGTAACAAAACCGTACAATCAAAATTAGGTTGTCAACAGGAGGCGTTAAAAGCGTGCCACCTCCTAGTGAATAAATCATTCTATTGGTTTATTTGCAACACGACCAAATTGCGGGAACGTCCTGAGAGCCTTTACTACCACCCTATTGTTGGAAACAACGGATAGGGGATCTCGGTTAATAGCCGAACCCGATGGTAAAAATGTAAAGGATTGGGCAATCCGCAGCCAAGCTTCTAAGTCCGTTATGATAAGGATATGAAGAAGGTTCAACGACTTGATGATCGTGGTTCTCAAATGAAGGTCTAATCAACCCGATGAGGAATAAGGTAAAGTCTGGTCCTGATACGAAAGGTCAGGTGAATTCTATTTCACTGGGTGAGTGAAGTATAATTCTGTAAAACACAACGGCTGATTTTGACGGGGACGAGATAAATATTTGTCTCTAACATGTGGCTGCTTATTAAGTTGTAGACAATACTTAGTAAGGAAAACAGTGGAATGTCTGCTTGTTTAATATTTTGGACAGAATGTTAGACAAATATAACCATATAGTCAATGTATTAAATCACATAAAAATAGCTCATATAACATATTAATATATGTTAGAAATTTACAACAAAGACGAGTTTCATAAAGTTGTTGGTGAAATATACAAAATAACAAATACAGTAAACAATAAATGTTATATCGGTCAAACACGAAGTCATCGCTTAAATCATGATAAGTATAGACCATTTGGATATTTGGGAAGATTTAATCATCATATTAGTAGTGCACGTTCAAATACTACAAATCATTGCAGTTATTTGAATTCAGCCATACGCAAATATGGTCCTACTAATTTTATATGTGAACTTATTCAAACATGTAATGTGGATGAACTAGATACATATGAATGTATTAACATTATTAATCATTCTTCCAAATATCCAAATGGATATAATTTAACGAACGGAGGACAAAAAATTGGTCACATAAATGGTACAAAAATTGTATTTCATGATCCCAATACTGTCCAATACGAACGTGAAAAAGTGTCATTGAAACGAAGTGATTATACAAAACAATTGATTTCTGAGCGTATTAAATTTGCAAAAAAAGATATCACACACCGTGAAATGCAAATGAAACATACACAAAATCAACATAAAGAACAAAAGTTTGACCGATATAAACATGTTACTGTAGACGTAAATAATCTTGAACAATACATGTATGTAATTCGTAACAACAAAGAAAATTACGAATTCATACGTGTAAAAATTCAAGGAATTAAAACCAACTTCGTAGGTAAGTATGAAACAATATTTGAAACTAAAAAACGAGCTATACAATTTATAAATGATTTAATACAATGGCAACACAACCAAATTGCGGGAAACTCCTTAGAGACTTCACAGACCACCTCATTGTTGGAAACAACCGATGAGGGAACTCGGGTAATGACCGATCCCAATGGTAAAACCGGTGAAGTATTGGACAATCCGCAGCCAAGCCCCTAATCTCGTTATGATAGAGAATGGGGAAGGTTCAACGACTTGATGATTGTGGGTCTCATATGATGGTCTAATCAACCTGATGAGGCATAAGGTAAAGTCTAGTCCTGAATGAAAGTTCAGGTTGGTACCCGCATTTATTTCCACACGATTAATGCAGCCAAAATGGAATATGCATGTCCCCCAGAGTGTAATAACAGAAACAGAGCTGCGTCATTTGGCAGCAATCCCATATCAAATTATTAACCCCGGCTCTAACAAACCCATTATTGGAATCTTTCAAGACTCTCTCTTAGGTTCTTTTCGTTTCACCCGAAAAGACATTACCTTTACTCCTTTGGAAGCCATGGGTTTACTCATGACCTTTCCCAATGTTAATGTAGATGAATTACGTAAATTAGGCAGCGAAATCACCAGTTTTGACATTATCTCCCAAATTATGCCTCCTCTAACTCTTAAATACAAAACATCACTATTTGACGACAACGAAGATGCCAAAACATCCAACAACATGTTAGAAATTCGTGCAGGTAAGTATATTCGTGGACAAATGGAAAATGGCGTATTTGCTGCGGCAACCAAAGGTATTTTACATCGTATTTGTAATGATTATGGTAACATTGCTTGTGCAGATTTCAATGATAATATGCAAAACATTGTTACCGAGTATATGAAAACGAGTTCATTCAGTGTAGGTATTAGTGATTTGATTGCCGACCGTAAAACGTACGAAGAAATTTCAGAATGTATCAAGCAACAAAAAATGGAAGTACAGACGATTATTGACAAAGTACATCTCGGTATTTTTGAAAATACCACCGCCAATACCAACATGGCACAATTTGAATTGATGGTAAGTAATGTTCTGAACAAAGCTACAGATAATGCCGGTAAAATTGGTAAAAAATCACTCAGCAAAGACAATCGGTTTCTAATGATTGTCAATTCCGGTTCCAAAGGTAGTTTGATCAATATTTCTCAGATGATTTCTTGTTTGGGACAACAATCGGTAGACGGTAAACGTATTGCGTACGGATTTGATGACCGTACCTTGCCACATTTCAAAAAATACGATGATTCACCCACTTCGCGTGGATTTGTGGAAAACTCTTATATTACTGGATTGAATGCTCCCGAGTTATTCTTTCATGCGATGGCTGGTAGAACTGGCTTGATAGATACGGCAGTAAAATCCGTTACCAGAGAAACCACCATTCTTATTTTAGAAGATGGACGTCCAAAATATACCGAAATAGGTGCATGGATTGATGCACAGTTGGACGCAACAGAAAACAAAAAACACGTGGAACATTCACCCAATGACCGCAACCTAGAATTATTAAATATTCCATTAGATAAAGTGTATATTCCCACTGGCGATGAAAATGGTAAAATTACCTGGGGAGAAGTGACAGCAGTCACGCGTCATGACCCTGGAGAACGTTTGTACGATGTAACCACCCAAAGTGGACGCAAAGTAACTGTGGCAGAAAGCCAGAGTTTACTCATTTGGGATAAGGAAACCTCTACATTTGTACCAAAACATTCTACGTTGGTTCAGGTCGGGGATGCTGTTCCAGTTACCATGAATTTATGCAAATCACCGATTGTATTGGATCATATACTTCTATCGGATTATTTACCCAAGACAGAATATGTGTACGGAACCGAATTCAACCGAGCAATTCAAATGATGGAATATGCTATGGAACAACGAAAAGAAATACCCAACGTAGGTTCTCAAAAGCCTGCCTACAAACAAATTCCACGAGGTTGGTGGAAAGAACACAACGGCACGAGTTTTGTGCTTCCCTATACCAAAAAATCATCACTACAACGTACCTCTGTCCGTTCACGTCTTGACCATATTCAAGACGGATTTGTATATCCGTATCATTCTCATCGGGAAGTTGCTCCGATAGCAGATACATTTGAATTGACAGAAGAAAATGGTATCTTCCTCGGTTTATTCTTGGCGGATGGACATTCATCAGATGGACATCATATTACGATTACCAAAAACAACGAAAACATTCGTGCATTTGTACGTGCCTGGTTTACCAAACACGGAATTGTGTACCGAGAGCGTGTACGTGTTGTTGACCACGAAGATGCGGTGATAAAAGGAACCACTACCACCATTACAGGAACATGCAGTGTATTCGCTCAATTTCTGGACAAATGGGTTGGACATGGTTCTGCTAATAAATATGTACCTACCGAAGCCTTTGTAGCCAACGATGACTTTGTCAAAGGCATCTTGAACGGATATATTTCAGGAGACGGTTATGTTGATATTCAACATAAGGATATTGCGGTGTCTTCGGTGAGCAAACGATTAATTGAAGGAATATCCATGTTATGTTCTAAAATTGGAATTTTCGGTAAAATATCATACAAAAAAACGAAACCCAACAACGCAACCCAAACACCATTACCCATATACAATTTATCCATCCGTGCAGAATGGGGTAAACTATTTACAGACAACATTACCCTTATTGAACCAAACAAAAATAGACGATTACAATCAATCGTTTGGACACTGTCCCATCGTAATTTCAAATCGCACAATGATGTAGTATTGGATCCGATAGTTACCATTCAAATCACTGGTGTTGAAAAACATCCCAAGTTGTATGACCTAACAATTCCATCCACATTAAATTTTGGCTTGACAAATGGTCTCATTTGTCGTGATACCTCCCAAACCGGATATATCCAACGCAGGTTGGTCAAAGGTTTGGAAGACTTGTATATTTCCTACGACATGACGGTACGAAATAACAAGGGTAAAATCATCCAATTTCAATATGGTGATGACAATTTTGACTCTATCAAAGTGGAAAATCAAATACTTCCTCTTGCTGAAATGTCACTGGAAGATATCTATATGCATTACGATTTGCCAGGTACAAGTGAAGCTGAAAACAATTTGCGCATGTCTATTTTCACCAAGACAACCATTTCACGTATGAACAAACAACGAGTGCAATGCAAAGAAATGTGTCACAAATACATTGAACGTTTTGTTGAAGCACGTGATTTGTTGATTAACAAGGTATTCAACAATCAAAATGAAAAATCGGTACGTATTCCAGTAGCATTCCAATACATCATTGCAAACATTCATGGACAATTGCATCTGGATGAGAATTCAGCGGTGGACATTACCCCACTAGAAACGTTTCAGATGGTAGAAGAATATTATCAACGTATGAATTCCATTCCGTGTGTCAAAACCAATCAGTTGTTTGAAATGATTTATTATTACTATTTGAATCCCCGCGATTTGTTGGTGAAACGGCGATTTCATCAAAAAGGACTGGAATTGTTGTTGGAAACCATTCTTCTCAAATTCAAGGAAGCTTTGGTACATCCGGGAGAAATGGTGGGGGTAGTTGCAGCTCAAAGTATAGGTGAACCAAGTACGCAACTTACACTTAATACATTTCATCATACAGGTGTTTCCAGTAAAACCAATGTGACGCGTGGTGTGCCAAGAATTGAAGAAATTTTGCGTTTGACGAAAAATCCTAAAAATCCATCCATGACTGTATATCTTCATCCACTAGACGAAGCCGACAATGAAAAAGCTAATAACTGTGCAATGAAAATCACCCATACCAAACTCATTGATGTGGTCAAAAACATTCAAATATGTTTTGACCCCATGGTACAAGTGACCCAAATAGAAGATGACCAGTTGTTGATGGAACAATTCTATCAATTTGAACAAATGGTGGAAGAATGTATTGCGGCACCAGAACGTAAAACGGATGAACCAACCAAATCCAAATGGATTATTCGTATGGAAATTGACAAGGAAACATTGGTAGATAAAAACATTTCCATGGATGACATTCATTTTGCGATTGCCAATAGTGATTATGGTAAAGAAATTCAGTGCATCTTTTCGGATTTCAACATGGACAAATTAATCTTTCGTATACGAACCAATGCCAATATGTTTGATAAGAAAACTAGCAAACGTGGTGTACCAAATCCATTGGACCAATCCGACGATATTTATCTCTTGAAAAATTTCCAGGATGCCTTGCTCAATCAAATCGTATTAAGAGGTATTAACAGTATTCAGAATGTATTACCTAGAAAATTACAAAACATCATTGTCAAAGTAGAAGACAAATATATCAAAAAAGACACGTGGGTGTTGGATACAACTGGTTCCAATTTGTTAGATACGTTGGCTCTGGATTATATTGACTCTACACGAACCCATAGTAATGATATCAAAGAAGTATTCAATGTGTTGGGTATTGAAGCAGCTAGACAATGTATTCACAATGAATTGGTGGAAGTGATGGCGTTTGCTGGTGCGAGTATCAACTATCATCATACCAGTTTACTATGTGATCGTATGACTTGTAACAAAGACATGGTTTCTATTTTCCGTTCGGGGTTGTTGAATGACAATGTGGGACCCATTGCCAAGGCGACGTTTGAAGTACATACGGAAGTATTTCTGACTGCCGCCAGACATGCAGAATTTGACCATATGCGAGGTGTATCTGCCAACATTATGTGTGGTCAACAAGGAACGTATGGTACGAATGCATTTCAAATCGTACTGGATATGAAAGCCTACGAAGGTATTCAGAACGCACCCTACGGACGTCGTAATGTGTCACAAGAAATAGAAAAAGGCATGGCCCAGGGTCAAACTGATGAATTTCTTGTACAGATATTGAAATACAGAACAACATTGTCAACGTCAAACGTATGAATGAAAACGTGGCGGTTTGTTATGACGATGGGTATGAAGTCGGATTCTAATACGTAAATACAAAACATATAAACATTTTTTTTGTATATACATCATCATGCCCAACGATTGTTACAATATTATTCAGAATATTTCACACGACAACCCTGAAATTATCAAACGTCTTGTTGATGTATTATCTCAAAAAACTCCCTCTTTCTTTTCCGAGTTTCTACCTTGTCCCCCACATGAAACACTCGTTTCCTACTGGGGAACAAAATGGGATGTATATGATGTTGATATTACAGAAATCAACGAGAATACTCTGAAAATATCGTTTTATACTGCATGGACACCACCTATCAACGCATATTCACAATTAGAAAAAATAGGGTTTACCATTGATGCTATGTTTATGGAATCAGGATTTGATTTTTGTGGATATTGGTTAGGGGGCAAAATGCTTCCAACAACTAACTTAAACGGTGATAAAGTCACTGGAGGACTTTGGTCAGAAGGACAAAGTCCTTCAACAACTAAGTCAGAAGGACAAAGTCCTTCAACAACTAAGTCAGAAGGACAAAAGATTATGTTTGAAAATGTAAAAGATCGTCTAGACGAAATTCCGGAAGATTTTCATTTCTATTTCCAAGATAATAATGAAGATGATGAAGAGGAAGAGATGTAAAGAATTCATGTTATATTGTGGTTATATCATGAATTTATGTTGGTTATGTATTTTTTATCTACCGTGTTGGTTAATCCATGGATTGATGCCACCGATGAAAACCCCGATAAATGTATTCATAAACAACCCATTTATCACATATTCCTCTGGACTCCACGCTATTGCGAAGCAGCAGCGTCGTCCTTCTGAATATGCGTGGTTATCCTCCTCTCTGCTACGGATACCACATCAATACATGAAAAATGACAATGAAATGGAGACACCTATTTTGCACGACATGATTCCCAAACAAAATCAACCGAATAAAATTCAAGAATGGTTACGTTTGTCACGATTGCCTAAGAATATTGTATCCAGTTCGTTACTCACCTTCATGGGTGCCTATATTTCTCATCCAGATACATGGATGATATGGATAACTTCGCCACCATTTTGGGCAGCCTACGGTATGGTTCAGTGTATAACCGCATCCAGTATGATTATCAATGATATTTATGATTTGGAATTAGATAAACATCAACATCCCGACCGTCCCCTGATTCTTGGTACCATAACCATGAATGAAGCCTATGTTTCAGTATGGACTCTGTTCTCATTCTCTTTTGTTCTAGGTTTACAATATTTACCACCGATTATGGATCCACTATGGATGGCAAATATAGGATTGATTGTATTGTATACACCTTTTTTCAAAAAAATCACCTTGGTAAAGAATATGGTTTGTGCAACCATAGTTGCATCCACCATACCATTTATGGCAATTGCGACAATCAATCCTATAGATTTAATTTCGCTTTATGAACAACATTGGACTTCTATGTGGATTACTACGCAAATCACATTCATGGCGTCTATGTACATAGAAATGTTGTTAGACATTTTGGATGAAAACGGAGACCGTGAATCGCATATACAAACCATCCCGGTTCGTTATGGACCGATTTTTACTATGCAATTATTACGTATTTTTTTGTTATTATCCTATATTTCAATATTTATGCAAACCGCAATGGTAAACAATTATACAGATTTTTTCTATGCAAATTCATCTTATTTTTTGTTTTATTACGGATGGAACATGGTCAACAAAGATATCAATCGTGAAAATGTAATCAAAGCTATACAAATGACTACCTTTGCTTTGATTCTTTTTTTAGTACTGAATATTTTATGATTTCTTACGTGTCACACGAACCACTTTTTTAGACTGTAAAAACCGTTCCAAAGATTGGGTATTGGAAGATTGAGTTTTCAGTCCATTGCGAAAAATAGGTTCCATTTCTCCCAGTTCATCTATTTTAAAAGAGGAATCAATCAAAGAATAGGAAGGATATTTGTCTTTTTCTATAGTCAATGGTGAACGTATGAACCACAATGAACCATACAAAAGAACGGGGTCATCGGTTTGTGTTTCATAATCATAATGTGTATTTAAAAATAACCACAAATCGGTAGGTTGTGTACCGACAGAAGTCATTTTAATTTTACTGGCAGTAAACAATACTATCGGAATATCCCATACTTTGGATAAAATCCACCAATCCAAATCTGTTAAAAAATAATCTTCCGTACGAATGACAGTAGACAAATCATTGGATACGGACAACAATAGATTCTTATTTTGGTCTTTCAAAGTACGAATTATTTTATCACCATGAATGGCCATGTAAGGTTCGTATCCTTTCCATAGGTCATTCTTGATTTCTATGATGGTTTTGGGTGGAAAATTAGCTAATCGTAATAAATTGATTGCCACTGCAAAAGTACACGCGGGTGAATTTCCCATAAAGAAAAATTCACGTGTATTTTTAGGAAAAGAACGTTTCCAAATACTCCGATTGTTTCCTTCCACCAGTGATTCTTTTTCGCCTTTTTTTACAATACATTCCGTCATTACGAAAGATGAATATATATCTTTGGGAAGTTTACGTATCATTGTTTGTTGTTCTTCCAAAGAAACCGTGGGATGAAACGATTCTTCCAAATGTTTGGCTGGTTCAGCAGTATCATAATTGGTTTGATGTACAAATTCCGATACATTGAATGGTATCATATCTTGAAAATATTCATCATTCAAGAAGGATTCTAATATCAATATTTCGTTAGGTGACAATACATAATCTGTCATTCCTGTAGCAATATTCAAAAACGTTTTGGGTTGAAATAAAAATTGTTGAATACGCCGAAAGCGTAACAATTCATCCGCCAATCTCAAAAAATAAATATTCTTAGTACTGCAATCCATTCCTTCTGTTTTACATGTTTCTGAATCATATAGTAAATGTGTCATAGGTAAATGTAACATGGTTCCACGACAATATTTTTGTTCTCCACGGTCATTGGTGGGTTTATCTGGTCCTCCCATACATTCAAATATAGTTGAATTTGCCATAGATACCAAATCCGCTTCCGAGTATTCCAAATATCCGATATGTTCACGAGAAATATTTTCCAAGGCAGTAGATATTTCGGAGATTGCATCTGAAAATGTTTCGGGGGTTTTCTCATATACTTGAATAATATGTAATATCTGTTTTTTAACACTACGATTTTCAAAATTATTCAACAATTGTCGTAAAATTGCCCGAAATACTTGATAAAATTGCGTTTCCAACGACACACGTACCATAAATTGTTCTCTTTTGGAGTCACCGTGAACAGTCATCGCCAATGTTTTATCCGCGGAAATATCATCGGAATGTTTTAATATGGGTAAATCATCATCTATAGGTGGTTCATGAGGAAATACGGGAACCACTTGCATGGTTTTGGTATAAATTCCAGTTACAACCTTTTTCAGTGGGTCCACAATTTTATACATAGGTTCACATAACATTTGTTGTTTTGATTCGGAAACGACATCACGTAATCTGTACAATGTTTGTGAATATGTTTTCCATAGATCAGTATCGGAAGATACTGCTTGGGTAAATTGTGTTTTAACACGTTGAATTGCACGTTCTTTGAATGATTGTTTTATTTTAGGCATTTTATGATTAGTTTCGGACATGTATATTACAGGATAAGAGGATTCCATCAATGCTGCGGAAGGAATACAGGGAACAATCACACCATTTTCCAATTGTAAATTGCGTTTATGTACATAAAATCCGGTTACTTTGCCTTCCAAATTCCATATTTGAACACGAATTACGTAGTTGTATTCTTCCAATATGCGTTCTGTTTCTCTCGCTGACCAATTCTTGGGAACATCTTTTGTGGATATTTCATCCGACACTGGTACACAGTATTGATGAGTAGTAGTGTCTACCATTTCTAAAACACGTCGTAAAGAAGATGTAGAAGATTCCAACATAAATCCTGTTCGTTTTTCTATGGTAATGTCTTTGTCAATGAATTGATAAATTGGTTCATAGAATAATCCGCGTTTCAATATAAAAAAAGATTCTTTTTTTGCATCAAACATAGAGTTCAAACTGGGTGGACATAATAATTCCACAGCGAGTTCATCATCACTCAATTCCAAAATTATTAAATTGCATCCACCCGGTATCAAAGATGAAACAGAATCCGAAAGAATATCCCATAGATACGTATGGTCAATGTTGGTTTGTGTATTTTGAATGTATGTTAAAAAATGTTCAAATGTTCGTACTGATTGTTCAAAGAAAGAACGTTGTATTGGATCTTCTTGGTCAATGGTTTTATAAAAACGTGTTGAAGAATATTTTTCTAAATTAATTTCGGAAGATTGATTTTTCTGACCAAATTTATCAGGTGACTTTGTCACCTTTGAAATTAGTTGTTGAGGGACTTTGTCCCTCTGACCAAATACAGATAAAAATGCGCCATTTTGGTAAGTAATAAAACTATCCAAATTCATATGTTCAGTAAATATTGTACGAAATGAAGATACATTTATAGGCGTTTCAGTAGGACGTTTGGCATTGTATATTTCTGTAAATAATCCCAAAAAAGATTGTCGTTTAGGTTGTTCAATTCCATAAAGTAAAAAACATGGTTGATTCGGCAATACACGTGTTGCATTTAAATTAGACGTCAACAATTTGGAATAATCTACTTGAAGAAAATATTGGACAGCTTTAGGTAACATAGACCATCGGTTTTGTGTAATAGGTGGACGTGAAGAATATTTCAAAATGACTCGTTCTTCTTTGATATTTTTAGAAATTGCAATACTGGATGGTTCTTGTTTTTGTTCTTCTATATTTTCTTCCTCTTCATCCTCTTCATCGGGGGCGGTACCTTGACATTGTTTTGTTCGCAACACATGCATTTTTTTTTTAGAAGTATCCCCTTCAAAACAACAGGGTGTACACAATTCAGTAGGGTGTTTTTTAGGGTCTTCAAATCCAGGATAAGCATATTTGTCGGAAATTTGCACATCATCTTTGCATATTCCTTGTTGATATTCATCTTCGGTAAGAATACGTTGTTGAGATGCACACCAATATTTTGGACAAGCGTACCAAAATTTTTTGGAAGGTGTAGAAGCATATTGTACCGTTTTCAAACTGGGGTCTTTTGTCTTGGCTTCTTCCAATTCTTCTTGATTTAACGAAATAGGTTGACGTTTTTTTTGACATGACCTCCCATACGAATCTTTACCTTCCAATTGAAAAAGTTCCATATCACGTTCATTCAAACGGTCCAAACGTGTTTTGATACGTTTTTTACCTACACCACCAAATAAAAATCCTTCCTCCTCTTCTTCCTCTTCTTCGTCTCCCTCTTCCTCTTCAGCCTCTTCTTCCTCGGCTTCTTCCTCTTCAGCCTCTTCTTCCTCGGCTTCTTCCTCTTCAGCCTCTTCTTCTGGTTGTAAAGATTCCAATTCGGCGGTTTCATCTACATCCATAGCGGGTGCATCAAATACAATCTTTTCACAAAATTCAGTTTTAGGAATAGATTCAAGATTCGTTACCAACCCCAACATAGATAGCATGTATTTTTCCAACATTTGAATGTATTGAATGGTAGGTAAATCCATAGATTCCTGGAACATAGATGCTTTCGCAGTTCGTTTATGAACACGCCCTTTTCTTCCAACAATATATTCGTCCGAGCCCTCTGAAGATTTATTGGTAATTTCAGAGGTCATTCGTCCACAATCGCGGCAATATTTGTAAATATCAATGACAATTTGTTGATTTTCGTAATGTATTTCTATGGGGAAAGAATATTCGCGAGTGGAATTTCGTCGTAATATGCGAATTTCTTGGTCCACTTCGTATTTGTCTATTCTATGTTTGGCTTGTTCTTTAGACAAAGAATAATTAAGTATCAAACTTTGTATGATATTGATTTCGGGTTTTCCTTGTCGTTGAAATTCTTTGATTAATTGTCCCTGACCTTCGTAATCACTATACACTCGTTTGTATTTAAGAACAATGTTTCCATTCATATCAGTCTCTTCATTTACATCTTCGTATACATCAAATATGTTTCTAAAACAGGGTAATTCTTTCATGATAGAAAAAAATTGTGAATAACGCATAGTCCATCGCGCATGATAATGTTTTAATCCAATCGTTGTAGATTCAATGGTTTCAAACAAAGGCAATGAATAACCACTTTTTTGTAAAAAAGCATTCATATGTTCCAACAGTGGATTGATTTTAACGCGTAATATTTGATCTAATTTCTCCGTGGTTTCTTCTATGGAATTTTCACAATAAATATGTACATTTCCGTGATTATCTAACATAACAAACATTTCCAAATCTTCCACATCTTCTTCACCATCCTCATTACGTTTAGGTAAATAGTAAATGATACTTTGTCGTTTGGTAAATTTACAAAATATGAATATTTGACGTTTAGACAATACCGGTATTCGTTTACCATTTTTTGAAGTTCGTTTTGAAAACAAACGTAAAATATTTTCTTTGTTTTTTCCAGGATTGTACATAATAGCTGGAACAAATGGAACCGAAGATATATTTTTGAACAAAATATCCAAAGGAATTCTAGTTTTATTCATCATAACAAATGTAAATTCCTTTACTTGACGGTCTATTCTAGGTAATTCATTAGAAACAATTTCCATTTTGTCATCCACAAGTTCCATATAAGCACGCGTTTGATCCATGTTTGACATGTGTTCAATCATTTTTTTTGTATTTATTTCTGAACCCTGAGTATTTTTAGGAAAATAGTACGGAATTACATCAGCCGGAATGTCTTTAGACAAACATACATAGATTTCATTTTGAAACATGGGCATATAACGTAATACCAAATGATGTTCTTGTGGATAGATAATTTGATAAGGTTTCCATCCTTGTTCTTTCCATTCTTTCAATACTTCGGGTGTACAGTACACTGGATTCACGGGAAATGTATAATCAGTAGAGTTACCAAATACTTTTCCATATTGAAATCCCATAGGAACATATTGTAAAATTCCTTCCATCGTATTTTTTTTATCCACAATGATTTGTTGAACTGCTTCTAAAAACAAATTCATGTCTGCATCGGGTGATAATTGAAAGGGTAATGAAAAATTCTTTAAAAATGTTTGCATTTTGGTAAATGTCAATTCGGTAGTGGTATGTTTGGTAATTTCTTGGTACAATGTTTCCACATCTAATTCGGATTTTGACACATGACGACGTGTAAATAAATACATGGATTCTATGATAGGATAATTGTCAGGAACATCACCATATTCTTTTTTACGTACATCACCCATCGCCTTGGCAATTTTCAGTTTCAAGGTATGAATGGAATCATCTGGATATATTTGTTGTGATGCACGGAAACTAGATTCTTTCGGTTCAGTTTGACTAAATGAATATGTTTCTGAAATACGCATGGTTCCGTTAGATACATCCAATACATGTACCAAAATGTTTTTTGTCATATCAAATTCTGGAAGAATTTCCATTTGAGGGTTGGATATTTCCAATCTCTCACCAATATTTTCCGGAGCATTTTCTTCTTCTTCTTGGTATTCCTCAGGTACTGGTTCTTCGGGAAATGTATTTTGTTGAATATCAGATGCCTCCACTACGTTCTCGGTATCATCACCCAATTCTACCGTTCTACGAACGTCCGCCTTGGGGTCTTCTAGTATAACTCGTCCTGAAAAAGATGGAGGACGAGTTCCTGGTTCAATTTCGTCGTCTCTTTCCTGCATGGAATATGAATATAATATACTATATTATACTACTAGGAATACTACCCAACATGAAAAAGGCTCTTTTGATTGGTATTAATTATATCAATAATTCACAAGTATCACTCCGTGGATGCATTGACGATGTTGTAAATATGGAAAACATATTAATAAACCAGTATGGTTATAGTTCTGACAATGTCGTAACATTACGTGATGATAACGCGGACATCTCATTACAACCTACCCGTGAAAATATTTTATTACAACTTCAACATTTGGCAACTGTTTCTGAAAATTGTGACGAAATATGGATTCATTACAGTGGTCACGGTTCTTTGATAAATGAAACAAATCGTAGTATGTTGGTTCCTATAGATTATGAAACCAACGGTTTCATTCAAGATATGGAATTATTTGCCATTGTTCAGCAAATACTTTGTAAAACTATCATTGTCGCAGATAGTTGTAATAGTGGTTCCATATGTGATTTAGAATGGAGTTATGAATATTTGTACGGATTGAATTTTATGCGAACACAATTGAATCATCAATTTATACTCAATCCCAATATTTTTGTATTAAGTGGTTGTAAAACATTACAAAATAGTGCAGAAATATTTGATATTGAATCTAATCAATATGAAGGTGCCTTTACGGATGCCTTGTTACATGTTATGAAGTCAAACTCCTATACCATCTCTTTGGGAAAACTGATGCAATGTGTATGTGCATGGTTGGTAAGTCAAGGTATTACTTCTCAAAAACCCATGTTGTCTTCTTCTTCTGCTAGTCCGATATTGATGTTAACACCTCCTTCTATGGAAACCAGTTC
>Ga0209777_10001488_pt1 | contig 33651 bp, 30 predicted proteins | sample FrelakmetHBP12HB_FD_187147 | JGI IMG/M metagenome (GOLD analysis project Ga0209777, IMG submission 187147) | Freshwater lake sediment microbial communities from the University of Notre Dame, USA, for methane emissions studies -HBP12 HB (SPAdes)... | ecosystem: Environmental > Aquatic >... | reverse complement strand
CGTGGTTCCAGCTCGTAAAGGACAGGATGCCGGAGATCAAGGGGGCAATCGACCATTACTCCATAACCGAAGAGATGACATACCCCGGAAGGGACCCGGAGATGCCGGGCAGGTTCCAGCTGACGCCGACTTTCCTGGAGCGCGCGACCGAGTTCCCCATGCCCCAGTACATGCCGCGCGTGATGGGGCTCACGCTCAGGCCGCCCTCCTACGTGCCTCCTGACACGGGGGGAGTGAACTTCACGGCGGTCGCGAGGTCGAGCGCGCTGGCATATCACCTGCGCCTCCTGAACATGATATACGCCTCGGCGAACAACAGGCATGCGATGAGAGTCCCCCTCCAGTGGAAGATAAAGGAGGTCGGGCTATCCCGGATGCTCCGCGAATTCTCAAAGCTCGCCGCCCAGTATGACGAGGGCAGGGTCTATCCGGCGGGCCCTGCGCTCGAGTGGGCTGCCTACGGCGGGTTGTATGCCGGCAAGCCCAATGACGTCACGAACCTCGAGGCCGCCAGCAACTACCTGGCGAGGCTGAAGGAGGGCATGCACGGCGCTTCCGTGGACGCGAGGCGCTTCGGCACCGCGGAGGTGACTGGCACGCAGGTTGCGACAAACTGGGGAAAACTAAGGTCGTCAAACGCGTACATCCACTATCTGGAGGCCAACAACATACTCGAAGGCACGGTCGGTGCCACGTATAATCTCATCAGGAGGCGCGTGGAGGACGAGGAGAACGAGAAGGCCGCGAAGGAAGCGAAGCAGCCGAGGGAGTCCTACCAGGCCAAGTTCAACGCGCTTGCCAAGAAATTGCGCACCGGAGAGACGTATGATGATGCCGAGGCAGGGTGGGCTAGCGCGACAAAGGGCCTCAAGGACGCGGGCCCCTTGTCCGGAGCGATAAAAGCATACCTGGATTTGGGAGAAAGCGGCAAGCTCAAGAAGAAGTTCCAGGAATATGCGCAGGAGTACGCCGTGCGGATCAAGGCGGGCAAGTTCAAAGGCAGTTTCGAGGACTACGTGCGGCAAGAAGAAAGGATTCCCCGGAAGCCGAAGGTGAAACCAGGCTACGACATGATAGTATATACCACCGGCTACAGGGAGCATCCTGACGGTTCCCCTGCGCTGGGGAGGGTGAAGGGAAGGCTTTTCCTTGTGGATACCGCGGGTAACAGGGTTGAACTGAGGGCGGCGCAGAGCGATTATGTCTGGTTCGAGAATTACCTCTATGGCAGGGTAGAGCGTGAGAGGCTGAACGTGGAGGCGAAAGCGAGCGGGCAGCCGCCTGCTTTCGCGGTGCCCGTCACCGCGGCCGGAGAGGTGCCGGCCACGCAACCGACCCTTCCGGGCGGCTACATCTTCCGGCGCGAGAGCGGAAGGATGTACGGGTTCGAAGGCGCGATACTCGGCTTCACGATTGACAAGGACACGGCACAGAAGCTGCGCGCCGCATGGGCGAGGCAGGTGTCGCAGGTCGGTGTGGTCGGCACAGTGCAGACGATGAGCGGCACCGAGGCGTATATCAACTGGGGGCAGGGCTGGGGCAAGGTGTTCGGCGAGAACCAGAGGCACGCGATCGTCGGCATATACAGGGGGATGGATGCCGCCGCGCTCACCCTCCCGTCTTCCGCCGCCACGACAGGGGTGCCCACACTCCCGGCCCAGCTTGGGCCGACTTATCCGGCTTACCAGCAGCATTCCGGAGAGCTGATCTACCGGTACCTGAGGCCTAGGGGGAAACCCGAAGCCACCTCAGTCGAAGCCAGGCTCGCGGTCGGCGCGGACACGAAGCCGGAGGTCATGACCGCACAAGGGAAACCGTCGACCGGCTACGGCCTTCAGCAGTTGGGAGGCAGGCTGCTCATCGAATACAGCCCGGAGAAAGGAGCGAGAACGGGCTACGGCCTGACGGGCGGCTATGTGGAGCACAATCTCCAGCAGGAATACGCGCAGCTTCAGATGACCGCGACCGGCCTTTACACGCAGATGAAGACCTATCTCGCGCAGGTATACGGATGGAAGGAAAGCGAATCCGGCAAATGGGGGCGGCTGGCCGCAGTGCAGTTCATGTACTCCAACCTGTTCAGGCCCGCCGGATCCGCGACCGGCCAGCCCACAGGCGGCATGGAAGCGCTTTCAAAATATCCATACTATGGCGCCGCGCTGTTCATGCTGTGGGCGGAGAAATGGAAAGTCGTCGCCGGCGCCAGCAGGACGCCGGGATACGATTTCAGCACCCTCTCCGGAGTCATAAGCAATTCCTTCGCGAACATGGGCGCGTGGCAGGACAGGCAGACGCAGGCCGCGTATATGACCGGCCTGAACACGCAGCTCCAGACCATGCTGACCATGCCGTATGATACCGGCAGCATAGGCATCACGTCCGATGGCAAGGTCCTCTTCGAGACGACCGCTTCCTGGAAAATGAGGGAGGACCTGGGAGAAGCCTACGGAGACCTGGAATCCATCGTATTCTTCAACAAGCAGGCACGCTCCGGCTACCTCCAGCTGATGGCTAACCTCGTGCGGTTCCAGCTCCCCTTCAACACGTTTCCGCAGGCCACCACTACCACCGCCTACAACCCTGCCACCGAGAACGTGGCCTATCTCACCACGCTCCTGGGCATAATGGTCCGCGGGCCTGACAGCTTCAGGGTGCCGGACCTGCGGACATCGTGGTTCGACCGGGAGAGCGAGGCGCAGGAGAACGGCCTGAGCCCCCTGGAGCTGCGCGTGATGCTGGAAGGCAAGCGGAGCGTCAGTTTCACTGTCGGAACAGGCACGCCGCTCGAGGCCGGGATGGAGCGGCCGGAGCAGGTGCGTGGCGTAAACGGGGACGAGCTGCGGGGCTACCTCTCCCGCGGGAAGAAGGACGCCCTGAGGATGCTGCTTGGGAAGGAGCCGTCCGAGGCAGAGGAAAACATGGCGCTGATTTTCACAAAGCGCGCAGAGGAAACCGCAAAGCCGGCAACGGAATACCATTTCAGGGTGGTGAGGCCTGTCGAGGAGGGCAAGGAGCCCTATATCGAGATAGGCATTGCCCAGGACGCTGAGCAGTGGAAGAAGGACGGCTTCGAGCCCAAGGACATACCCCAGATAAAAGTCGGCAATACCGTGCAAGGCAGGTATTACACCGAGATATTCGGCAGGAGGCTGCAGGGGGTGGAGAGGAACAACACCGTGGTGCAGCTCAGCAGGAGGCTGGAGAAAGAGCCTTCCTCGCGCTCAAAGACATACTACGCGCTCCTGCGCGGGCGGGAAGACGAAGGCGTTGAGGGCTACACAGTGCTGCTCGGCAACGAGGCCGATTACAAGGAATGGAAGAGGAGGGGCCATGAGCTCGGCACTGATGTCAGGAGGATATCCATGGAGCCGGATGCAGCGGATGCGAAAAGGATGAAATCCAGGGTCGAAGGCGTCCAGGCCACCGAATGGGTCCCAGCCATAAAAATCATAGGCGGCCCCATCCTCAGGCTCTCATCCGCATCGCCGACCGCGGCCTATGCGGGTTATGAGGTCCAGGGGCTGGTGGAGTTCTTCAGGAACAACCGCCTCAGCGTGATATTCCCGGCAATCCACTACGCGAAGCTCAAGGACCAGGTGCAGGGCCTGGAGGCTTCGAGGCTGGAATTCGGCGTCTCGGCCGCGCTCAAGGGGAAGAAGACGCTGTTCACGGATGACCAGCTTGCAATCTATATACTCGGTTATCAGGACCGCGTGAGGGTGGTCCTCGGCACCCCCAACGAGTCTAAATCCATGATGGACGAGTGGAAGAAGACAGGGGGCACAATAGGTTTCGAGTGGAAACGCGTTACGTTTGGCGGCAGGGATTTCTCTGTTGACACGTTCGTGGACGGAGGCCTGATAAAGGTTCCGACCTCCTGGCTTCCTGCGACCGCGGTTGCCACAGCCGCGCAGTCCCCGAGCTATGGCCTGGACCTCAGGTTGCTCGGCTACCAGTACATGTCCCCCACACATGGCGTGCCATATGTCCGCGGCGGGGCAGGCTGTACCTGGAGCGACCCGGCAACAGGCAGGAGATACAGGGTCGCCTTGGTCGGCGGGCATGGGCCGTCATACCTATGGATGGAGCCCATAGTTCCGATGAGCACTGTCGCCGACCTCGCAGCCCTCGCCACCAACGCGCAGATGTTCTCTTCGCTGCAGGCGTCTTACATCATGGCGTACTTCACGGTGTTCTTCGGAGGGGAGGCGCCGAGGCTGACCCCCCCGAGCACGATCTCACCTGGCATAGGCAGGCAATACGGCGGAAGATAAGACTGCTATAAATTAGGCATACTCCTTAGCAAGTAGTCCGTCGTTTTGCCGCGACCGGTGCACCGGTCACGGGCATGCCCGCGGTCCTAAGCTCGACGATTCGAGCTTGGGACACCGTGTTCCGGAGCGCCGGAACACGATTGCCGTTTTTTTAGGCCGCGGCATCTTCCTGCAAACCCAGGAGGTGCAGGCACAAGCTAAACAAAGGCTGCACCAGTCGTTGCCGGTTTTTCTCCTGCTTCAATTTGCATCAGGCTTATCTTGATGCGACCGGCGGCACGAACGGAGGCATAAGGTCCAGGACGTGCCCTGCGAACACGGAGCTGATTGTGGAAGAAGCGCTTATCATGTTCGTCAGCGCCCTTTCCAGATCCTCAGGAAGCCGCCTGTTCTTTTTCCAGTGGCCCGCGACCTTCGCCATCTCTTTCTGCGTGTCGCGCACGACCACATAGCCGGATAGCGCCAGCCTGCCGACGTCCGGCCTGTAATCGAGCGTGTAGGTGAAGCGGACGAATGCGGCGCCGCCTTTCTGCGGCTCGAGCGCGTCTATGCTGATGTTGACGTCTATCTCGTCCACCTTGACCTTCTCGGTCCTGTCAGCGCTTATGCCGTTGAATTTGACCGCAAGTATGTCCATATGCTCACCGCTTATGCTAAGCGCATGGCATGTTTTTTAAACTATCTTCTGCGTTGCACAACATTTTCCCATCCGTGCGATTTTTCGCTGCCGTGCAACCGTTTTCCATGGGGTTGTCGTCTCATGTCTTTAGAAAGCTCCAACAGTCGTGCCCGGTTTTACGCAGCCAGAATTATCCAACAAAGATTAAGCTATCCGAGTTCGGACACTTTCTTTCCCCGCTCGTCCGGTTCGATTGCCATCCTGCCCCTGAAACCCTTTCCGTAACCCCGCTCCAGTTCCTTACCTTCCATCAGCCGGTCGAGCATGATGGCGAGCGCGGCGACTTCCGAATGGGGCTGGCTCGTGACGGACACGTTGAAGTCCGCGAGCTGGTAGATGTCACCCGGGACCGCTTCGGAGCCTACTATGATGAGAAGCTTTTGCGATTTATTTTTTATTTCCGCGAGCCTCTCCGGAAGCGGCATCCCGTACATGGTCAGGTGCACGATCGTGAATCCCATCTCCCTGTGCTCCTTTATGGCCTTGCGGAAATTCTTCTCGTAAGCGATTGTGAAATCCCCGCCCCAGTTCGCGACAAGGCGCGATACGCTGGACTCGAGGCCCGAATCATGCTGGCCGGAGTAAACCATGCGTTTGGCGCAAAACGCCCTCGCCACGAGCGCCACGTGCGTGCTCATGCGCTCGTCCCGCGGCAGCCTGTGCCCCAGCCTGAGAATGGCTATTTCCATGTTCCTCGCATTCCTTATAAAGAATATACAATAAATATCTGTGGGAATTTCATGAAGGCATTAGTGACCGGAGGGGCCGGCTTCATCGGCTCGCATATCGTCGATGCGCTGCTGCGGGGAAAGCACGGGGCAGTTGTGCTTGACGACCTGAGCACCGGGAGCCTGGCGAACCTGCCGCAGGCCGGGATAAAATTCATCAGGGGCAGCATCACCGACCGCGAGGCGCTCGCGAAGGCGGCCAGGGGCGTTGATTGCATATTCCACGAGGCGGCGCAGACCTCCGTGGCATATTCCATGTCGCATCCCAAGGAGACGTGGGAGACCAACATCCGCGGCACAAAGCTCGTGCTGAACGCGGCTGTGAAAGCCGGCGCGAAGCGCGTTGTGTTCGCGTCATCCGCCGCTGTGTATGGCAACGCGCTGCCTCCGCTGGACGAGGGCAAGGACACGAAGCCGGTATCCCCTTATGGCGATTCCAAGCGCATGGGCGAGCTGCTGATGCGGGAATACGCTGAAAAGGAAGGGCTGCAGACCGTATGCCTGAGGTATTTCAACGTCTATGGCCCGAGGCAGGACCCCAAATCCGAATATTCGGGCGTGATATCGAAATTCATAAGCAGGATGGCATCGGGCGGGAGGCCGGTCATATTCGGGAACGGCATGCAATCAAGGGATTTCATATTCGTGCGGGACGTTGTGCGGGCGAACATGCTCGCAGCGTCCGCGAAGAAGACGAAAGGGGAGATTTACAACATAGCGACAGGCAGGGCCATATCCATAAACGAGCTCGTCAAGGCGCTGAACTCCGCGCTCGGGGCGCGTCTGGAGCCCGTGTTCGAGCCGGAGCGGCCAGGAGACATAAAATATTCATGGGCAGATGTCTCGCTCGCAAAAAAGAAGCTGGGTTTCGAAGCGGAGACCGGTCTGGAGCCCGGCCTGAAGGAGACGGCGGAATGGTTCCTCTCCGCCGGAGCCGGGAGGTGAGTCGATGGTGAAATACTTCGGGACCAACGGGGTCCGCGGGCTCTTCGACGCGCTCGGCCCGCAGCTGGCCATGGAGCTGGCGCAGGCGATCGGCACCTATTTCAAGAGGGGCAGGATACTCGTGGCACGGGACGGAAGGCTCACCGGCGAATGCCTCAAGCACGCGGTCATCGCGGGGCTGCAGTCGGTCGGATGCGAGGCCGTGGACCTGGATTACGCGTCAGCCCCGACCGCGGAATTCATGATAAAGAAGCTGAAAGCTGACGGCCTCATCATAATCACGGCATCGCACAATCCTCCGGAATGGAACGCGCTGAAGGTCGTTGACGGAAACGGGGTCACTATCTCGCGGGAGCGCGGGGAGGGGATAGAGAAGCTGATGGGGCGCGCGGCGCGCGTTGGGTGGAACGAGGTCAGGCCACTCATCATGCACAGGGGCGCATCCGGGGAGCATGTGGATGCGATCGTGAAGCTGGTGGACGCGAAGGGGATAACTGCGAGGAAGCCGAAGCTCGTGCTGGACTGCGGCAACGGCATGGCGGCGTTCGTCGCCCCGTTCCTGTTCCAGCGCCTGGGATGCGGCATCACGATAATCAATGGGGAAGTGGACGGGAGGTTCCCCGGGCGGCCATCCGAGCCGACAGAGGCGAACGTGCATTCCCTTCTGGAAGCCGTGAAATCCTCGGGTGCGGACGCTGGCATCGCGTGGGACAGCGACAGCGACAGGGTCATATTCGTGGACGAGAAAGGGGGATACGTGATAGGGGACAGGGTGTTCGCGCTTTCCGTGCTCTGGAAGCTCGGCAGCAGGGAAGGCACAGGAGACATCGCCACCACGGTATCCACGAGCAGGGCGGCCGAAGACGTGGCGAAGCGGTTCGGGGCGAAAACGAATTACACGAAAATCGGCGCGCCCTACCTTTCCGAGGAAATAGCCAAGGGGCGCGCGGTAATCGCTGGCGAAGAGGTCGGCGGAGTCATCTGGACCGAGCTGAGCTTCGCGAAAGACGGGTTCATGACCGCAGCCAGGATGGCGGAAGCCCTTTGCGAGAAGCCCCTTAGCGCCTGGCTTCGGGACATTCCGCATTACTCGAATGTGAAATCGAAAATCCCTGCAGCGACCGAGGAGGAGAAAAAGGAAATCGTGGGCCGGGTGAGGCGCGAGGCGCAAAACCGCGGGCTCAAAACCATTGAAATCGACGGCGTCAGGGCGGATTTCGAAGACTGCTGGCTGATCTGCAGGCCTTCGGGGACCGAGGATTACGTGCGGATTTTCGCAGAGGCGAGAAGCGAAGCGAAGGCGGGGAAGCTGCTAAACGAATGGAAGGCAATCGCTGAAGGAAAATAAAAAATGAGCTAGCTATCCCGTCCTTATCCTGCGCACCGCTTCCGCGGCGGCTTCCCTCACCGACGCATATGCGTCTTTCTCGCTCAGCGCATGCAGCGCAGCGACAGCCTGCTCCGCCTGCACCCTGTCCTTGTGCCTTATCAACCCCAGCGAGCGGGCCGCCACCTCCCGCACTTCCCTGTCCTTGTCGTCCAGCGCCTTTATCAATGCCGGAACCGCCTGCTGGTCCCTGATCCTTCCGAGCAGCCCGGCGGCTATGCGCCTGACCTCGCCATCCCCTTCCCTCAGGGCGTCTGAAATGTTGAGCACCGCTTCGCTTCCCATCGCGAGCAGCGCGCTGGTGGCGCGCTCCCTGGCTTCGGTGTAGGAAGCGGCAGGGAACGCCATCCTCGGAATCCTGAGAAGCTTGATAAGTTCTGGGGCCGCCATCGGGCCGATTGCCGCTAGCGCGGCAGTGGCATTGCCCCTCACAAGCCAATCGGTGTCCTTTTGCATCGTTTCGATGAGCGCAGCGACCGCTCCCCGATTGCCGCTTCTTCCGAGCGCCCTTGCCGCCCGGCGCCGCACGAGCCTGCTTTCGTCTTTGAGAGCCGCCAGGAGCGCGGGCACTGCAGGAGGCCCGATGTCCGAAAGCGCCCTTACCACTCTCTCCGCGACATCCGCATTCTCTTCGTGAAGCGCGGCGACAAGCCCGCGCACGGCCCCTGCATCGGCCAGCATCCCGAGCGCATCCGCCGCGTTCCTGCGCATCAGCGGGTCGCCGTCGTTCAGCAGCGCCATCAGAAGCGTGCCCGAAGCGCCCGGATCCCTCATTGCCCCCAATGCGAGGACCGCGCTCCTGCGAACGTTCTGGTCAGGGTCGTCCATCGCCCGGGTCAGGAAAACCGCGGCAGCCTCCCTTATCGGCTGGGGAACCTTGTCCCCTCCGAAATGCCTGAATGCCTGGATTAGCTGCTGCCTCCTCTCTTCGTTCTTGTCCCTCATGCCTTCTATGAGCGCTATGATCCCCGGAATCCCGACCGCGGGCAGAATCGCGCCCGCAATCTCCCTAGTATCCTTGTCCCTGAGCGCTTTGACCAGCGGTCCTGCTGCCATGCCTCCTGCGCCTGCCAAAGCCACGGCCGCATTCCTCCGCACGGTCCTGTCCCCGTCTTTCAGTGCTGCCATGAGGCCGGCTATGGCATTCCTCACCGCGGCGTTCGCCGGATTCGCCCCCGCGACCTCGCCCAACGCCTCCACAGCCTTTGCGCGCACATCCGCATCTTCGTCCCTGAGCCTCCTGAGCAGGGCAGGAAGCGCCTTCGCATCCTTCATGCCGCCGAGCGCGACTGCCGCGATGCTGCGCACGTGCGCCTCAGCGTCATCGAGAGCTGAAATCAGGCCCGGAACCGCCTTCAGATCCCCGATATGCCCGAGCGCCCGGACCGCGAGCTCCCGGACGCTCCTGTCCCCGTCCTTCAGCGCGAGGAGAAGCGCGTCTGTCGCCCTGGCATCGCCGATCTCAATCAGTTTGCTTGCCGCCTTCCTGCGCTCCTTCACTTCCCCGTTCCGTATCGCGATTATCAATCCGGGCACCTCGCCCGCGCCGCCGATTGCCTTGAGCGCCTCGTCCGCGTGCCTGCGCACCTCCGCGTCCTTGTCCTCGAGCGATGCCTTGGCAAGCGCGGGCACGGGCAACCTGTCCCCTATCCTTCCGATGCCGTTGAGCGCCATCGCGGCTCCGCGCCGTGTGTTGACGTCTCCCTTGTCGAGCGCCTCTATGAGCGCGGCGAATGCCGGCCTTCCTATATGCTCGAGCGTCCTGGCAAGCACGGCCCGCGTATCCCGGTCCGCGTTCCTGAACGCACCTATGAGGTACGGAACCGCGGGCTCGCCTATCAGCGTCAGCACCTGCGCGGCCCGATTGCGCATGCCCTTCTCCCCCATCGCATCTATCAGGAGCCGCGCAGCGGGCTCGCCGAGCGAGGCCAGAGCGGTCCCGGCTGCGTTTTCAACATCCTTGTTCCTGTCTCCGAGCGCGGCGACAAGGGCGCTAATCGCTCCGAAGGCCTTCATCTCCCCGAGCGACCTGGCAGCGGCGCTGCGCGTCCCGGCGTCCTTGTCTTTCAGCGCTCCGGCCAGCGCGGGCGCTGCAACAGGGTCCTTGATTTTTCCAAGCGCGGCCGCCGCCCTCCTTCTCAGGTCCTCGTCCCCGCCCTTCAGCAGCCCGGCGAGGTCCTGGACAGCCGCCCCGCCGATAGCGGTGAGCGTCATGAATATCTGCTCCCTGAGCCCGGCATTCTTTTCCCTTAGTGCATTGATGAGGACCGGAATCGCCGGAGCCCCGATCTCGACAAGCGCGAGCCGCGCGTTCTCCCTCACAAAATCGCTCCGGTCGCGCAATGCCCCTGCAAGCGCGGCCGCGGCTTTCGGGTCCTTTATCCCTCCGAGGCCAGCCGCCACCTCGGCCCGGAGCTCCTCATCCCTGTCCGAGAGCAGCCTGATCAGATGCGGGGCGGCCCTCATGTCCCCTATCCTTCCAAGGGCGTATACGACTCCCTGCCTCAGATGCGCATCGTCGAGCGCCTTGATAAGCAGCGGAACCGCCTGCGCATCCAGGCCCGCAAGAGCCTCACGCACACGCGCCTTGGTTTCAGCGTCTTTGGCTAGCGCCCCGTTCAAGCGGGAAACCGCTTCTTTCCCAACGCCCGCATGGGCCTTGCGCACAGCCTCCTCCACCTCGGCGGATTCGCGGCTCAATTTCACGATAAGTTCGGGAACGTCTTTCAGCGCTACCGGCTTTGGTTTCGGGCCGGTGTCCCTGAGCTCCCCGCGGGCGAGAGCGTCGCGGACCGTTCTCTCAGGGATAATCACGCTTCTTGCGGGTGCATACGGGGAGGGGTTTCCCACAGCTGCCGCATGCTCCCGGACAAAAGCCGGAAACATCCTCATCGCAGCGTCATCCGGGTTCGGATTCTTCTTCCTGAATTCGTTCCAGGCATCCCTTATCGCGGGGTCTTTCTCCTTCAATATCGCGTCGAGCGCACCTGCGAAGCCGCGCACATTGGCGTTGCCCTTCCATATCGCCTGGAACCTCACCATGCTCTCGGGATTCTGCGTCACCACGAAATTCCGCAAAGCGAGCATCGCCTTGAACGCCTGCAAAGCCAGGGCTTCCCTGGATGCCTCGCTCTCTTTTATCTGCACCGGTCCGGCCACAATATCATCCAAAATATTATATGTTTGATAACTTTTATATTGCTATGGAAACTTTAACGGATTTTAAAAGAAAAAGAGAAGGGCGGGTTCAGCTCACTTCCTGCCCCGGGGCTTTGGCGCCGCGCTCCCGGCGCCCCCTTTATCCAGCGTGCTGAACCCGAGCAGCGTGTACAGGCAGCACCATCCCGCAAGGCCGGTGAACAGCATCACGATGCCGATCAGCAGGACCAGGAAGTTGAGCCATCCCTGGACGAAATTCTCGGCGAAGGTTATGAGCAGCACGACGCCGATTATTATCCTCACTATCCTGTCGATCCTCCCGATGTTCTTCTCCATACATTTGTTCATGTCCATAAAACCACCTTTAGCATGATGCGGCTGTCATTCGAGCTGGGTGTGCCTCGCCTTGAGGTAATCCTCATTGCGCTTCTTGAGCACCATCAGCTCCTCCACAAGCGAATCGAAGAAAACCATCGTGGAAAGCTCGAAAAGCGTGCCCAGCGGAGCCAGGGGCTCGTGCCCGCCTTTCATCTGCCTCGCGAGGTAATCCTTTTCCAGCATTCCCGGAGCCCTCCCCTTTATCACGACGATTGAATCCGTGAACCTTGCGATTCCGGATTTCGGGTTGGACGTTATCGTCGCAACCTTCGCCTTCCTCTTCTTCGCCGCCTCCGCTATCCCGACTATGGTATGAGTCTCGCCCGAGCCGGTCACTGCTATCAGAAGGTCCTTGTCCGTGATTGCGGGGGTGGTCGCCTCACCGACGACATAGACATTGAAGCCCAGATGCATGAGCCTCATGGCGAAAGCCTTCGCGACATAGCCCGACCTGCCCGCGCCGCAGAGAAAAACCGATTTCGCGCGGTTCAGTTCCCTTATGAGGCGTTTCGAGTCCCTCTCATCTATCGTCCGGGCGTTCTCGGCTATTTTCCCGGCGAGGTGGGCCATCCTTTCCTTGACTGCCATGGCATGTAAAACACAGATGACTTTTAAAACCGCCTTGTTCAATCGTATTCCGGTGGGCTGAATATGGCTGGGGAAGAAAAAATGAAGTCAAAAGCTCCGCAGGAGAAGGGGGCGGAGCCAGGGGCATCAGCCGATCTCCCGAAAATGCTGGCATTATCCTGGCTCACCTCGTTCATCGCAGGTTCCGCAGCCTATTATATACTGAAGCACGATGCCATCGGATCGGTTGCAGTCGCAGCCGTCGTGGCGACCGTGCTTGTGCTCGTGAAGTGGAAAATGAGGTAGCGTTTTTCATACTTTTTAATCCCTTTTCATCATAATGCCGCTCATGGACTTCGAAGGCAAGGCATTGCTCGCGCCCATCTCCACATTCACGAACCTCCCATTCAGGCTGCTCTGCCAGAGGCATGGGGCGCAGGGGGCGGTGGTCCCGCTGGTGAGCGCAAAGGCGATATGCATGCGCAAAAGCGCGATTGAAGAGCTGGACCCAGACCCCGCTGAGAAGTGCGCCGGAGTCCAGATTTTCGGAAGCACGAGCGCCGATATCGGGAAGGCCGCCAACATCATCGCCAGAAAATATGATTTCATAAAATACATAGACATCAACTGCGCCTGCCCGGTGAAGAAGCTTGTTCGGACCGGAGCCGGCTCCGCGCTTCTCCACCGGCCCGCGGTGGCGGCAAAGATGATAGAGGCGGCCTTGGAATGCGGGCTTCCCATCACGGCCAAGCTCAGGAAGCTGCGCGATGCCGGAAAGACGCTGGAGTTCTGCCGCGCCTGCGAGCGGGCGGGGGCGTCCGCGTTTTTCGTGCACGGAAGGACCCGGGAGCAGGGTTACTCGGGCGAAGCGGACTGGGAAATCGTGAAGCTCGTAGCGGAGAGCGCGGATGTGCCGGTGATAGGCAGCGGCGATGTCCGGAGCATGGAAGACGGCGTGGAAAAGGCCCGCCGCTCGGGCTGCGCGTCATTCATGATCGGCAGGGCGGCGATGGCCGACCCAGCGATATTCTCCTCTCCTGCTTCAAGCACCGCGGAGCGCAAGCGCTCGCTTTTCCTGGAATACCACTCGATTTGCGAGGATTACGGTTCCGTGTCCTTCACCGACCTCAAATCCAAGGCGATGCAGATATTCAGCGGGTTCGATGACAGCGCCGGCGTCCGGAGAAAAGCCGGCCTCTGCGAAGACATCGGCGGGCTTATGGAGATCGTCGATTCGTTGTGACCTGCCATTCGGGGATGCCGGAGCCCCGGTTCATTGTTTTTTCCAGCCGCACCTGTTGTTCATGCAGCCGCAACTGACGCCATACGCGCCCTGGTTGTAGCAGTCCCTGTTGTCGTCGCAGTTGGTTATGGTCGGGGGGTCGCCTCTGGATTGGCACACCTCGTTGAAGCAGCCGGAGGCCGTGCAGTCCGAATCCTGGGTGCACGTTCCGCTGTACCAGCCGCAGAATATGTCTATGTCCGAATACACCTTCCTGTCCCCGTAATATACCTCAAGGGAGCCGTTATAGCCCATTATGTCGGCAAACCACTGGACTTCCCCGGTGCACTGCACGCATGCGGCGAAAGTCATGAGCGGCTTCGTGGTTATCCGGATGATGTATACGCCGTTGCTGCCGTTCGTCAGGTTCGCTTCGACGGCATAGCACGGGTTCGGCGTCTGTATGGAGCCGCTCAGGTTCGTTCCGCGTTTTGTGATCGTTTTGATCGGCAGGGTTTCGCCGCCGCCGCAACCGCCGCTGGCATTCGACCGGAAAAAGAAGATGTCGGCCGACTCATCGTAAGGGGTGGCCACGCACTTGTTGTTCTGGCAGGCTCCGGCACTCCGCATTATCGGGCAGCCGCATTGCGGAGGCGGGCAGACCGGTTTCTCCAGATGGTAGGCGTTCACATATTCCCCGGGCCCGCAATCGCAGCATTCCTGCTGGCGCACGCAATCCGAGTCCCGCACGCAGTAGTCCTTCACCTCGTAGCCCGGCGGGATCGTGGCATTCGCGGTCAGATTCGGAGGCGGAGGGGGCGGGGCGGTGTAATTGCTCTGGTTCGTGATGTTCGCCTGCGGAGGGGGATTGGATTGCGTGCAGCCGTGGAAAAGCAGAAGCCCGAAGACCAGGAACGTGAGTATCCTTCTCATGGAGGGAGATTAGAAAGAAAAATTTTAAGAATAAGGGCGAACCGGTTATTTCTTCTGTGAAGCAGGGGCGGGCTCATCCTTTTTGTCCAGCAGCGGCTCGGACGCCCTCTGCATCAGCTCGGCCATCACGAGCGCCTTGCCCATGACCTGGGCCTTCTCATCGAGTTCCTGAACGCAGGCAGTGTCCTTGGCAGTTCTGCACTGGGCCGACATGGCTTTCGCGTTCGCCACCTCGCCCGCCTCAAGGTATCTCAGGCCAGCCTCCTTGTAATTTTCTAACTTTCCGAACAGCGCAGCGGTGGCGGTGAGCCTTTCCGCGTCTTGTTTGGTCAGGCATAATGCCTTTGCCTGGATGCTGGGGGGTTCCTGCCTCAGGCTTTGGGAGGCCGGGCCTCGGCATCTCTCAACGATCCTCTTTGCGATGACCTCGGCCTTCGCCAGCATTTCCGCCTTCGCCTTCCTCAGCGCCTCTCCCGCTTTTCTCGCCTTTTCCGCCTCCGCCGCATCCTTCGCCTTTTTCGCGGCCTCGGATTTCTTCGTATCTTCCAGTTTTGCCGCGACTGCAGCTTTCCTGGCTTTGTTCGCAAAGTGCGCCTTCAGCGTGTATCCGGATATGGTTCCAACGGTCACCAGGGCTACGAGCCCCGCCGCGATCATTGTTATTTTTTTCTTGTTCAATTCGAACCAGACCTTCAAATTTTCTGCCGCGTCCCCCAAGAAAGCCCGGACAGCGGTTATCGGGTTCGGTTTGGGAGTCGCAGGCACGATTCGAGCAGCGGACGGAGCCGCAAACGGCGCGGGCAAAGCTGCCGCCTCCCTCGGGGTTTCTTCTGCATCCCGGTGGAACGCTTTTATTCTCTGGTCGAGTTCTTCGTTTCTTTGCTGCCCATCCCTGATTCTCTGCCCGAGTTCTTCATTTCTCTGTCGCCCCTCTTTGATTCTCCGCTCAATCTCTTCTCCTGTCCGCTGCACGTCTCTGAGCCGGGTTTCAAGCCGGGCATTCTCCTGTTCAACCTGGTCGAATGAATGCGCCTGTGCAGTTGCCGCAGGAGCGCTCGTTGCCGGGTCAGGCAGCGTCGTCGGTGCTGATTGCGCAGTAGGAGCTGCCGCAGGTGTTGCGCCCGCGGGCCCTTCCGGTTGGGCCATCATCCTCGCGGCTTCCCTCACAGGTGTCTGTGGCGCTGTTGGTTTCGTTGCTGCCGCGCCGCCTTTTGCCCCCTGCAGCAATGCGCGCGCTTTGGCGTTCCTGTCTACTGGTTTCTTCTCCTCTGCCATCGTTTCCCCTCCCGCGAATCACGTTAAATGTAATAATTGATGTTTAATTGAGTCAAACATTTTTTAAACTCTTTGCTGCCGAGTAATCCACGCAAAGGTGGCTCTTATGACCATGACACAGCGGCAACCGAAACCCAAAGGAGAGGAGGAAGTCCCTGCGGCAAGGACCGTCGTTTTCCTCAGGGATACGGAAAAATGGATAAGGGACTCTGTTTTCATGAATATGCCTTCGGCGGAAAGGGAGCGCTGCATGCGGAACCTGACGAACGCGCTGGCGCAGGACAAGCCCGCCCTGCTTTATGAGGGCGTGAAAGACGACATGGCGCGCACAAGACTAGGCATCCTTTTCAACATGCTTTCAGAGACCAGGACTCCAGGAGTATATGGGATGAGCCTCGGGCAGAAGAACGAGTTCTTTGCCAGGATCGACGCATACCAGGAAACGGCCAAGGGGCGGGAGGCCCTGATGCTCACGCCAAAGACCGAGGATTGGCTCAAGACGCACGTGTTCTGGGGCAGCAAAAAAGAGGACCTCGAACTATGCCTCAGGAATCTCAACACCGCTCTCAGGGAAAGGGACCCGAGCCTTCTCTATGCTGACATCAGCCCGCAGGACCTCATGGCAAGGACGACCCTCGGCAGGCTATATAACGTGCTCACGAGCGCCAAGCCGAAGGGCGGGACATATTCCATAAGCGACAGCAAGAAGGACGAGTTCTTCGCGATGCAGGAGGATTTCATAAAAACCATAGAGGCAAGGCAGGCGAAGCAGCGGCCGGAGCCCGAACGCGCGGTCGCGAAAAGGGAGGAGAAAAAGCCCGCTGCGGAGGAAGAGAAGCCCACTGCCCCTAAACTGCAAGCCAAACCCGCACCGGTTGCAGCCAAGGTCCAGTTCGAGGAAGGGAAGGAGTCTGAAGGGGCCAGGTCGATATTCAAAATAGAGACCGCGGCCGGAAAACCGCCAGCCACGTTCTACATCGAGGCCCCCAGGCTTTCCGATGACGAGATGATGCGCTTCCGGGCCATGTTCAACGCTAACCACGCCGAAGCCCTGGCCTCCCTGGCGAAAACCCCTGATGTCAAATTATACGTGGCCCATGGGGAGGAGTGGCGCGAGGTTGAACAGAAAGAGATGCTCGCCATGCTGAGGCAGGAAAGCGAAAGGCTAAGGAGGGTGACACACACCGCGGGCGAGAGCGCGATCGGCTCGGCCTGATATCCCACGCGCGGGTGGTCTTTAGGCCAATCCCTTTTCTTTCAGCACCGGCATGAAGTCCACTTCGGACGCCGGGCCAGGTATGGAATTCGTCACGAAAACCCCGTCGCAGAGCGATTGCAGCCTCTCCAGCGAGCCCTTTAGGAAGAACCCGTGCGTGGCCGCGCAGAGCACCTTTTTCGCGCCGCCCTTTTTCACGTTCTCCACAGCCCTTATCATCGTGCCGCCGGTGGATACCATGTCATCAAGGATGAGTACGTTCTTTCCCTTCACCTCGAAGCCGCGCTCGAGCTTCTCGATTTTCCTGTAAGCCTCCTTGCCCTCCGCGTAGTCGCCGCGGACCTTCTGCATGGACTTCCCGCCGTACGCTTCCACGAGATAACTGGCTCCGGCATCAGGGGATATGACTTCTATCCGCTCGCCGTTGACCTTGTTTTTGGCGTGCTCCACGAGCGCGTTTCCCATGGATATGTTTTCTATCTTCAGCCCGCCGTATTCCGCCCTGCCCTCCTTCTTGAGGAAATGGCAGTCCAGGGTGATAAGCCTCTCGACTCCTGAGGATGCCAGAAGCCGGCATATCTCCTCCGCGCTCATAGCCTCGCCCTGCTTGAAGACCTTATCCTGCCTCGCATAGGGTAGATAGGGCGAGACCAGGGTGGTCCTGGCCCCGGCTTTCCTCAGCGCAGATAACATCAGGAACGCCTGGATGAGCGCAATGTCCTGTTGCGGCCATAGCCTGTGGAAAAGCGTGACTTCCGCCCCCTTCGCCTTTTCAATGCCCTGAACCAACACGTAGTCGTCCCCGTCCGGGAACTGCTTGGTCACGACATCCGGCTCCATCAGGTCTGAAAAATTCGGGCTGGCGAGTCTCATGCTTTTTGTTAAATCAGAATCAGGTTTAAAAACGATTTGTTGAGCCTGCTCCTGGCGCGCTATACCGCGCCCAGCTCCATCAGTTCCCTGTACCTGCGCAGCAGCCGCAGGGGCAGGACGGTCCCCGATTTATAAGCGGCGTGGGAAGCCTCGCCGGTCTCGGCTTTCCTGTGCATGCGCATGGTGCGAATCTGGAGCTCGAACCTCCAGATGTCCTCGCTTTTCGGCCGGATGATTATGTGATAACCACGGTATCCGCTTTTCCCGGCCCACTTGCCCCTGAGTTTCTGTTTCGGTAAAATCTTCGTGCCCGGATGCAGGAACCTCAGCCATTTCATGAGCCTTCTGGCGAACCGGCGCAGCTCTGCGTGGGTGATGTTCTCGACAACTATCCTCGCACCGACCCCGTCATCCGTCGTGTCAAGGAATCCCTGCGCGCTCCTTTTCGAATTCCTTCTCGCGTATTTTTCCATTATCCCGGAAAACGATTTGGATCTCGGGCCCTGCACGATGACGATCTTTATCCCCATCTTCTCCGCCACCTTTCTCCCGGTTTCAAGTACGCTTTCGCATGCCTGCATGGTAGGGTTGTTGCTATCGCAATACCAATCCATGCCGTCGCTGTCGAACCAGCCTGTCTCGCGGAATTTCCTGATCGCGGAGTTCTGGGCCAGCTGGCGGGCCATCCCGATCTGCTCCCTTATGTTCACGAATCCGAGGAATTCGGCGACAGGCTCGTATATCCTGAATGCGGGAAGCAGCAGGCTCCTCTGGAAGACGTTCGCCTCCTCCCGCGTCATCCTCGCGGCATCCCGGAGGGCAGGCCCACGCATCCTTCTCAGGGCGAAGTCCGTCTCATCCAGCTGGTTAAGGAAATCCGCGAGCTCGGAAGGGCTCATGCAAAGGAGCGCCGGGATCGCGCATAGCCTCGCCAGCAGGGGAATCAGCGAGCCCTGATCCGGCCGCAGTACCCGGCGATACCGCGACAGCCTTTCCTCCTCTTCCGCGGCGCCACCGCCCGTTCCCGAGAAATCGAGTTCGACCAGCTCCCTATACCGTGCGTGCAATTCATGGTAATCGTGCCGCAGCCCACTGCTCCAGAACGGCGCGTTTTCGAACATGCCATCGGTCGCCAGCCGCAGGAGCTTGACCTGGTTGCCGTTCCTGGGATCCCACTGGTTGCGGAGGGCCTCAGTCCTTATTATGCCGTTCATGGCCCCCTCCTCCAGTATGCCGGAAAACACGCGGGCTATGCGCCCTTTCTTCAGGCCCCCGGCCTCCCTGGCCCCCCAGTATCTTTTAGAGTAGGCGTGCAGGCTGAACCTCCTGGCGCGTTTCAACTGCCTCCTGGCGCTGGCGAGCATTTTCGCGCGGTCCTTGTCCATACCTGCAATACTATAAATAATAACATTTTAAACCTGAGGAGGCGCCCGCTGCCCGGGCGTTTGTTTTTTAAATTCTGGACGGGATATAACTCGGGGATAAACATGGCGAAAGTCCTTATGGTCGTCGCGCAGCATGGTTTTCGGGACGAGGAGTATCTTGTCACCAGGGAAGTGCTGGCAACAGAGAATCATTCCGTGAAGGTCGCGAGCCTCACGCGCGGGAAGGCGAAAGGCATGCTCGGGGCGGAAGTCGTTCCCGACATGGCCGCGCACGAGGCGAACCCGGATTTCTTCGACGCGGTGGTGATAATCGGCGGGCAGGGGGCCATGAAGCTGGCGGAGAGCCCGGACGTCATCCGGCTGGTGCAGGGCGCGTTCGCCAAGGGCAAGGTGCTTGCCGCAATCTGCATCGGGCCAATCACGCTCGCGAAAGCGGGAGTGCTTTCCGGGAAGAGAGCCACGGTGTTCAGGTCCCCGGAAGACATCCGGGCGCTCAAGGAGGGAGGCGCGCTCTACACAGGCGAGGATGTGGCGGTGGACGAGAAGCTGGTGACCGCGTGCGGCCCTCACGCTGCCGGGGATTTCGGGAGAAAGCTTTGCGAGATGCTGAAAGAATAGTTTTTTGTTATTTTCTCTCCAATTGTTGAGCGGTTCAGGAGGGTCACTATGATTACCATCAAGCACGAAGGATGCATATTCTGCGTCGGGTGCTCGTCTGTTTGCCCGGCGAGCGCCATAGAGGCGGTCGGGACGAGGATGGAGCATTATCCTGAGAAGTGCATAGACTGCGGCCTCTGCGTGAAGGTCTGCCCCGCCAACGTCATAACGCTGCACAAGGGCGTGAAGAGCTGCGCCGAGCTCAAGGGGGCGAAAGCATGAAATTCGACCACGATGTCATTGTAATCGGAGGCGGCCCGGCCGGCTCGACTTTCAGCCGCTACTGCGCCGGCGCGGGCATGGATATCCTCATTGTGGACAAGCGCAAGGAAATCGGCGTGCCGGTCCGGTGCGGCGAGGGGCTGGGAACGAGAGAAGTGTTCGCCCAGGGCCTCGATCTGCCCAAAAAATGCATCTCAGCCGACATCGTCGGCGCCAAAGTCGTCGCACCGAACGGCAAGGAGATAGTCTGGAAAGGCAAGGAAACGAACGGTTGGGTGCTGGAGCGCAAGTTCTTCGACAAGTGGCTCTGCGAGCTCGCTGTCGACAAGGGAGTTAAAGTCCACACCTACACGCGGGCAACCGAATTGATAAGGGAGAATGGAACAATCACCGGAGTCAAGCTCTCGCACGGCGGGCGCGATCCGTATGAGGTCCGCGCCCCCTTGGTCGTTTCCGCCGAGGGCATGGAGAGCTTCATGGCGAGAGCCGCGGGCTTCAAGACCGTGCATTCGCTCTATGACGTGGACACCTGCTACCAGTATGAGATGAAGCCCTACGACCATCAGAACCTGATAGAGCTGTATTTCGGCAACGAGCTCGCGCCGAGAGGGTATGTCTGGATATTCCCGAAATCCGACCGGAAGGCGAATGTCGGCATCGGAGTCGGGGGAAACCTCACGAACGGAAGCAAGAACGGCGGAATGCCAGGGGCCGACCCGAAAGCCCTGCTCGAAAAGTTCATCTCAACGCATCCGCAGCTCAAGGATTCGAGCACCCTGATCGATTTCGGAGGCGTGATCTCCGTCGGCGCCCCGCTGGACGAGTTCGTGAAGGACAACTTCATGGTCATCGGCACCGCGGCCAAGCAGGTGGACCCGATACACGGCGGCGGGATCGCGCTCGCCATGGAAACATCCGTGATCGCGGCGAACTCGGCGATAGAGGCGTTCAAGAAGAAGGACTTCTCCAGAAAAAGCCTGCTTCCCTACGAAACCAGGTGGAAGGAGACGCTGGGCAGGAAGGTCGCCAAGAGGCTGCTGCTGCGGAAGGTCATGGAGAAGTTCAGCGACGACGACCTGAACCACATATTCAACAATATGACGGACCGGGACCTCAATTCGGTCATGGACGGCAATTTCGCGGGCCCGGTCGCCAAGGTCGTGGCAGGGCGGCCGCAGCTGCTGAAGGTTGTAAGCGCGCTGATATCTTAGGTCCCGTGTTTCGGGTTTCGCATCTCGGGGGCCTGCGCCCCGGTCATTTCCCTACCGCTTTCCTTACCTCGGAAAGCAGGCGCGGCCGGAAGGCGAAAGGCACGCGGCGCGTTTCCATCGCCCTTATCGCGATGCGCTCGAACTCGCCGTCGCTGATGGTCTTTATCACCCTTCTCTTTCCGCCGGAGAAATCCACCTCGTCAAAGTCCGTCCCGTCCCTTATCGCCGCCCTCTTGACGTCCCTCGCCACCATCTCGGCGAGGTCGAGCACCGGGCGCTTCTCGAATATCGCCTTGGCTCCGGCCCTGCAGAGCTCCAGCATGTTGTGATCATATCCGTTCCTGAGCACGAACAGCTCGCTCACGAGGAAGGCGCGCAGGAACCTGCCCCGCTTCCTGTCATTGGCCCCGGCCTGGAGCGCGGCCCAGTCATTGACATCCGCCTCGACGAATGGCAGGTCGCTCTTGGCGTGCGCGAGCCGCAGCTCCATCATGTCCTGCGGCGTGCTTGCCACAATCAGCGCCTTCAGCGGCTCTTTGGCGTCCGAGAGGATCTCCCCGCCGTGGAGCAGTATGGCCGCGGCGCGGTTTTTCATGGCGCCCAGCCATTCCTCAAACCTTTTTTTCGTGCCCCTGGCGCCTTCAGAGAGCATGCTGACCTTCTCGTCAAGCTTCACCACAATCTGGAGGATGCCGCATTCCAGCCTCTCGAAGAGTTCCGAGGGCTCGGCGGTCTCCATCTTCCATCCGTCCATCCTGCTGCCCATGGATTTAATATGTAACATAATATTTAAAAAAATACAACTCCGTTCGCATGGTTGCAAAGCAGATTAAAACCCTTCCGGGAAATAGCAACTCATGGAACATTTCACCGAGGAGGAGAAGCGGCTCCTCGCGCCTTTCGTCTCGAATCTGGACAAGCCGGTCTTCGTGCTGCGCAATCTTCCAGAGGTAGTCAAGGGCGCATTATTCTCACGCTACTCGAGGTCGACCAAGTCCCTGAGGCGCACGCTGCTCGACGAATTCATAAAGAACACGGACATCGGGTTCGAAACGAAGAGCGCGACGGGTGGTGGGTTTGAGGGCTCAGTAGCTACTGAAAAAGCAGAACAGTTCTACGACCGGGTCCTGATGGGATATGGCGACGATTCCGTCGCGGAGCTCGCTGGCGCGCACATCGCGCTCGAGGACATATCTATCATTGCGACCAAGGTCGTGGAGGACGCGCGCATCGGGCTCTCCCCTCTTGAAAAATCCACGCGCTATGTCTATTTCGACCAGAAGGACGAGCGCGGGAAGTGGAGGTATTGCGAGGAGCCGGCGCTGATGGCATCGGAGTTCGCCCCCCTTTACACCGAAACCTGCAATCTTCTTTTCAGCACTTACGCCTTGCTCATACCGAAAATAACATCTTTCGTTTCGGAAAAGATGCCGCGGGAAGAGAAGCTCAGCGAGCGCGCCTACGAGGCGGTCGTGCGCTCCAAGACCTGCGACATAATCCGCGGCCTTCTTCCCGCCTCCACTAAGACGAACATGGGATTCTTCGGCAACGGAAGGGCGTACGAGTACCTGATAACGAAGATGTACGCCGACCAGCTTGGGGAGATACGCGACCTGGCGAAGGCGATGCAGACCGAGTTGCGCACCACCATCCCGTCGTTCGTGAAGCGGCCGGACACCGAGCTCGGCATCGTGTGGCAGAAATACATGAACGGAACGCGTCTGGACAAGGAAGGTGCCGGAATCAAGCCGGAAGCCGATGCCGAGGAAGTGGTCCTTGTCGACTACGATAAGGACGCGGAAGAGCGAGTCGTCGCAGCCGCCATCTACCCTTATTGCGCTAGGTCCATGCGCTCCCTGCTCCAGGACGCGAAACGCATGACGCAGGAACAGCGGAACAAAATCATCTCCGAATACGTGGGCGAGCGGGGCAACCGCAGGCACAAGCCAGGCAGGGGGTTCGAGGCCGCGCGCTACACGTTCGACATCTGCGCGAATTTCGGATGCTACCGTGACATACACAGGCACCGCGCACTCACGCAGCAGAGGCAGGTCCTTGGCTGCACGCACGGATACACGCTTCCGGCCGAGATTGTCGAAGCCGGCTATGAGAGCGAGTTCAGGGACGCGATGGACGCGGCGAAAGTCGCGTGGGAGCGGATATCCAAAAAGCATCCCCTTGCGGCGCAGTACGCGGTTCCGCTCGCATACAGGATACGCTGGCAGATGGCGCTCTCCTTGCGCGAGGCGTTCCATTTCTGTGAGCTCCGCTCAGGGAGGCAGGGCCACATAGACTACCGCCGCGTGGCGCAGGACATGTTCAGGGAGATCGAGCGGGTGCACCCGGTATTCGCGAAGCACATGAAATTCATGGACATGGCAGACTACGAGTTCGAGCGCCTGGAGGCGGAGAAGAGCCTGGACAAGAAAATCAGGGAAATGGGGAAGAGATGATGGCAGGAACGAAAATCTATGTAACCGGCGCCACAGGAAGGCTGGGGCGGGAAGTGCTCAAGGCGATCCCCGAGGCCATCCCGCTCGTGCGCAAGCCGTCAGGCCTGAGGGGCGAGGTCGTCACCGAATTCTCAACCGACGCCCTGCCTTCGATCCTGAGGGACGCGGGCGTGATAATACACCTCGCGGGGTCCCGTGATTTCCTTGACATGAAGAAGGCCCAGGAGGGCAACGTGTCGCTCACCTGGCGAATCATGGACGCGGCGCCATCCTCGGCGAAAATCATATTCTCCAGCTCGGTATCCGTATATGGCAAGAGGCTCGCGAAGCTCCCTGCGGATGAGGGCACGGAGCCGCGGCCGGACACGCCTTACGCGAGGACGAAGCTGGAAGCCGAGAAAATCGTGTCATCCCATCCGAACCACGTCATCCTCCGCATCGGCCCGATATACGGGCCAGGGTTCGAGGAATACCCCAAGGTGCTCGGCATGCTGCGGGACGGGAAGATGCGCGTGATCGGGAGCGGGGCCAACCACATACCTTTCGTCCATGTGGAGGACGTCGTGCGGGTGATAAAGAGCTCGCTCACGCAGGGCAGGGGCGTATACCTGCTTGTCGGCGAATGCCTCACCCAGAAGGAGATATACGATATCGCGGCGAAAGAGCTCGGCGTGGAGCCGCCGAAGAAGCACATGAGCGCCACGCTCGCCATGGCTTACTCGCAGTTCGAGCTCGCCCGCACGTCCATTCTCGGCGGCAAGCCGAAGTTCATCCCGGAAGACATCGCGGTCCTTTCCAGCGACAGGGTTTTCGACTGCTCGAAGGCGAGGAAGGAGCTCGGCTTCAGCCCCAGGCCGCTCGCGGAGGGGATAAAGGAGATGGTGGGGCTTCTCGGCCGGACCAAATAACCTTATAAATTTTAGATAAGAGCTATAGCCGGTGCTCAAATGAAGAATGTGCTATTCCTGTTCCTGCTCTCCGCGGTTCTTGTATCCAGCGCTGCCCAGTCATATGTCCAGAATATGGACGCCACCGGAAGGGCGGCCGTGGAAGAGAGGAGGGACATGTCGGTTTTCCTCCAGCTTCTGCCCGGCGGCTCGCTCGGAAAGATAGCCGACACGTGCGCGTCTATTCCGTCGCTTTCGTGCTCGGTCAGCGGAAACATCATGACCACGCGCATCCAGCTGGGCCCTGACAGCGGCTATTACTCCTTCGACACCCAATACGGCCTGCCTTTCCTCACGACCACGCTCACGGTAAATCGGCTTCCGACCGACATGTTCGACGCGTCCGTGAGCGACATCATGAATAAAGCCGGGGTCACATCCGGCAAGGGGCGTGCGGCGCCCATAGACCTCAATGACAAGGGGGCCAACGCCGCCACGGCGGCCGCCTGGAAGGAGGCGGGGCTGGACATCGACTATTCGATAGTCATGCCGAACGGCCATACTGAGACGTACCGCCTAACCGACCTGCTCGCGGATTCGCATCCGATTGTGATCACCACGCAGGAGCCGGACTTCGGGCTCATGGCGCTCATCATCGGAATCCTGGTGCTCGCGGCGTTCGCGTTCAGTTTCTTCGGGAAGAGAAAGAAGGCCGGGAAGCGCTGAGGCGCTTCCAGGCATGCCCGGTGCATTCCAGCAGGTGCGGCATGAGCGCGGAGTGAACGATTTTTAAAGAGTTTTCACTATCTATTACAACTGGTATACATGAGTGGCATTGTTGGTTATGGGGCTTACGTTCCGGTTTATCGGATAAAGGCCGCGGAGATCGCCAGGGTGTGGACCGAGGAGGCCGAGAGGATAGAGAAGGGCCTTGGCATACTCGAGAAGGCGGTCGGAGGCGTTGACGAGGACGCCGCCACCATCGCGGTGGAAGCCGCCCGGAACGCGGTCTTGCGCGCGGGAATAGACCCGCAGAAAATCGGAGCGGTCTATGTCGGGAGCGAGTCGCACCCATACGCCGTGAAGCCCACGGCCACCGTCGTGGCCGAAGCGATAGGGGCCACCCCGAACCTCACTGCCGCGGACCTCGAGTTCGCGTGCAAGGCGGGAACCGCGGGAATCCAGATGTGCCTCGGCATGTGCGCGGCCAACATGATTGAGTACGGCATGGCCATCGGCTCCGACACCGCGCAGGGCAGGCCCGGGGACATGCTCGAGTATTCGGCCGCTTCCGGGGGCGCGGCATTCATAATCGGCCCGGACAGCGAATCCGTCGCGAATGTGGAGGCGACATTCTCTTTCACCACCGATACGCCCGACTTCTGGAGAAGGCAGGGCGCGGACTATCCTTCGCACGGAGGCAGGTTCACCGGAGCCCCGGCCTATTTCAAGCACGTGATCAGCGCCACGAAAGGCCTTCTGGAGAAGACCGGCATGAAAGTGTCGGACTTCGATTACGTGGTCTTCCACCAGCCGAACGCCAAGTTCCCGCTGGAAGCGGCGAAGAAGCTCGGGATCGACGCCGCAAAGCTCAAGGCAGGGCTGCTCACTCCAATCATAGGAAACACCTATTCGGGCGCTTCCATGCTCGGGCTTTCCGCTGTCCTGGATGAGGCGAAACCCGGAAACAGGATACTCGTCACTTCATTCGGCTCGGGCGCGGGCTCCGACTCGTTCGCGATTTCGGTTACCGACCGCATCGACGCCGCCCGCGACAGGGCGCCCAAGACGCAGGATTACATCGCGAAGAAGAAGTACATAGATTACGCGACCTACCTGAAGTTCAGGAGGAAACTCAAATACTGAATTCCGCTTCCTTTATTTCCTTTCCCTTTCTATCTAATTTCATGCCTATCAAGGCGGTCCTGTTCGATCTCGACAACACGCTCATCGATTTCCTCACCTTCAAGAAGGAGACCGCGAAAGCCGCGGCAAAAGCCATGGTGGCCGAGGGCTTCCCGCTTTCGGAAGTGGAAACCTACGGAAAGATATTCTCAGTCTATGACGAGAAGGGCATCGAGTACCAGAAGACATTCCACGACGTCATAAAGCCGCTAGCCCTGGAAATCAACAAAGCCGAGAGAATCCAGCAGGCGGCCATCATCGCCTACCTGAAGCGGAAGTTCGAGGTCCTCCAGCCATACCCGATGGTGAAGCCCACGCTCGCGAGGCTGCGGGAGAAAGGCCTGAAACTGGGGATCGTCACCGACGCGCCAAGGAACAAGGCGTGGCAGAGGCTCGTCATAGCGGGGCTACAGAACGAGTTCGATTTCGTGGTCACCCTGGACGACACGAAAAACAGGAAGCCGCATCCCTCGCCATTCAGGCTCGCGCTGGAAAAGCTCGCGCTCGCTCCGCCAGAATGTTTATTCGTAGGAGACAACCCCGAGGCAGATGTCAAAGGCGCGAAGGAGGCGGGCATGAAGACCTGCCTGGCGGAATACGGGATGTGGAATAAAGAAATCAAGGCGCAAGCGGACCACAGGATCGCGAGGTTCTCTGAGCTGCTTCCGCTGGTGCAAAAACTGATGTGACTGCATGGCATCCATGACCTTCTACGGCGGAATAAACGAGATAGGCGGAAACAAGTTCCTTGTGGAGGACAGGAAGACGAGGGTGTTCCTGGATTTCGGGCAGTCGTTCAGCCTGCTCGACGATTATTTCGTGGACTGGCTCCAGCCGAGGGGCAGGTTCGGGCTGAAGGACTATTTCGCGCTCGACCTCATGCCGAAGATAAAAGGGCTTTACAACAGGCATTCGCTGCTCGGGACCGGCCTCGCATATTCGGAACCGGAGTTCGATGCGGTTTTCGTCACCCACGCGCATTACGATCACACCCAGCATCTGCAATACCTGCATCCGGGCATTCCAATCTTCATGGGAGAGACGTGCAAGGCGATACTCGAATCCGTGATGGAGACGACCGGCGCGTTCTTCTTCAGTGAGGAGCAGCTCGAGAAGCGTGACGGAACGGTGATAGCGCCCAATACGGTGAAGGCCTTCAGGAGCGGGGATAAGGTGAGGCTAGATACGATTGAAATCACCCCGATACATGTCGACCACTCCGTGCCCGGAGCCTACGGCTTCATTGTAGAGACGAGCGAGGGCACGGTTGTGTATAGCGGCGACCTCCGCAGGCACGGCCCGATGGCGCAGATGACGAAGGAGTTCGTTGAGAAGACGAAGGGCGCGAAACCCGACGGGCTCATAATCGAGGGCACCCGGGTCGCTCCCAAGGAGACGAGGAAGAACCATAGCGAGCAGCTCGTATACTCGGAGAGCCTAAAGGTCTGCAAGGCACCCGACAAACTCGTGCTCGCCATGAGGTATCCGAAGGACCTGGACCGCTTCAGGACATTCTACACGATAGCAAAGGAGACGGAAAGGACGCTCGTGATAAGCCTCAAGACCGCGCATCTCCTGCTTTCATTGCAGGCTGACCGCCCGCTCGGGCTTCCAAATCCGCTGAAGGATCCGAACATCGAGGTATACATGCGGGAGATGAAAGTCTACAAGTCATGGGAGAAGCCCATGCTGGAGCGGTGCGTGGACTGCGATTGGGTGAAGAAGAACCAGAAAAGCGTGATCTGGGAGCTGGATTTCTCCCAACTCCAGGAACTTATTGACGTGGAGCCGCAGCCCGGCGGCGCCTGCATACACTCCATGAGCGAGCCTTTCGCCGAGGATCCGACCTCCCAATTGCAGGATGAAGTGCTCCACAACTGGCTGGCGAGGTTCTCGATGGAGCACCACCAGCTCCACGCGTCAGGGCACGCCTCACAGAAGGAGATATTCGACATGTGCGCGGAGATAGGCGCTAAAAAAACGATACCCGTGCACACCCAGCACCCGGAGATGTTCAAGGAAGTCGTGAAGAACGCCGTCCTCGTGGAGAAAGGGGAGAGCAAGCAGATTTAGGAGATTGGGCCTGCGGAGATACGCACAGTGACCGGTGTCTTGTTGCCGGTTCCCAGAACGCAGACGGACTGGAAACCCGAAACAGGAAACCGGAAACCGATTTGAACTCCGGACCTACGGCTAGCCCAGACTCGTTCTAATAACGTGTATTAGAACGTGCCATATAAGACCGTCGCTCTAACCGAGCTGAGCTACAGGCCCAATCAACGCTTATGTGGTGGGATAAGCTTTAAAAGAAAACAGGGATGTGGCGTAGATAGTGTAATTTTGTGTCCTAAATGCAAACCTTTATAAATAAGTTCCGTCATAAAACCCATATGACAAAAAAAATCATTCAGCCAGAGGCATCGCTCCCGGCACAGAAAAGCGGGGTCAAAAAGGCCTACACGCTCAGCCAGGCCTATCTATCCTATAGGAAGCAGCGGATAGACCAGAAGGAGAAAGACGGCTTCGAGTTTGACGATAGCCCCAGCCCCAAGCCGGACAGGTACGAGCTTACGACCGGCATGGTGAAGGAGGCGGCCCCGAAGGTCGCCCCGAAAACCATCCATGGCCCGGGCGAGGGAATCGTGATAATCGCGAGGGCGAACCCGAAACCGGACAGGGAAGAGGCGGCGGACAAATCCGGAATCAACTAATTTTTAACCGTTCTTTTACATTATCTCCTTATGTATCGCATTCTCTCTGGGAAGGAGCCTGCGGAAGCCGTGCTGAATGAGGCCAAGGCCAGGATAGCGAAGCTCGGGAGGAGCCCGAGGCTCGTCATAGTGCAGGTCGGGGAGGACCCTGCATCCAACACATACGTGGCCAGCAAGCTGAAGAAAGCCGAAGCCGTCGGGGTCAAGGCAGAGCTTGCCAAGCTGCCGCAAAGCGCGTCCGAGAAAGAGCTTCTAGGCGTCGTCCAAAGGCTGAACAAAGACAAGCTGGTGGACGGATTCATCGTCCAGACCCCCCTGCCGAGGCAAATCAACGAGAAGGCGATACTCGATGCTGTGGACCCGTCGAAGGACGTGGACGGATGGACCTCCACCTCCGCAGGGCGGCTGTTCTCCGGCCTGGACGCCTTTGAGCCCGCGACACCTGCCGGCGTGATGCGCATGCTTGATTTCTACAAGGCCCCGATCGAGGGAAAGCACGCGGTCGTGGTCGGGAGGAGCAACACGGTCGGCAAGCCCATGGCGATAATGCTTCTTGCAAGGGACGCGACAGTGACAATCTGCCATTCCAAAACCCCGGACCTTTCAAAACACACAATCACGGCCGATATCGTAGTGGCTGCCGTGGGCAAGCCAGGCCTGATCACCGCGGAAATGGTCAAGGAAGGCGCCTTCATAGTGGATGTCGGGACGACGAAAGTCGGGGACAAGATAGCCGGCGACGTCGATTTCGCGAATGTCATAAAGAAGGCGAACTGCTCCCCCGTGCCGGGCGGCGTGGGCCCGCTCACGGTCGCGATGCTGATAAGCAACGTTGTCAAAGCGGCAGGCAGGCCGGAAAAGTCTTGACATGGAACTCAATTTCATAGACGGCAGGCTGGCGCAGTTCGGTTCCAAGCCCGGCCTCGGGCGGATCACGAAAATCATGGCCGAGCTGGGCAGCCCCCAGGACCGCATGCGCGTCCTGATCGTGTCCGGAACGAACGGAAAGGGTTCGGTGACATCGTGCATAGCGTCGATTCTCAGCGCCGCCGGGCATAAAACCGGCTCCTATTTCTCCCCCCACCTGGTCCGATACAATGAGCGGTTCAAAATCAATGGGAGAGAAATATCGGACGGAAAGCTCGGGGGATACGAGCGCGTGATGGAATCTCTTTTTGAAAAAGGTTTCGAGATGACCGCATTCGAAGCCCTGACCGCCATATGTTACCAGTATTTCGCTGACGAGAAAGTCGATTACGCCGTGATGGAGGTCGGGATGGGCGGCGAGTTCGACGCCACCGCGGTCGCGAAGCCGGAAGTCGGCGTGGTGACGAACATTTCGCTTGAGCATACCGAATACCTCGGCAAGACGGTTGAAGAAATAGCCAAGACGAAGGCCGGCATACTGAAAAATGGGTCGAAATGCGTGACCGGTTGCTCGGGCCCCGCGCTATCCGAGATCGAGAAAGCGGCAAAAAAGCGCGATTCCCCTGTCCGCGCGCTCGGAAGGGATTTCTTCGTGGAGCCGCTCGAGGTGAGCGGCAGGCGCACCGTATTCAGCTATCTGGGCAGGACTCCCTACACCAAACTGGAGACCCGCCTCTTGGGCAGGCACCAGGCGGACAATGCCGCGATCGCGGTCGCCGCTGTCGAGGAGCTGGGCGAGGATGTACCGGAGGAGGCAATCCGGAAAGGCCTGCTATCGGCGCAGAATCCCGGGCGGCTGCAAGTCCTGTCCAGGGACCCCATGACCCTGCTTGACGCCGCCCACAACCCGGCAGGAATCGGCTCGCTGGTCACAAGCTTTCCGCTATTCGATTTCGAGCGGCTCATCGTTGTCTTCGGGGTGCTGGGGAACAAGGACTGGAAGGAGATGATACGCCTCCTCGGCCAGCACGCCGACATGATTGTCGTGAACAGGCAGAAGCACGAAGGAGCCGCCGACCCTGACGCCATCGTGAAAGAAGCGCGGCGCTATTGCGAGGCGGTGAAAGTCACTGATGTCAAGGAGAGCCTCGCCTACGCGAAAAGCATCACCAGGAAGAAGGACATGATTGTGGTGTGCGGCTCGATCTACATGCTCGGCGAGCTGCTCGGCTGAGGGAGCACGAAGCCCCCGTCAAGGCTCTTCGAGTGCTTGCGGATTATGTTATGGATGCCCGAGCCATACTGCATGGCGCGCTTCCTCCGCTCCAGCGCGATTTGCGGGACCCCGAGCAGTTTCCCGGCCTCCCTGAGGACGCCTTTTTTCAACACCTTGTCCTCCATCAGCACCTCGAGGGGTATCGCGCGCACAAATGTTTCGAGCTCCTTCTTGTAGAGCGGGAATCTGGCTTCGATGCCGAACTTCCTGCAGACCTTGGCTATCCAGGCGATTTCCCGGTTCCTGAGCTCCTTGAACTCCTTCTTAAGCACCGAATCGAGGTCTTTTCCTTCGGAAAGGTAGGAAAAATACCGCTCATAGCCGACAAACAGCTCCTCGGCCGCGGTGCCGAAAAGCATGACCTCGTGGCCGCATGCCTTTGCAGCCTCCGCGCATTTGTATACCGGGACCAGGAGCTCGACCTTGAGGAGGTCGCCCGGGACTATATCATAGCATCTCCGGTAGGTGTCCAGTATCTCGTCCTCACCCAGTATCGATTTCCTGAGCGGCAGGTTGAGGATGAAGGCGAGCTCCTCCGAGGCCTTCACATCATCGCACCTCTCGGTGCCGCAGGTGAAGAGCTCGGTTTTGGCGTCCCTTGCCGCGAGCGTGGCTATGAGCGTGGAGTCCAGCCCTCCGGAGAAGGCGATCGCAACCCTGTCCTCCAGGGTTTCGGCTACCGAGCTTCGCAGGAGCGCTGCCAATTCGGGGATCATTGAAAAAAAGATGGTGGGTTGTATTTTTAAAATCTGCCCGGCAGCTAAGCGATTCTCCCTGTTCTCTCTGAAATTTTCTCCGGAACAAGCATGGCCACTCCGGCCATCGCCCTGATGGTTATGAACGAAGCCCAATCCACTATGACCTTTGTGCCTTCTACTCTCGTTTCAAGCGGATAATGGTTTTCCGGAATTACGCTTTTATTCGCCAGGGCTTTTTCAAGCTGCATCCTGCCCTTCTGGCCGCTGGGTTTATTGGCCCCGACCTGCGCCTGCAATTCTGCCATGAATAATTTCGCTGCTGTTCTATCTCCCATCTGAAGGTCGTAAGGTTCCTCTATCTTCGATCCGGCTGTGACACCAGCGCCTATCAATACGACGGCATTTTTGACAAAGTTCTTTTTTGTCGCCTTTACCTTAGCCAAATAATCGCTATCGACCGATACCTTCGCCTTTACAACGATATTGATGGCCACTCCCTCTTTCTTCGCTTCTTCGACAACGTCGGCTACCGCATCCATTCCCCCTTTTTTATACGCCTCCGCCAATTTGGCGTCGTATTCCTTCAAATGTTTCCCGTCCATTTCCCAACTTACCCGCATATCGACTTTCATGTATCTGGGCGGTTCGCTCAAAAGCGCCCACTCACGGATTTTTGCCGGGTCCGAAGAGCGCAGCGTTCTGTTGTATTCCTGCGCTTCCGCCTTGACCTTTTTGGCGAACGAGTCGAACGCCATGTCGAAGGCGATTCCCAGCCTCTTCGCCACGGCACCTGACCCCACATCTTTCCTGAGCACCTGGAGCGGGGTTTCGGCTTCAGCCAGAAGAACGGGTCGTTTTTCAGCCATACCAATCACCAAATCTGATTTTCATCCATGTTTTATAAAGACTTATTATTGCCGGGCCCTGCAAGATGCCTGGCAGGCTTTGCCGGGTTGTCGACGTCTATCCCGAACCTTTTTCCCATGCTATTGGAGACTATCACGATGTTCTCCGCCGCCGAGGCATCAACGATATCGCCAAGCGGGGAGAGGTTGAAGACTATCGCATTCTGGGGATTGAAAGAGCCGTCAGCCAGCACACCCAACATCTGCTTTCCACCCGCCACATCATCATATCCCAGCGCCCTTATGGCATAATTCCTGGTGACCACCACGGTGCGCTTATCCTGGCAGAAGACTCTTATCTGCCTTGAGAAGTTGACTCCGTCCGGAACGTCCAGCTCAAGCTTCAATTTTTTCCCCGCGCGCTCGTAAGTGATTGTCGTCGCGGTTTCAGAGTAATCGAAAGAGCAATTGGTTTTTTCCGTTTCCTGCGGAGCGGCTTTCAGCTCAATGGACGGGGCTTGTGGAGGGGCTCTGTTCAGCTGCGGCCCGCACGATATCAATGGGAACGCCAGCAGGGAGAGAATCAGGTTCCTCGCCTTTGCGTGTTTGCGGTTAGCGCTTTCTTTGATAAGAAGCCTGTCGTGCCCTGTTTTCCTGCTTTTTTGCCCCCCAAACATGTTATTAATTATGGTAGCATATAATTATAAAGCCGCATTAGTGGGAACCAATAAAAACCAAAGTCCACATTCTTTTTTCGTTAACGGGCCCGTAGCTCAGCTTGGATAGAGCGACGTCCTCCTAAGACGAAGGTCACGAGTTCAAATCTCGTCGGGCCCGTGAAAACATAGGAAAGACAGCAGGGCCTGACGCACACGGCCGCAAGGCCGGGAACGCGTCG
>Ga0209777_10001487_pt1 | contig 33655 bp, 30 predicted proteins | sample FrelakmetHBP12HB_FD_187147 | JGI IMG/M metagenome (GOLD analysis project Ga0209777, IMG submission 187147) | Freshwater lake sediment microbial communities from the University of Notre Dame, USA, for methane emissions studies -HBP12 HB (SPAdes)... | ecosystem: Environmental > Aquatic >... | reverse complement strand
AGTTTCCAGACCTAAAAAGGCACCTCTGGAAAGGAAGCCTCTGGGCAGAAGGATACTGCGCCAACACAGTAGGCGGACTAAACCTCGACGCCGTCAGAAAATACATACGAGAAGAACAACAAGAAGCAACACCATAGAGCCCCGGAGCTTGCTCCGGGGGAAACTACTTCAACTTGATTGCTATGGAGTACGTGGTTCCGTCGTCCAATGTTACTATTATCTTGTGGGATCCTGCGGATAGGCCTTTGGTGCTGAGGTTGAAGATGTATTGGTTGCTGGCCGGATCATACCTGAAGCTGTTGAGATTGTTAGACTCCCCAGAAGATGCCCCCGGATTCGATGCCGAGTCGACCCATATGTGAGCCACGGCAGTTGATACGAAGTTACCACCGTTGTCCGTGAGCTGGAACATTGCTGGAACTACGCTGCCAGCCTTATAGATGCCACCACTCTTGAGTGGAAGAGCGAAACCACTGAACACGTAGACCACACTATACGTGACGGTCTTTGTGGCGATGTTGCCCGCTTTATCGGTGGCTGTTATGGTGAAGCTCTTAGAACCAACCGTGCCAGTATCGATGTAGCTTCCACTCGGCACAGGACCGCCCCAACCTGCTAAGCCGGAAACAGCGTCGCTACAACCATAATCCGCAGCCACGAGCTGCTTCAGGATATATGTTGCCCCATTCGCTGGCGTGGTTGCCGTGATCGCTGGAGGAGTCTTGTCTATCATGATTGGTTGAGTCTTGGTCGATTCAACGTTGCCAGCGTTGTCTGTGGAATTATAGTAAACCGTCGTCGTGCCCTCTCCACCTATCGTGAAGGGACTTGAGTAGGTAATCCAAGTTGGGCCGTCTAAGCTATATGAGGTCCCAGCTACGCCTGAACCGCCAACATTATCGTTCGCTGATAGAGTTACCGCTACGTCAGAGACGTACCAGCCGTTGTTACCAAGATCTCCAGATAAAAACGCACTTGTTACAGGCGGTGAATTGTCCATAACGTATATCACCGCGGCCGTGAAGGCGGACGACACGATCCACGAAGTCACGGACGTGGAGTAGAATCGTTCTCCATTCGCATTTACTGGGTTTGTTATGGTCACCTTGGAACCAGCGTCGCACCACCCGATGAAGGGGTTTCCGTCGCAAATCGCGGGGTAAGTCCCAGTCTGTTTCGATATGGCGTTTTCCACCCAGGATACTGTCGCATTTGCGGGGTAGGGAAGCCCTGTGGTGGTGATAGTAACGTTGAACTGGTGGAAATAGTTGACCGTGTAGGTTAGGGGTTCGGCTACAGACCATACATGTGTATCGATGGTGTAGTATCGTTCCGTGCCGCTGTTTTGAACATCATTCTCTATGTAGAGTTGTGTGCCGTGGTCACATTCGTCTGACCATGTTCCGCCTGAAATACTGCCAGTCATGCCAACGCCGTTCTTTGTATAGTGTACAATGTTTGATGCACTGTCTAGTCCAGGCGTGTTTATGGTCATCATGTGCTCTCCGCTCAGGCTGAGCGTTGGGTCTCCAAGTATAGTCAAGCCGTAATACATGCCTCGGTCCTGCTCGCCCCACGCACTAAACCAGTGTCGGAAAGCGTCGCCGAGGGCAAAGCTTTGGCCCAAATCACCGTAGAACAAGTCTTCACCCCGCTCCATGCCGCCTGGCTTAGTACTGCCAACGGCTGCGAGTCCATACGTCGGTGTGAATATGTACCATCCACCCACATAATCTTGTTGAGTGAAGTCTGCTGCTTGGCAGACAAAGAGATTGTAGAAGAAAACATGAGGATCTGTATTGCGAACATCAGGGTTACCCATGACCGCAACGTGCTGGGGGGCTGGGTAACCTTCGTATACGGAGCTAGATGGGTTGGAAGGATCTGGAATCAGGAACCCATGTCCGGCACTATTACCATGGCACAAAACATCTACGAAACTCCATCCCTCACCAAGTCGGTTTAAATAATCAGATTTGCATGTGGTAGCGTTGTTTTCAACCAGTGTGACAGCATCCGCATAGACATAGGCTTTAGCAACGTTGTCTTTGATATGCAACTCAGCGGAATCAATAAGTGTCCAGGGGTCGTCAACGTATACCAGGGCCCTCTGGGGAAGGGCTAGGCTTCCAATCCTGTATGCATGGTCTTTGTCAAAGTAGTTCTCAATAAGCGAAACCTCATTGTCCACCATCGTGTCTGCCTTGAGACGTCCAACCCATATGTCAGGCGCGGTGTTTCCTGTATGCTGATCATACAAGCCATTATGGTTTGAATCTGTCCAGGTGCCGTCTAAATCCATGTAGAAAAGGTCTATTGGAAACTGTTCATAGGCATTATTATCATCAGGGTTGTTCATCTCGTACATTGCAGCCGGTATATTGCCGACCAGTAGGCAACCAGCCAGATCATTCCCCGCCTTCTGCAGGGCACTCCGTTCCGAGCTTAACCAGGCTCTAATATCCTCTGGGGTTCCACCATCAAATTCGTAGACCGCGCAGCCGAACCCCGTGGCCTCCAAATCTTCCTTATATCGTGCTAAACGAACAGCTATGACGCCTTGTTCCCATAGCGACGAGTTGACCAAAACATAGACGTAGCGCGAGTTGTGAGACGAGCCTATGACTGGTACAATGTTAGCGCGCGCGCTAATGCTTTTTGGAGCAAGCATTGAAAACATTGGTAAACACAGAATGCTTATGATTACCACTGCGAATATCTTTTTCACTTCTTCTTTCTCCTTTTTTGTCCAATGTTGTTTAGACAAATACGGCCTATAAGACTTATGAAACCATCTTCTATGCCACTCTTTCCCCCGCCGATTAAACGACATCAGTATCGCGGCGCGCGCTATTCACTGATCTCCATCGCTTCATCTTGAGCTTCCTGGTCAAATCCCAGACAGGCGCGCAAATTTTTCTCGGGACAAGCGCGTTGATCTCCCATTCTTCATAAGGCTTATATTCATAATTGCCTATCTCTAACTTGGTATATCAACTAAACCGAAAAGCTAACTATTTGTTAGGACTTCGGGAGATGTCTCCACTGCTGGGGTGTGGGAAGCACCACTTCTGTCTCTGGGAATAACGCGTTATACTGAAGCTGTCATAATTCCAGACTGGTAAAGAGTTCTTTCTGCAACCTAGTGGGGCTGTCGCTTGTTTTCTTCTAGACGGGCTTGTTGTAGTTTAGGAGGCCAATCCAACCGCAGATTACGCGGGTTTTCGCCTTCTCATCGTCTAACGTTACCTCTATCGGCGGGCGCCCTTCAGGTGCTTGTTTAAACAGGTACTTCTCGAAGCGTCTTGCCCAATCCACTTTGAACAGTGCAATTGCAAACGCTATCCCGACACCTGTGCTTATCACCAAGGACATTAGGTCGCTTCCTACGCCAAATATGTCCCTGATGATGCCTATTGAAAATCTACTGCCGTAAGCCACAGCTAGGCTCAAGAGTAATTTCCCAGTTAGGGCAGGCGCGAAAGCTTTGATTGGATTGTAACGGGAAGCGCCGAGCGGAATGAAAACCAAGTCATCGGGCAGGGGTGTCAAGGCAAAGGCAAATATCGCGATGGCACCGAACTTGTTGAAGACCTTGACCAGAAAATCCACGTTCTTCTTGTATTTTCCAGTTATGACTTTCTTACTGCTGAGGCCGAGTAAATACCCAGAGTTCTCCGATTGCTCCGCCGAGTGTTGCAGCTAAGGCAATCAGCAGAGGCGCAAAGACCCAACCGCCGCCAATCTTGAGGCCGGCAAGAGTGAAGACAACAATCGTATCCGGAACTGGTACAATGATGGACATGGCACCAGCCAGGCTCATGACAAATACTCCCAAATATCCGTACTGCATGCAGAGATTGTACATCCAAGTGAAAATGCCTTGGAACTGCAACGTGATTCCTCCAAGTGTCTACAGCGCTAATCCGACATCCTTTGCATTATTAACTGTTATTCAGAATTAGACACGATTTTGTTCACAATCTGATCATACGCTTTGCGCACGCAACAATAGAACGACCTGCGATCGCTCACCTTAATTCCGCAACGTCCTGCGCAGTCCTTGTCGAAATCAGAGATGCCAGCAAAGCAACCACAGCGCGCGCCTCGGAGTTCTCCTTCTTCCGAACTGGAACTGGGCAATGATAGTGGCAATCATAACGCCTCTGGCGTGCATCCTGAGCGTCGAGGCCAACGTAATCATATCCTCGAGAGTTAATGATGTGAGGGCGGCGCAACAACTCGGAGGACTTGTCGTACTCCCTCTACTACTTTCTGTGTTCTTGGCGGCATCGGGAGAGTTTATTTCAACAAGCTTGCTCACCCTGGTATTATCAGGCATATTGGTCGTCGCGGACATCACTTTGTTCTTCGTGAGAAAGGCAACGTTTCAGAGAGAAGAGACACTGACAGAGTGGAAGTAAACTTGCATCTGGAAAATCTAATAAGAGAGCAAAACATAGGGATTTGCCGTGGAATACCATTATTATAGAGTATACTCAGTTCAACGCGAGAGGGCTTGGGAAAGACAGCAAATCACCGATGGCTCCTTAATCCGCGAGTTGCACAGCCCTTCTGAGGGAAAGATCAAGGCTGAGATAGATGAAGTGGGGCCAAAGGATAGCCCGGCTAGGACCTGGAGGCGCCTAGCAAAATACTTCTGTCAGGGGATCGGTTTTTCCTTGCTTGTTTCTATCTTGACCTGCGCATCGATGGATTTCGCCTCTCACACTCCCGCGTTCGTAACTGGACCGCCGCCATTCTTGGTCGTGATAATGGGATTTGCGATGGTCGTACTGTTGGTTCTGATGATTGGAATTGTCAATAGCGTAATAACGGCACGATTTTGGTTTCGAGTGGAAACCTCTTTCTGGAGCATCATGCTCCAAGGAATCGCATTGTTCGTTGCACTTTGGATTGTGGACATTCCTTTCTCCTTAGCGAACTTCGCTTTTCCGGGCATTGCAACCATTCTAGTCGTTTTAGTTCTTCAAGGTTTCGCGGATGGATTTGTTTGCAAGAAAGTGGCGGAGACCTGGAGAAAAGACGTCTTTCCAACAACATCGAAAGCGCCCGCCACACTAGGATAGTGAAAAAATAAAGCCACTCGAGCATTCGCTGGAATTGATCACTAAGGCTTGACTCGTCTGAACGCGGCTGTTGCAATTGCGAAGGCGAAGAGACTTTCTGCTATAAGCGCTGCTATCTCGATAGGCAAAAGCGGCACGTACACCTGCAATAGCCCGGCTCTGAGCATGTCCGCAGCATAGGTCAGGGGATTGGCCAATGATATAGCTTGAATGATTATGGGCGCTTTTTCCAGAGGGTAGTAGACTGAACTCAGAAACATCAAGGGAGTGAACAAAACGTTTAGAGTGGCATTGAATGCCTCGTTGGATTTTATGAACACGGAAATGGCCAGCGTCAGGGAACCAAAAAAGAGAGACCCCAACACCAGTGAAGCGGCAATGTATAGAACGCCCTCGATGGAAACGCTTAACCCCACAAGCAGGGGAGAGGCGATGAGAAAAACCAGAAACGCGTTTAGCATTCCCTGAAGCATAATCGAAACCAACTTGCTAAGTATGTACTGCCACCTGCTGAACGGCCCCACGACTATCTGTGCGAACATGGCCAACCTCTTGTCAAGCCAAAGCATCGCCCCTGCCATAGAAGCAGCAAACATTATCTGCATGACCACTACGCCCGGCGCAAGAAAAAGCACGTAGCTGACCTCCCTGTTGCCGACGCTCATTGTCGGAATGACAGATGCGTAACCGAAACCGGCGACGAAGATATAGAACAGAGGGGTTACAAGCTGGACCGCGATCATCGATTTGGTTGACCAGAGGCTGGCCTTCAAATCCCTGTACAAAAGCCTAAGAAAACTATTCATTGCGATTCCTCCCTTTCGAGTTCACCATCTGAATGAAAACGTCATCCAACGATGGCTCCTCTATCCTAAGTTCCGTTATATGCACTCCGAGAGTCGTCGCCACATCGATTATTCTGGGCAACACTGCGTTTGCATCCTCCGCAAACACCCTCAACGACTCGTCCTTCTGTTGCGAACGGACTATTTTCTGAACGCCGAGCAAACCCTGCAGCTTACGGTCTACGTCGCTGTTGTCCTCAGCGAAACGTAGATGAATCACGCTTACTCCTCCGAACTTCTGTTTGATGTTCTTTATCGTGTCCAAGGCCAGGATTTGTCCGTGGTTAATTATGGCTATTCTGTCACAGATGTACTCCGCCTCTTCCATTATGTGTGTAGTGAAGAAGACGGTCACACCGTTTCTCACCTTCTCGCGCACGAAATCTAACGTCACTCTTCTAGCCTGCGGGTCCAAGCCAGTAGTGGGTTCGTCAAGAAACATGACCTCGCAATCGTGCATGAACTCTCTTGCGACTTGCAGACGTCTCCTCTGCCCAATCGAGAGTTCAGGCGGAGCTGTCTTCCTAGCCTCCTTCAGGCCAAACTTGTCCAGAAGAAGCTCGATCCTTTTCTTTCTCTCCACCTTCGGCACATTCCATAAAACTCCATACAAGTCAAGATTCCCCTCCACGCTCAAAGCGTGCTCGTAGCTCGGATCCTGTTGCACAACGCCTATCCTAGGCCTAATCTTGCCTCCTTCAGAAACAACGTCAAGTCCGAGAACGGTGGCCTTGCCACTCGTCGGTCGCAAGAGGGTGGTCAACATCTTTATGGTCGTTGTCTTACCAGCGCCATTCGGGCCCAGAAAGCCGAAAACCTCCCCCTTTCGAACACTGAAGGAAACGTGATCAACAGCAACTACGCTACCATACCGCATCGTAAGTTCATTCGTTTCAATGGAACACTCTGACAATTACTTCCACCGACAAAAACAGCTATGGTCTCGGTTAAATAGTATTGTGGGAAAAAGTGACCACTAACCTGAAAGAACAGACAAGAGGATTCGCGCGCGTTTTGGACTAATTGCTGTTTCTGAGTTGCGTTTCAGTTTCAAGGCAATGTATGAGGCCTTCAACGATTCTGTATGTGAGTCCCCAGATGATGGTGCCTCCCACGATGAAAGCTGGAACTTCTCCGAAGCTGAATTTTGCTGTGGTCCTGTTTCTGACAAGCTCTTCGAGAGGGATCCAGAGGTACTCTTCCAGTTCTTTTTCGTTCAATATTATCGATGGTTCGTTTTCTGTGAGAATGGCGAAAGGGAGGACCTTGATTTCAGGTCGGGGTTTCGATTGAAATACACGCATTACTCCTAGGAACTCGCAATTTTGAAGTAGGTTTATGTTTGTCTCTTCCAGCGTTTCTCTGATCACGGTTTCTTTCAGGTTCTTGTCCTTCGGTTCTCGTTTTCCTCCGGGCAACGCCATCTGCCCAGACCAAGGATCTCTAGAGTTTTGAACTCGCCTCACAAGGAGAACATGTGGTCTTCCACTTTCAAGCTTCAGAATCAGAGCCACTGACGCATTTGCGCCTTGCTCACACGACACAGGTCTCAGAGTACTGGAGAGTTTTCCGATAGAAAACGTCAATTCGAATCAACACACACTTTTCCTGACTCTTGAACCCAGCATAAAAACAATTCTGTCCGTCGACTCGTGCAGACTGTCAGTTGTTGAGAATTGAATTGCGCAGGCGCTCGCTTGAACCGGACAATCGGCAAGGCAAACCTCATAACCCCAAAAGAAAAAGTATACGTCACCCGAACTAATCTGTGTTGAAGTAGGAGACAGGCAAATCTCATGAAACTTGCGGTGCTTTGCGACTTTGATGGAACAATCACGACAGTTGATACGGCGGAGTGGGTGCTCGCCAAATATGCCCAAGGAGACTGGCGGCTGTTTGACAGGCAGTTCGAGGACGATGAAATCTCGCTTGAACAATGCTTGAACAGAGAGTTTTCTCTTGTGATGACATCAGAAAAACAAATACTGGAAGAACTGAAGCACGTGGTCATCTTTCGACCGAACTTCAAGAAGCTGGCAGAGTATTGCAGGGAAAGACATATTCCTCTTATGATAGTCAGTGCGGGAATTGATTTCGTCATAGAGCACTTTTTGAAACTCAACAATTGCATGGACCTAGTCAAGGTCTACGCTGCGAAGACCACCTTCAACGCCAACGGCATCAGGTTCACCTTTCCGCCACTGCTTGACACAACATCTGACAACTTGAAACACGACATGGTCAGACATTACCAGAGCCAAGGCATGAAAGTAATCTACGTAGGAGATGGATCGGCGGACTATGCAGCAGTTAAAGATGCGGACTATTCATTCGTGATTAAAGGTTCTAAACTGGCGAAACTGTGCAGAAGCCACGGGATACCATGCAGAAACATGACAGACTTTCAAGACATAATCGATGCCATTAGCAAAATCCTGTCGCATAGCGCGCTGGGCGACGCTCAATAAGGAAAACAAGAAACGGAAAATGCAGAGAAACCGATTTGTTTTAGACCGCGTCGATGGCCAAAAGCCAATCAATTGTACCCGAACAATGTCTGTGACTCAGTCTTCGATTTGGTGATTTGTCTTTCCTTCTTGTTCTTTGCATCCTAACCATTTCCTAGGCATCTTGCACTATGACAATTTGCTTTGTATTTATATGTGAATAATATACCATGGCTCATCAGATACCGCTGCTTGCCTCTTTTTCTTTCTAGACATATTCTTCATTTCCAATCCTCGTATAGAAACAGTGCAAATCAGACATATCTAGGATTTCCAAATAATATACCGACGACCACTTATTCTATATAGAAAAAGCCGCTTCGCGACCCGCGCGCACCGAGGAATCTAAGCGAACACCCATCAGCTCCTTCATCTTCTGGGTCGAACTCTTGACGACAAAACTCTCAACTTTCATCACGTCCACCCTCAAAACCTTCATAGCCCACCCTGAAGAGAGGTATCTTCACCTACGCATTAGCGAAAAGACTGGCCACTGGTTGGTCACATTTGCACAGAACACCTAACTCGAGTGACCGCTCCTCTGATCGTTTGAGGTGGCAAAAAGTGAAACATGAATATATGCACCACACAGCGAGAAAGTCCAACCTTCCCATTTCTTTAATGAAGGCTGTGAGGGCCGTGCAAGACGCTGCTCGCGTGCTCAGAGTCATGGCTTTCCTACACTCAGCCAATGATCTTCCATCCATCCTTAGACTCTATGGAATAGATAACTCGTCAGAAACCGCTTGAAATGCACGCGCAGGGAAAGAGCTTAAGTGATGCTGTGAAAACTCTGAATGAGAAGGTGCGTCTTAGCGTGGCTTTCTACGAAGTCGTTAATAGAAGAAGAAGCGTGAGAGAATTCCAGTCCAAGCCTGTTGAGGCAGACAAGCTGCAGCGAATTCTTGAGGCTGGTTTGAAAGCGCCAAGTCACAATCACCTCAGGGAATGGGAATTCATTCTTGTCAGGAATCCTGAACAGAGAGTAAGAGTGGTTGAGGCAGGCGCAAAGGCCGAGGACATGGCAGATAGCAAGAAGTTGGAGGAGGCTGTGAGAGACTTTGCCGATGATTTGCAAAGAGAAATGTATCTGAAAGCCTTGTCTGTCCAAAAGAGAATGCTACTCAGTTCGCCAGAATTGCTCGTTGTGTGTTTCAGAATGAGGAAACCACTCAAAGAGTGCAAGACGCTTTATGAGTTGAACAATTTCGCCTCAGTGTGGACTTGCGTCGAAAATATCCTGCTTGCTATGGCTGCTGAAGATCTCTACGGCGTAACCTACATACCCCACGAAACATCAGTACTCAAAGGAATATTGGGTGTTCCAAGCGACTACGAGGTAGCATCACTCATTCCAATCGGTTACCCAAAGCCTTACGAAGTGAAGCAGAAACCGGCATTACTTCAGAACAGGATTCACGTAGATAAATGGTGAAAGTGCAGATGGCGCACTCTGTGCGCGCGCGCAATCTAGCGAGCTGATGGACAGGATAACTAAGAAAACGTTGCAAATGGTTGACACGAGTGTAAATGCACTGAGAGACAACGACGCAGACATGGCTAAAACACTCGCAAAAACCGAGAACGAAGTGGACGACATATACTCAGCCTATTTAGACCTGCTTTCCAAAGCTCCTCCAAAAACAAAGTGCCTAGTCTGCAACCTTCTCGTCGTGAGATATCTGGAGAGAATAGCAGACCACGCAACCTACATCGGCGAATCAATAGTCTACATCGCCACCGGAGAAAAGGTAAGCCTCAGATGAAACCTTAACCTGTGTAGAAGAGGTGTCTGATAATGCGCAAAATCATTCAGATGCCTCACAAGTTCTGTGATTACACCTGCTATGTCAACGACTTGGAAGATGCACTTGCCTCGAAGGGAACTAGTTACATTGACTTGTTGCTCTCTGTCGTGGGAGGCATGGCAAGCTTTGCCTACTTGAAGTTCAAACGGGCGAATGGTGCGCGCTAACGCGGTGGGTGCAGCAATCCTTATAGGTGGAGTTTGTTTGCCAGGTCTTCCGCGTATTTCTTCGCTTTCTCTAGCTCTCCCTCTTTCAGTTGCATTTCATTCTTGCCTTCGACGTCCTTCTTGCTTTGAACGTAGGTAACCAAAGAGGGCATGACTATTTTGAAACCGAGTTTTTCGAGCTTCTTTTCTATCCCCTTTGCCGCGTTTCCACTGAGCGGCATCTGTAGCTGAGTGTCAAATGCCGCGGCAAGTTTTCCAGAAAACTCGTCTTTGCCAAATCTGTCCAGAAATTGCATAATAGGCCCGGTTGCCTTCCGCCACTGGGTGGGCGACCCAGCTAATAGACAATCATAATTCTTTACACCTGCTGGGTCAACATCCTTAACATACAGACAGTCAACATCAAACCCTCTTTCTTTGAGAACCTCACTCATCGCCTTAGCGACTTTCTCAGTGTTTCTTGGTGCAGCGGCAGCCCCCCAAGCCCTAGAACTCGTATCATATACAACTAGAACCTCCAAGTAATTCTCCTCAGCTGTCATTGAGTCGCGAAGCTTTTGAGCTTTTCGAAACCGTGCTTTGCGGGAAGCTCTCGTTTTTCCGCCGTGATCCGCACCTTTCTCTCGGTAGACCACTTCAATAGGGACGTACTCAACTCATTTTGATGCACTCAGGAACCGGATTTAGGGACAAGTCAGCGCGCTACAAAGAGGAGGTCTTTGTCTGTGCCTGAGTTGGCTCTGTTTTGATTTCAAAGAACGCTACGGCCAGCAGTATCATAGCGACCCACAATAGAACAAAACCTATGACTATGACGGTTAGGACAGCACCAATGAGTACCAGCAGTCCAGTTGTAGCAAACAAGTGGGTACCAGACTTCTCGGAAACAGTGTTGAGCGATCTTCTCAGGAAAATGGCTGCGACAACGATGAATACGAAAAGAACAACCAACGCCCCCACTATAGCCGCCACGTAAGGCGCCAGTGCGCTCCAATTTGTGAAACCTTGCCAGTTGAAGTTCTGAAGGGCAGTCCAGTCAGTCCAATTAGAAATGTGAATGCCCAAGACCGGCAACATGTCGATGGCCGCAGTCACAACCACTGCCACGGCAATCACTCCTCCTATTATGGCTGCGATGACCCCAAAAATCACGTTGTTGAAAATGCGCCGCTCCTTGTAGTAGTCTGCCAAGCCGTTGAAGGCTACTAACACAAGTATCAGGCCGACCAGACCTATTACGCCAGTGTAGACACTTGCAAGCGGGCCAATCACCATCAATATTGCCCCTATCCCTCCCAAAGTCTTGCTTGATTCAAGAGTCATTTCACGAGGCCTCAAACGCAAGGTTTGTTTGAAACCTGAATAAAAGCCTTTTCTTTCAACAGAAACCTGGAATTCAGCTTATAGCGCGCTCATTTTGGATGTTCCGCACCAAGACCATGCATCCGTTCTTCGCGTTCTGAAATTCTCTCGACTGGCCTTTACATGTTCGTTCTCAACTATGACTTTCACTATTAGACTCAGCAGTTTGAATCATGCGTTTCTAGGGTCTAGGATGTCTTCTCCCCGCCATAATGACGCCGTACACGGCTGCAGCTATGATTGTCACGCCGACGAATACGAAGAACAACGCTGTCAACATCTGCGCGCCATAGCCTCCAGCTATTAACAAGTAGAGAAAAGCACCGAATATTATGAGCACTAATCCGCCGATCAGCGGCCCCAGGAACGTGTACTCATGCTTTTCGGTTTTCTCCCATTTCTCTTTCCTCTCGCTTTTTTCAGCCTGTCGCCTCTGGCCCCTCAGTTCCCTTCTTCGCTCTCTCCATTCCCTACGCCTGGCCCTCAGTTCATCCCTCCAATCCACCGTGGACTCCGCTCTCAGAGATGCGCCACATCTTGGGCAGAAAACCATTGTCTCATCCACCTCTGGACCACACTTCGGACAATTAGGCAAAGCTTTCACTCCCTACACATCTGTCGCCATCACCGCTCATTAAAATTGCGCACACGTCAACCCTGGTATAACTTCAGATAAGTGGCCACCAATCACATCCGCAGTCGGCGGCATCCATGCCACCTTACGCTTGCCGTATACACAGAGGCCAGTGAACATGGAAGAACACGCGCCAAGATCCCGTAAGTCTCCTAACCTTGAACATTCGTCCACACACCCGTCTGCTCAACGTCGACCCTTACAATGCACATTAGGTCTGACATTACAACCGAACAGCAGAAAGTCAACCCTACCTACAATCCCTGACTAATACAATGAAAATTACATCTGACATTACAAACAAAAGAGCCGAGTCCACTCTGAACAGCCGTTCACCCTGTTTTTCTTCATGGTTTGTAACAATACACATTACATCTGACATTACAAACAAAAAAGAGGGGGGGTCGCCAGACGCAACAGTGCAATTTTACAATTCAACATTACAAAAAATGTAAATAAAAAAAGGCGGGGGCTCAGCTTTGCGTGCGCGTCGTCCGCCTTCGTTCAAGCTTGAATCTGGTCGCTCGTCCTCAGCCTGCCTATGTAAAATCCTTCATTGCATTGTAGCCTTTTACACAATATTAATAAAACTTCCCGCAGTAACGTCCACCTGACGGGAACACGCAGATGAGAGCAAACAACCGGGCAAAACACATCGCGCGATGTCTTGAACTGGCCATTTTACTGGAAGTCAGCGCCCACAAACCCGGAAACGTGAGTGTGATAAACAATTTCGAGAAGACTCTCTACGGCCATTTTCTTGCCTCTGCCGTCGCTGCTGCTTCGTCCTTTGAAACTGCTGCCCAACTGGGAATCCTTGTTTCTCAAGGGAAAATTGATGTGGCCGATGTTGGAGTAGGAAGGTTAATAAAAAGATGCATAGCGGACATCAACGCCTGGCAACATGGTGGCAACACGCTTCTAGGCGTGGTCATACTGCTTTCCCCGATTGCAGTAGCTGCCGGAATGACTTCAACAACGGGATATCTCAACCTTCAGCACTTGAGGAAAAACCTGAAGCTCATCACAGAATCAACCACGCCAAGAGACGCTGTCAACATGTACGCGGCAATAGAAATCGCCAACCCCAGCGGACTCGGAAAAGCCCCAGCCCTAGACATCAACGACCCAGACTCAGTAGGCAGAATACTCGAAGACAAAATATCCCTGTACAAGATCTTCAAAATAGCAGAAAAATACGACACCATCTGTTCCGAGTGGGTAAACAACTACCCAATAACCTTCGACCTCGCCTACCCATCTCTGACCAAACGACTACAAAACAAGGACGATCCAAATAGCGCCACAGTTCAAACCTTCTTGGAGGTTCTAGCAAAAGTTCCAGACACGTTCATAGCCAGGAAGACGGGCATCGAAAAATCACGTGAGATTTCACTAAGAGCCAGACATGTATTAAACCTCGGCGGAATTGAAACTTCCGTCGGCAAAAAAAGCCTAAGCGAGTTCGACCAAGAACTCAGAAAATCTGGCAATCTCTTGAACCCGGGGACAACGGCAGACATACTCGCAGCAGCTTTGGCGTTGTGTGTTCTCAACGGATACAGACCATAGCCTAGCGTGAATCGTCATTTCAAGTTGACAGAGGACGCATCTACCAATGAATGCAAAACTGGCTCTATCTCAGGACCACTTTCTCTGCATCTATGTAAACTTCTAGATCGTCTCTTGAAAAAAGAACAAACACCACTCGGTCGACGTTGTCTTCCCTTTCCAAGAAACTCTTAACGGTTCCCAAGGCTATTCGGCTGGCCTTTTCGATGGGGTATCCGTAAGCACCCGTGCTTATCGACGGGAACGCTACAGTTTTCAGTCCTTTAGAAACTGCCAGTTTCAAGCTGTTGCGGTAGGCCTCTGCCAGGAGTTCTGGTTCCCTCTGGTTGCCTCCTCGCCAGACGGGTCCAACAGTGTGAATGACATATTTAGCCTTCAAATTGCCTCCAGTTGTCACTGCCGCCTTTCCTGTCGGAAGCCCTCCCGGCCATTCTCGCGCTCTCAAACGCTTGCACTGTTCGAGTATGCTCGGCCCACCCCTCCTGTGGATCGCCCCATCTACGCCTCCGCCTCCCATAAGAGATGAATTGGCCGCGTTCACCACCGCATCAGTCTCCATGTCGGTTATGTCTCCTTGAACAAGACAGACTTTCGCATTCCCAACATGGAATTCTGTTTCTTTCATTTTCCTTCCTCATCTTTGCTAACAATTCTGGCATCTTGCACTTTCTTACCCAACATTAAGCGGTTTTGTAGTTCTACTACTTCTGTGCTGTCTTTCGCGTTTGCATAGTCTTCCAGTCTCTCATGGTTTATCTCAAGAAACGTGTGTCCCCACTTGAAAACGGACAGCAACTCGTCTGCTTGATCTCTGAACCCGACAATGTAAAGCGCCGCTGCAAGAGCCTCCGCTGTTGTGAGTTTTGTGAGCTTGCCAAAATTAACTGGGTTGCCCGCAACCAGTATCGGCAGACAGCGGGATGTCCCTCTCACGTGTTTCAACAAGACTTTTTCAGCGTGTTCCCAGCTGCAATCCAGGCCTACGAGTCCAAACTCTTCAGCGCGCTTCCTGTCAGCAGGAGAAAAAGCAGTCTCGGAGAACGGATTAAGCACAACCGCCCTCTTTGGCAGAAACCGTAACTGAACCACCTGTCGAACCAGCCCAAATCGTTTGAGCTTCAGAGCCGTGCACTTCTTTGGATCACATTGTCTCGCGTTGTAGACAACGATTCTAATTTGCCTTTGCACGCGCCTTCAGCACCTTCAAGTGACTCATAGGATCATTCAAAACGTTCGGCAGGTGACGGATAAGATCCGAGGCAACCATGTGAGCCCCCAACTCTTCGAAGACAAAGTCGCCTGCAGCGCCGTTAACAAAAGCTGCAGCAACAGCGGCTTCGAAACAGTCCGCCCTCTGGGCCAGAAAAGCTCCAGCAACTCCGGAAAGCACGTCCCCCGTGCCGCCGACCGTCATGCCAGCGTTGCCTGTGAAGTTGAGCTTGACGCGCTTGCCATCAGAAACAACGTCGACAGGCCCCTTCAACAGCACTGTCGCGTTCAATCTTGCAGCTGTCCTCTGCACTTGCAGAACTCTTTCAGAAAGGAGACCAGGCGGTTTCTTCCCCGTTAGGATGGCGTATTCTCCAGCGTGAGGCGTCAGCACCAAGGGCACATCCAGCCTTCTCTTAAACCTGGCAAAGGCTTTCAGACCATCCGCGTCCAAAAGCAAGGGTTTCCCGAACTTCTCCACGGTTTTGACTATTTCCTTGACAGCCTCTCCAGTTTCAGGGTGCAACCCAAGGCCTGGACCGACAACAATGGCATCAGAGGCCTCGACATAGGGTTTCAACGTTTCCAAGTTGCTCGGGTTTAAGTATTTTCCTTCAAGCTTTATGGTGATAAGATCTGGAGACATGGACGAAATAGCATAGGCAGTTTTCTCTGGCGCAGCAACATAGGCCAAATCGACACCAGTGCGCAGAGCAGCTTGCGCGACCAGAGTTGGGGCTCCCGAAAAGGTTTCGTTCCCGCCTATAACCAGCAAACGTCCAAAATCCCCTTTGTGCGACTCAGACGGACGGGGTTTGGCGATCAGCAGAACGTCACCAGGTCCTGCAAACTGTTCAAACTCTTCGGGCAGGCCGATGTTTTTCACAACTAGCTCCCCCACGTGCTTCTTTGCTTTCTCAAGTCCCTTCTTCGACCTGTGAAAAGTAACGGTCAAGTTCGCCTTCACAGCTTCACCAGCGACGGTTCCCGTATCTGCATCGATTCCTGTCGGCACGTCAACAGCAACTCGGAAAGCGTCCATCTCGTTAATTCTCTCAACAAGCTGCAAGACTGGCGGCCTCAAGCTTTCCTTAGCGCCCGTTCCAAGCAACGCATCAATCACTACGTCCGACGTTGTCTTCGGCACAAGTGCACTGTCATAAACTTCCTCAACAGGAATCGTGTCATCCAAGAATTGTAGTGCACGCCAATTCTCGAGCGCCGCTTTATCCAAAATGTCTTTGCTCTTTCCAGCGAGAAGGACTTTGACCTTGAAACCCATGCAGGACAAGTGTCTAGCCGCAACGAAACCGTCGCCGCCGTTTCCGCCCAAACCACAGAAAACCACCACAGACTTCCCCGGTTTAAATCGTGAAGAAACTTCCAAGGCAACGTTGTGGCCAGCGTTTTCCATCAACAGAAGCCTCGAAACACCAAAATACTCCGCGTTCAACTCCAACGCTCGCATATCACGGCTCGTTATAGGATCTTTAAGCATACTCAAAGCCCGATAAACTAGTGTCCAGAAAACAAAGATAAGCGTATCCGTACTCTCAGCAAAAGAGACAGAGCACGACTGGCTTAGCCCAACGGAGCAGCAGAGAGCAGAAGGCACGAAGAGTTTGCCTCAAAGTGTAGCAAAATATTTTAATGCATATACACAAACATAACTGTGGAGATTTAAATGCCAACAGCTTTCGTGCTAATCAATACCGAGATCGGTTCAGAAAGCGACGTACTCAAAGACTTGAAGAAGGTTGAAGGAGTAGAGCAAGCAAACGCTGTCTACGGAGTTTACGACATAATCGCCAGAGTGAGCGCAGACACAATGGACAGGCTTAAGGAAATCGTCACATGGAAAGTCAGAAGACTCGACAAGGTCAGATCAACCCTCACAATGATCGTTGTAGAAGAAGCGGCAAAGAAATAGCACGCATTCCCTCCTTTTTATTTGGACCCCACAATTCTCCGTTTATATTTCGCCCTTATTCCTAATTCCGGTATAGCTGAGTTTAGACGAATGCCCCAGAAAACGATGCATATAGGACTAGACGATACAGATTCAACGAGGAAGGGTTGCACAACCTACGTTGCCGCCCTTCTTGTCGAGAAACTGCAGAAGCTCGGCGCAGGCTTCAGCGATTATCCAAGCCTGGTTAGACTGAACCCAAACGTACCTTGGAAGACCAGAGGAAACGGTGCGCTGTGCCTAAGAATACGACACGACAAAAACGCTGCGAATCAAATGAAAGAGACAGTCATATCCACGGTCGAAGAAAAAGCAGATATGGACTTCAGAGGCACAGACCCTGGTGTGGTCTTCCTTGAAAAAGTGAGAATCCCGAAGGAAGTCAGAGTTTTTGCAAAACATGCTATAACGGGAATCGTGACGCTCAAGGAAGCCTCAAAGCTTCTGACGAAATTCAACGGAGAAGCCATGGGTTTCAAGAATGGCAGAGGAATCATCGGCGGTTTGGCAGCCATAGGCGAAACGTTTCAGGGAGACTGCACCTACGAGATTCTTGCGTATCGAATTCCAAAGAAGTACGGACTGAAGAGAAGAGTCGACGAAACCTCAATCTTCGGAATGGACAAGGCGACAGCACCATACACGTTTAACAACGTTGACACGGAGAGACACAGGGTCATCATCACGCCTCGAGGACCCGACCCGATTCTTTTCGGCATCAGGGGCGAGACTCCAGAAATCGTGAAGAAAGCATTTGAAATGGTCAACCCGCTGGAACCAGTTGAAAGATGGGTCATTTTCCGCTCGAACCAAGGAACAGACGCACATCTCAAACGAATCAGTGATCTGAGCCAACTTAGACCGTACAGTTCAGTTATCGCAAAGGCAATTGTTGCAGCGAACCCGAAGATGATTCGTGGAAGACACATAATTTTCCCAGTCAGAGATGAGAGCGTTCAGGTTGACTGCGCCGCGTATGAACCAAGCGGTGCTCTAAGCCGCGTTGCGAGAGAACTGATGAGTGGAGACTGCATAGAAGTTTGCGGCAGTGTTCGAGCTCCTTCACGGGGAAGGCCTCTAACGGTGAATCTCGAAAAGATCCGACTGTTGAAACTGGCCCCAAAGATTGTTTATCGAAATCCGATTTGCCCAAGGTGTGGCAAACGGTTGAAATCAATGGGCAAGAACAAGGGTTTCAGGTGTGAAAAATGCGGGCTGAGAGACACGAGTGTCAGAAAGGTTGAGGTCAGGATGAAACGTGAGATAAGAAAAGGCCTGTACATAAGCTCAACAAGATCTCAGAGACATTTAACCAAGCCGTTTGTCCGTTACGGAATGGAAAAACGTCACGGAGCATGTGAAAGACTGATTGAAAACTGGCATTCTTAAGCTCCGTTTTTTACATTGAAGATTTCGCACAGCATTTGATACAGTTCGTCGCCGCCTTCGACCTTTGAGAAGAGGTCTTTTTCCGCTTTAAGGATGCGTCCCATGGTGTGATACGTCTCCCGCCACTCTAGTTCTTTCCACATCAATCGGTAGTTCCTCAGTTCGAGCCATGCACGGAAAATCAGAACTGCGAACATGCCTAAAGTGGCTAACAGGTTCAGCAAGTAGATGTCAAATATGTCCGTCCCTTTTCACCTCCCGCCTGCCTTTTGCCATGAAGTGCTTATAGCCAAAACGCATTTAAATCAAACGCGCGGCAGCACGACCAAGGAGAAGTATCTGAATGAACGAGATCGTTTCTCCACTTGTTTTCAATTGAACGTCGGAAGTAGACGGTTTCTTTCTCGGACTTAGGCCTGGATAAGCCACCAACGCGAGTGAGAACACCGGCGAAATAGTTTAAATGTCTGTGTTTTGTTAATCCTAGAAATCGGAGTCCATAGTTCAGGGTGTTTATGACTTGGAGCAGTTCCCAAAGGAGGAATACGACCTCCCGTTTTTCAAAGAGCAGGGCTACGTTAGAAAATTGTGCCCCAAGTGTGGGGAGCATTTTTGGACGCAGCTTGCAGATCAGGTCACATGCGGTGAGGCAACTTCAGAAGGATGCGCATCCTACACTTTCATAAATAATCCGCCTACGAGCAGAAAGTACAGTCTGCGCGAGATGCGTGAAGCTTTTCTCTCGTTCTTCGAGAAAAACGGTCATGTACGCATAAAGCCTTATCCTGTCGTGGCAAGATGGAGAGGCGACATCTACCTAACTCATGCGAGCATAATTGACTTTCAGCCATACGTCACTGACGGAATTGCTCCTCCACCAGCAAATCCGCTAGTAATCTCTCAACCCTGCATACGCTTAGTGGACATAGATAACACTGGCCCCACGTTTGGCAGACACGGGACGATTTTTGAGATGGGCGGAGCGCACGCGTTTAACTATCCGGACAAGGAGGTGTACTGGAAAGACCAGACCGTCAGGTACCAGCACGATTTCGTTACAAACGTTTTGGGCGTCAAGTCCGAGGAGATTGTGTACAAGGAGGAGGTTTGGTGCGGCGGAGGGAACGCAGGACCATGCGTAGAATCCATCATCAGAGGTTTAGAGGTGGATACGCTAGTTTTCATGCAGTTCAAGGTCGTCAACGGCGCCTTTGTCAGGTTGCCAATTCGGACGGTTGACACGGGCTACGGCATGGACCGTTATGCATGGCTTTCCCAAGGCGCACCCAGCGGTTTCCATGCAATCTATGGCGACCTGCTTGAGAAAGTTTTCAAGATGGCGGGCATGACCAGAATCAACGATGAACTCTTGAAGAGAGTGGCGGAAGCTTCAGGTTTAGTGAACTTGGACAAAATGGCGAGCAGGGCTGAAACTCGAAAGAAAGAAGCAGAGATCGTGGGAATAAGAGTAGACGAGCTGGAGAAGTTTGTAGGTCCGATTGAGAAGGCCTTTGCAGTTACAGACCATACCAAGTGTTTGAGTTTTATACTCTCTGAAGGGGTGGTTCCTTCGAACATCCAAGAAGGCTACCTGGCTCGCCTCATTTTCCGCAGAGTCTACCGCCTGCTAAGGATGCTGGGGATATCTGACAAGCTCTACGACATCGTGGACATGCAGGTGAAACTGTGGTCCAATGATTATCCCCGCCTGAAGGAGATGCGAAACGAAATAATGGAGATGCTCAAGGTCGAAGAAGAAAAATTCGAGGAAACCATTAAGCGCGGAGAGGGAATGGTTAGGCGCATCTCCGGCGAGCTGAGGAAAGAAGGAAAGAAGACGATTCCAGTGGAAACGTTGACGGAACTTTATGACTCTCACGGGCTGCCGCCTGAGATAGTCAAGCAAGCTGCGGAAAAGGAAGGCTTCAGCGTGGAACTCCCAGACAACTTCTACAATTTGATAGCTCAGAGGCACATGCAGGTCTCGGCACCCTTGGAAGAGGAGGCCACGTTTGAACAGAAGTTGAAGACAGAAGTCTCTGAGCTTCCTGCAACCGTGGCGTTGTACTATGAGAATCAGTACATGAGGGAGTTTGAAGCAAAGGTTCTGAGGGTGATCGACAGAGAATATGTTGTGGTTGATAGGACGTGCTTCTTTCCGGAAGGCGGTGGACAACCGGCGGACATCGGCCACTTCACGTTCGAAGGTGAGAAGGCTGAAGTGGTTGATGTTCAAAAAGTGGGCAGGGTTATCGTTCACAAGGTGGAGGGCGTTGTTCCTAAAGAAGGCAACGTGGTCAAAGGAGCCATCGTCTGGGAGAAACGTTACAGCCTCATGAAGAATCACACTGCGACCCACGTGGTAGGCGGGGCTGCTAGGCGAGTTCTGGGTCAGCATGTTTGGCAGTACGGAACGCAGAAAGGCATCGAGACTTCGAGGCTTGACATCTCGCATTACCGCAGATTAACGCTAGAAGAGGTGCAGAAGATAGAGACTTTGGCGAATGAGGCTGTTCTGAGGAACATTCAGGTTGAGACGAAATGGATGCCGAGGAACGAGGCTGAAAGTCTCTACGGTTTCAGGCTTTACCAGGGTGGAGCAGTGCCCGGTAAAGAAATCCGAGTTGTGAGAACCGGAGACTGGGACGTTGAAGCCTGCGCTGGGACGCATTTGAAGGGCACGGGCGAGATTGGGTTTCTCAAAATAGTCCATTCGGAAAGAGTTCAGGATGGCGTTGAGAGGCTCGTCTATTCTGTCGGAATTCCAGCGGTCAAGGCTGTTCAAAGGAATGAGGAACTGCTTTTCAGAGTTTCTGAAACGTTGAACGCCCCTCTGGAAAAGTTGGACAAGACGGCGGAGAAGCTTGTCAAGGAGCTGAAGGAAGCGAACGTTGAAAGAAGAAGACTGGTTAAAGAAATAGCAGTTCAGGACAGTGCCAAACTGGAGGACGAGGTTGAGACTGTAGAAAACAAGGAGATAGCAGGCGTCAAACTGGTAATCAGAGATTTTCATGAATCCATTGACATCGACCGAATGGTTCAGACTGCAAACGAGATAATCAAGAGAGACGAGGCAACGGTCACATTATTCTATGGATCGGACGGGAAGAACGCAAGAATAATGGTGATGGCCGGAAAAGCCGCCCTTGAGAAGGGAGTGAATGCCAATGAGGTGGTCAGAGAATCGGCTGTAGTCATCGGCGGCGGAGGAGGCGGAAGACCTAACTTTGCTCAGGGCGGCGGGACACAAACTGAAAGACTTCCTGAAGCGGTCAAGAAGGCCGAAGAGATCGTGAGGAAAAAGCTGAAACACTAGTGAAACGGCGAGACGTGTCGTATCAAGGTTGGAATGCAAGGCGCAACAAAGGAGTCGCGAGCTTTTAACTGCAGAATAGAAGGGGAAATAGAAGATTAGGGTTGGATGTAGTTTCTTGCTTTGCTCAGTTGCTTTTTCCTTGTGTAGAGGATGGCGAAGGCGGTGACGGCGATGAATATGGGTAGAATCAGGCTTGTCGGGAACTCTGGAACCGTCTCTGGAGTGATGTAAGCTGTGAAGACTGGATCATGCTCGATTCTGTAGCCGCTGTAGACCGGGTAGGCGATTATGTAGAAGTAGTTTGCCCGAGTCATGTTTGTTATGCTGTCTTTGGCATGGTCGTAGAGTTGCGGGTGCATGTCGTAGACGAGCCATGGAAGGAACTTCATGAAGCCGATGTGGAAAGTGAACAGGGCTGTGTTCTGTGCTAAACCGTTGATTTCGGCGGTTCTGGCGGTTGCGTTGTAAGTGTCGAAGCTGGTTTCTGTTGGGTCCGCGGTGTAGTTGTAAAGCTTGTAGGTTTCCTTAGCGCCGAAGGAAGTGTCGAAGATTCTCTCGCCATCATCTGTATAGGTTGTTATCGACGAGTTGCTCACCATGTTTTCGTTGTCGGTGGCATTCTGTCCGTTCGCTGTGTTGCTGTAGGTGCCTTGCTCAACGTTGTCGCGGTCGACGACTGTTGAAGTTTGAAAGTCAACGATGCTCATTTTGATTTGGTTGTTCTGAAGGAAGTCATAGACGGTTTCGTTGGATACCTTGTAGCCGTATCGATAACAGCCGGTGCTGTTGTAATGGTTGTATAGTGGAACGAAGAACCAGCCCCAGAAGTACCAGAGGTCTCGAATTCTTCCTATGACGTGGTTTTCGGTTAGCGTTGCGGTGTGCGTGTCTGGCGATATGGTTAGGGTGTAGTTGAACGTTAACTCGTCGTAGGTTGTCAGGGCCATGGGCTGACTGTTGTAAGTTTGGTTGTCCGGTGAAATCCATGTTCTCCACCACACGGCTGTCAAGTCCTTGTAGGTCATGCCCCACGACCACTGAAGTCCATCGCTGGAATTGGTTAGCGGAAAGATTTCTGTTTCAGTGTTCATTGAAGGAAACGTGTCGTTTGGGAAAGAATTCGAAAAGTTGAAGCCCATGCTGAATGAAGACCAGAGGTTGTCGTTCATGTCCGGAGAGTCCGGGTAGAGCGATTGTGAAGTGTCGTTGAATGCTAGAAGCATCAGGAAGTTAGAAGCCGTCAAAACGTCTCTGCTGTTGTTCTCGCTCTTGTAGTGCATCATGAAAGTCTGCATCGGTATCGTGAGATACTTGTTGTCGCCGAAGGTCATGTTGCACATTCCCGCGTAGAGCATTTGCAAGCCGCTGGTGTTCACGTAAGTCATATACACGTATGCATGGTAATCGTCTGGGGGACCCGCCAAGCTATTATTCGCGGCAAAATCTCGGCTGAAGTCGAAATAGTCGACCACTTTGGCCCAGCTTCCCAACTGAAAATCTGAAGCCAGCAGTCGATCCGCTCCAAACACGGGCACCACCACACTGGCTGAGAAAACGCTGAGAAGCAAGATCGCAAGAATTCTGTAAGCCTTCATCGAATCTTCCTCTTTCATCCTCGTTGCTTCCAAGGTTCAAATACATATTAAAGAATTGTGAACCGTAGACACATAGTCAGAATACAGATGAACCTCCCGGGCGAAGCGACTTCTCTTCCTGAGTCACGGCGCGCCTGTCCGGCTTCTGACTCCCAAAGCCTCGATGTCTAAAAGTGTGACACTGTGCTCCTAAAAAACGTGCAAGAGTCGACCCCCGGCTTTTCTTGTTTACATTTTTTGTAATAGTGAATTGTAAAATTGCAGTGTTGCGTGGGCGACCCCCCCCCCTTTTTCACTTGTAATGTCAGAAGTAATGTGGATTGTAACAAACCATGAAGAAAAACTGGCTGGAATACCGTTCAGAGCCGACCCGTTCCGTTTATTTGTAATGTCAGATGTAATGTGCATTGTAACAAACCATGGTAATGTTTCATTGTAATGTCGCAATGTAATGTTGCAATGTTGTGTCGGCCCCCGCCTTTTTTTATTCACATCTGACATCATGTTGGATTACAAGATCGCAATGTTACGTTGTTGATCCGTTCTCCTCTTCTTTTGCATCCATTGTAATGTTGCGGTGTGTGTGACAAGTCTTGGACGCCTCTCTTTGTCGGTAACGTCAACGGTAATGTTGTGTGATAACAGGCCTCGAAGAAGCAAATGGACCGTGACGATGGATGCTCTGGCATGCTGGGATCTAGCCTATCTCAGTGTAGCCAGAAGCTGCACGCACGACACTTTGGTTAGGTCCGCTGACTCTCCTCTTCCGCTTTTTCGTTTGCGAAGCCGGAATTCAATTTGTGTACGGTATGAACAGGAATGACGGCTCGGATGATGCGTCCTTTTTCTGTTTGTTGTTCGCCACTGCCCGTCTAAGCCACGATTTTTTCGAGTTCTTTGATGAAGTGTTCGTACTGTTTTGTGCCGAGTTTCCAGAAGTTTGGGTCGCTGATGTCGAGGCCTGCCATTCTGCCGATTTCCAGTGGGGAGACGCTGCTGCCGGCTGAGAGCATTTTCTTGAATTTTGGCACGAATCGTGAGCCCTCTTCGAGGTATTTCTGGTAGAGAGCGTATACGAAGAGTTGGGCGTAGACGTATGGGTAGTTGTAGAATCTGAAGTTTGCCATGTAATAGTGGGGCACCGTGGTCCATTCTGCTTTCATTTCGTTGAACCATTCGATGGCGTTCCCGTATATCTTGTCCCTCGCTACGGTCCAGTGTTTGCACATGGTTTCAAAGTCGAGGTAGTCCCCTTTTTTGAGTGCGTTGTAGAGGCTTTGTTCGAACCATGCTCTGGCGGTAACCCTGAAGATTGGTGTTCCTGCCATGTCGAGGACCGAGGTGAGTATCGCCTTTTTTTCCGAGTCCGACTTGGCTTCGTTCAGTAGTAGATCGGTTAGGAGTAGTTCTCCGAATATTGAGGCGGTTTCGGCCACGATCATCGGGATTCTGAGGTTCAGGATTGTTTGTCTTCGCTGAGCGTAGTAGTCGTGGGTTGCGTGGCCGAGTTCGTGGGCCAGCGTGTAAACGTCACGCAGTCTGCCGTTGAAGCTGTCGAGTATGAAGGCGGATTTGCCGTTGTACCAGCTTGCGCAGAAGGCGCCGTTCTGCTTCCCGAACCTCGGTGAGGAGTCTAGGTGGTTCTTGGCGAACATGTCCTTCACGGCAGAAGCATACTCCTCGTCGAACCTGCTGTAGGCCCTTATGACCATCTCTCTCGCCCTGTCGTAACTCACCATCGTGCGTGGCACATCGGTCAAGGGAGCAAGCATGTCGTGGCAGCCGAGTCTTGGCAACCCCATCATCTTGGCTTTCAGCTTGAGAAAGCGCCGGTACAGCCCCGCGTGATTCTCGACTGCCTCCAGCAGGTTGTCTATCGGCAGTTGTTCAATGTCGTTTTCTATCAGGCTTGCGTGCATCGGAGAATCGTACTTCCTTCTTTCACAGACGTTCAGCCAGTCGTTGCACGTGTTTCTGAGGGCTGAAGAGAATATCTCTCCATATCCGCCTAGAAGACCGTAGATTGATTTGTACGCTGATTCGCGTGTCTCCCTATCAGGATGAGGGAATAAGCCGCTGGCTTCGCCGAACGACACTGTTTTCTTCTTGCCTTCAACTTCGACTTCGAAAGTCCGGGTGTTGAGCCACTTCATCTGCAGTTCTTCCCAGGCTTTGACCCCGTACTGATCCTTTTCGATGATGAGTTGCTCTTCAACTTCGGATAAGTGGTGGGCAGCTAGCCTCTTGAACCTCTTGAGAGCATGTCTGTAGTTCGCCAGTGCCGGATCAGAAATCATTCTCGAATTCTTGGAGACGAGGGCTCCAACTTCAAGCTCGAAGAACGCCAGCATCTTGCCCAGTTTCGCTTCAGTCTTCATCACCTTGTCGTGAAGCGACTGCGTTTCTGGCAGGGTCATGTTGGCCGCAAACGATAACTCAGAAAACAGTGTAAGATCGCCGAGCTTGGCTCGATTCGCCTCAAACTCTTTGAGACACTCTGCAAGATGCTCAGCTGATAGGCTTCCGATTTTTCCCTGATACTTCCCTGCAAAGTGCTCTGCCATTCTGCCAAGGTTGCCAATGGCTTTCAGGACTGAAGGATCCGTACTGCTTGGGAATATTTCGGACAAGTCCCACGCGATATCCGTTTTTGTCATGGCATTCATCTTTCCTGAAGTTTGCACGGATTAATATTAAACGTTTTGTGGTCGGAGCGTGCTGGAGTGGCTGTGGCGCCAATTTCTTCGTTTTGGATATGAAAAACGGCATGCTGAGGTTCGCGATTCTCTGAGCCGCAAGGGACAGGAATATTCCGCCAACGACATCTGTCGGATAGTGTGCGCCCAGAAAGATTCTGCTCAAAGAAACCAGGGCAATGGCTGTTACTGCTAGTGCTTCTTTGGTTCTGCTCTTTCTCGACAGAATTACGAAGGCTCCCGTGGCTCTGGAAACATGGCCAGACGGATATGAAGACGAAGAGATGAAGTCCTCATCATAAACTCTGAGGCCCGAACAGTTCGGTCTCGGACGGGCGACAGCTATTTTCATTGAATAGGTAAGCGCCGTTGTTATGACCAAGAAAACCGCAAGCTCGATTGCGGAACCGAGTTGTTTTCTTAAACCAAAGTATGCGATGAGCAAGTAGATTGAGGTAAGAATGACCCAAACGTAAAAGTCACCCAAATACGTCAGAACTTGAAAGGCTTGCAGCCCTATGGTCTGCTGAGCGAGACTCTGCAGATTAAACATGATCTTGCATTCTATGCCATTCAGCGGCAAGAGGACAACAAGCATGCCGATCAGTAGTGCCAACATCAGGTAGATTGCCGTTGAGACATAAGGGTCTCTTAGACGGAATCTGTCCATTTGACTGTCCCCGCGCGCCCTATTGGGTTCTACTACGGCATGCCTTGCAAATACCATAAATGTCTAGGCGTTGCCCGGTCCGCGTGAATTCTGCTGTAGCGGCAACTCTTGCCACCATTTCTCGCGCGGCAGGATCGTCCATATCCGTAATGTTGCCACATCGCAAGCAAACCAGGTTTATGTGAGGTTCCACATAAGAATCAAACCTTGCCTGACTCTGCGGGAAGTCCAGTTTCTGGACTAGGCCGAGTTCCGTCAGGATTTGAAGCGTCTTGTACACTGTCGCAAGGCTGACTGTTGGTTGAAGTTCTTTAACTTCGCTGTAGATTCTCTGCGCACTTGGATGATCTCGGCTCTTAAGCGCTAGTCGACAAATCGCTATCCTCTGCGGAGTAGCCTTGTATCCTTTTTTGCGAAGAGCTTCAATTATCGAGGTGTCTGATTTTTGAGAGCGACTCATCGCTTTTATTAGATAATAATAAGTCTTAAATAAACCTTTGAGCCTTTCAAATGCTCAGGCATTATGAAACAACAAGGAAGAACGGTGTGCATGTTATGAAGGATAAACATCTCACGACGAATCAGGGTGTTCCTGTCTCCGACAATCAGAATTCACTCACCGTCGGCCAACGCGGACCTGTGCTGCTGCAGGATGTACATTTGATTGAGAAGCTTGCACACTTCGACCGGGAGCGCATACCTGAGCGCGTAGTACACGCTAAAGGTGCTGGTGCGCATGGCTACTTCCAAGTGTACAAGAGCATGGAGAAGTATACTTGCGCGAAATTCCTTCAAGATCCAAAGAAGAAGACGCCTGTCTTCGTCCGTTTCTCTACCGTGGTCGGTGCACGAGGATCTGCCGATACGGCTCGCGATCCCAGAGGTTTTGCAGTGAAGTTCTACACCGAAGACGGAAACTACGATCTGGTTGGAAACAATCTTCCCGTCTTCTTCATCCGTGATGCCATCAAATTCCCGGACATGGTACACGCCTTCAAGCCCGCCCCTGACACAAACATCCCCACAAGCTCATCGGCAAACAGCCGTTTCTGGGACTTCATATCGCTGGCTCCAGAATCTACCCACATGATAACTTGGCTCTTCTCAGACAGGGGAACGGTCAAGAGCTACAGGAAGATGGAAGGTTTCGGCGTCAACACCTACAAATGGGTGAACGCCAAAGGCAAGGCCGTCTATGTCAAGTATCACTGGAAACCGAAGGCAGGAGTGGACACTATTGACCGCCATGAGGCCACGCGTCTAGCTGGCGAAGATCCCGACATCGCCACCCGCGACTTGTACGAAACGATTGCTTCAGGAAAGACTGTGGAATATGAATTGAACGTTCAGATTATGGAGATTGCTAACGAGTCCAAGCAGAGCTTCGACCCGCTTGATGCCACGAAGACCTGGCCTGAGGACAAGTTCCCGTTGATGCCGGTGGGCAAGATGGTGCTGAACCGTAATCCAGAAAACTACTTTGCAGAAGTAGAGGAGGCTGCTTTCTGCCCCGCCTCTATCGTTCCAGGAATCGAGTTCTCCGCCGACAAGCTCCTGCAGGGCAGGATCTTCTCATACGCAGACACGCAACGGCATCGACTGGGCGCCAATTATCTGCAACTCCCAGTCAACAGACCGAAGACTGATGTCAACAATAACCAGCGGGACGGAGCCATGCAGTACGCGCCCTACGGTGGAGGAACAGTCAACTACGAACCCAACACTCTCGCGGGCGGAATGCCAAGCGAAGCACCGGCCACCGCCACGGCTCACGAGCATCTCGAAGGGGACATGGCGCGTCAGAAAATCAGTTTAACCAACGACTTTGAACAGGCAGGCGAACGCTACCGTTCGCTGGGTAAAATGGATCAGGACCATCTGGTTGACAACATCGCTGATTCGCTGGGAAAGGCAGACAAGCCGATTCAACAACTCATGATCAAGAACCTTACTGAAGCCGACCCTGAGCTTGGCAAACGAGTGGCAAAAGGACTGAAACTCTAGCATCTAAAAGAGCATAACGCGAGTTTACGACTACGCCCGAGTGAGCCTACCACCCTTAGCTTCCCACTTTTTCTGGTTTTGCCATTCTCTTGATGGATTCGATGAAGTCATCGGGGTTCTTCGGAGTGATGAGGAAGTTGCCCTGCTTGGTTTTTATTAGCACGCCGTCTCTGAAGTTGGTTATTACCACAAAAGTCTTGCCGATGCTCGGAAAATAGTAATACCCGCCATAACCTGTTGCCCCGAAAAGCCTGATGCCAAATGGTATAAGCGTTCTTTCGACAGATTCTATCGTTTCCAAGGAAACCCTTTTTGTGCCGCCGATGAACACGGATGCCCTCATGATCAATTCACGCTGTGTTAAAGTGTACTCTGTTCTATCCATGGAAACCACTATGGAGATGATTATTATTTCTACCGCAACCACGACAACTAAGCCCACGATGGCTCCGACTTTTTGCGTCTGCACATACAGATAGGTAATCAATGCGCCCAGAGCTGCCAGTAGTACAGCCGTCGCAATGTATAACCATGCCAGCGGCCCCGAAACCTCAGGCTTGTTAACAGCGCTCATTTCAACCATCAAAGATCAAGTCATGCTTAATTAGCGCGCATGCGTGTTCCTAAAATGGTTAAAAATGGTATTTATTCCTTTTAGGGCTTTGGAGGCAGTTTTGAGGCGCACATCTATCTTTGACCTTCTTGCACTGCCCGTCTCAACACAGCCAAGACCTACTATCAAGCAGTCCAAATCAAACGCAGATAGACAAAAGAAGAACAAAAACCATTTTACACCAATTTCGGAACAAGCATGCGCGCCCTGTTTGTGTTCGAATAAATCTTATCCTTTTAACGCGCGCTTCGGTGTCATTGCATTTTTGTTTCTGTCTTCTCTGTATATGGGGTGTTTTGTTTGTCTTGCACATTCCTTATGAATGTTATTGCCTCTCGAAATCCATGAGGAAGATAGACGAGTTTTATGCCCGACCCGTGAAGGTTGAACCCGGTTCTTGCCTGAAGTGCAAACGTCGCTATTCCTGCTATGCATGGAATCAAAGCGATGAGAAGTGCAAGTGCTTGAATTGATACGAGTTGAGGAATTGCTTTTATGATTGAATCCGCCGCTGTTTGAATGGCTGAGATGAACGATGGCTTGAGGATGGCTCGCCACATAGGTTCCAACAGGAGAATGAATGCGGGTGAGAATCCGGCTAGCAGAATTTTCCAAGGGTATCGCCTTGTGTGTTCGATGTCTGCTATGCTTTTGTAGGGGATTTCTGTGATTTTTCTCGAGATGCGTCCATGCCTGACGAAGAGTCGTCTGTCTGTAGCGACGATTCCCCAGTTTCCTTTCGACCATGTTTTCAAAACGTGTTCAGGCTCGGCTAAGGTTGAAATGGTTTCGTGTGGTACGTGTGTTAGGCCGCTTTCTTTTACCATTTCTTCAGTTATCGCGTCATCTAGGTCTCTTATGACTTTGTAGGATGTCATGTTTCGTGCCTTTTCTTTTGCGTTTTCAGACAGTCTGTTCCACAGGTCGCGATCATCCGCGAGATTTCGTATTGCCTTCGACGCGCCTGCGGCGTCTTGTGGTCCTTTAGTGTGTATGCCTTCTCGACCGTTTCGAACCAGCCACGACTGACCTCCCACTCCAGATGTTACAACAGGTACGCCCATGTACATGAATTCTAGCTGGGTTAAACCAAGTGCTTCTTCCTGGCTCATGAGGATGTTGGCAAATGAAGACTTGATGAGCAGTATTTTCTCTCTTTCGTCGACTTCACCAAGACAAATTACGTTGGACATTTGACTCGCCTTTTCCTTGACCCTTTCAGCATAGCGTGAATCTCCTCGCCCTGCTATTATAAAGAGAATGTCGGATCTATCCTTGACCATATCAGCAACTTTTAAAACAATCATAGGATTCTTTCTCTCTTCAAGACTTCCGAGATAGGACACTAGCTTGACGTTTTTTGGGATATGATGCTGTTTAGCGAAGTCTCCTGTATCTGTTGCTGCAAACCGCAGAAATAATTCTTCATTTACTCCACTTGGGAAGAGAAAACATTTCTTTGGATCGGCACCCATCTTGACTTTTGCCTCCTTCTCAAGCGGTGTGACGACAAGCACGAGATTCGCTGTCCTTAGAATCTGAGACAATGATAATCTGTTCCAAGCCATTCTAAATGTTCCTTCCACAAGAGAGTAATGTTTCGCTGAAGGCTCCTGAAAGTGGGACATGTGACAGAAAACGATGGGATCCGCATAGCCTCCTAAATCCTTCATATACCGTCTCCAAGCAACAAATTTGGCGACTTCCTCCGGCCCATTCCATAGGGTGCTGTGGGTTACAAGCACGTTCAGCTTGAATTCATCTACAATGTTTTCCAGAACATGAACAAAATCTCGAAAGCTGATACGACGACGGGGCCATCTCACAATGTAGCTAGCCACGCGAATAACTGGAATCCCTAGCTCTTGGTCGTCTACGAAAATGTAGCCTTTCCCCTTTGTCAAATTGTCCGAGGATATGACCTCTACTCCTTCGTGAAAAACGCTGGTGATCAAATAGGCTTCGTGACCTAAAGAAATGAAGTCACGGACCATTCGCTGCGCAACCAGTTCTTGACCCTTGCTAGTGCTCGTTTGATACATGAGAACTCCTATTCTTTTATGCATCTCTACCCCGTCCTTTGACATTCATCCATATCATAGGAAAGTCAGATTCGAACAAGAATTGATTCTCAAGAAGTCTACTTAGAAACGGAGAAACGTCTTCAAACTTCACGAAGTAATCGCAAGCTAAACTTTGCACGTAATATTCCCCATGGACTACTCCTATACCTACATCTGCCATTGCAAATGCCGGGTTGTCTGCTTCCGAATCTCCCATGTAGAGAATTCCTTTCTCCAGCTTCAGTTCTTTCAACATCTCCTTGAGGGCTACGCCCTTGTCAATAGACATTGGGTATACATCAAGGAAAGGCTGACCTTCATACTTAACCAGCTTCAAGCCTAGCGACTTACAGTAATCCACAACCACGTACACTTCTTTCATCGCGGCCAGTGGGTCTTTGGACTGACGCCAGTCCAAACAGAAGGCAATGGGACGGTGACTCATGTCAAGTTTTTCCTCAATTTCAACTCCAGAAAATCTCATGTGCGATTTGGCATACTCAATAGCGACAGAAACGTTTCTCAATTTGTGCTCATAACCGTTTCTCTTCTGAGTGATGTCGCCTATCTTCCTCTCGAGTCCGCTCACTGCCGACCATGCGCAGGCGAAAGGCGTTCTGGGTTCAACAAATGAAAGATCCTTAGTGGTGACAACAACTATTGGAACGTGTTTGATTATTTTCTGAAGCACTACTTGTGTTTCCACAGGGACTCTTGACTCATTTCTGGAAGAATTCAACGGGCTTATTGTTCCATCATAGTCCAAAACCAAGCAATTAACAGTCATCCTGAAGCTTCTGACTCTGCGTCTGCTGTCTAGGCATAGTGAGCTTTCATCATTAAAATCTGAAGAGAAAGGACGTGTTGGATCCTTCAATGGGCTTTCCCAAACCTAGGTTATTTCTGGAGCATTGGCGATATATCTTTTTGCTAAGTATCTGCATTCGTTGTCATCCGCCTGACTTTGCCAAAATCCACTTGCTTCATGGACTACGAGCGCGCGCGCTGCTATTTGCTCAATATCCAAGAAATGAAACGCAAACGAGACTCTAAGCGCGCGTCCCGAAATTGGTCTAAAATGGTCATAATTCCTTTTTTCGGGTTTAGGGACAGTTTTGAGGCACATACCTGTTTTTAGCCCTCCTCTGTGCCTTGACGTCCCAGAAGGGCTAGATGCAGCTTCAACAGTTTATGGGAAAACTCCAATTCCATACGGATTTGATGGAACCCCGTGATTTGCCATCTTTCAGCACGAGCAACATTCACCCATCAAACAAGCCCAAATCAAGCTCCAATAGACAAAAGAAGAATAAAAACCGTTTTTAATGGAGTTAAACGAGACTAAAATTAATCAGTTGATTAAAAAAACCGAAAAAAGTCAAAGTCAAATAAACAAAGATGTTAAAAGCATAAAATACCAATGCTAGAAAAATGGACTCTGTAAGTATTGTCTTGGATTTCGCTAATATTATTAATCTAATTGCTGTCCTTCTCTTAATGAGGGCTATACTAATAGATAGGAAGGTCTTGAAGGGCTTCAGCGTTAGTGGTTCTTTTTTGACTTTTATAGCAATTTTTGGTTTCGAGATAGTGTATGTTCTTTTGGGAAATCCCATAAGCTTTGCATTAGGATTGGTCAATCTTGTCTTTTGGCTTATGGCTTTTTTATTTGCTTTTCGAAAGTGGATTTATGAGCGGCACAAAGGACAGAAATCTTAAATCTGCACAGCAACAGAAGACAAACTGGGGTTTAAAAAAGTGCGCGCGAGGCGGAGGGCAGCAGCATATTAGTTAACGTTTAAGGTTTAGGCGATGCCATGAAAATCACTATTTTCGGGGTAACGGGTGAAACGGGCAGACAACTTGTCGAACAAGCTCTTGCAGCAGGACACGAAGTTGTAGCCTATATTCGCAATCCATCCAAACTCCACATTAACCATGAACATTTGAAGGTCATTCAAGGCGAATTGGCCGATGAACCGTTGATTGAGAGTGCAGTGAGCGGGGCAGACGCGGTAATTAGTGCTCTGGGTCCACGTGGTGGTTCAAAGGATAAACCAATTACTCAAGGCATGCAAAACATCATTACGGCAATGAAAAAACAAAACGTACGCAGATTGGTAATTACCTCAACCTTGAGCGCTAA
>Ga0209777_10001486_pt1 | contig 33656 bp, 15 predicted proteins | sample FrelakmetHBP12HB_FD_187147 | JGI IMG/M metagenome (GOLD analysis project Ga0209777, IMG submission 187147) | Freshwater lake sediment microbial communities from the University of Notre Dame, USA, for methane emissions studies -HBP12 HB (SPAdes)... | ecosystem: Environmental > Aquatic >... | reverse complement strand
CTCCAGCGGCGTCGGGAACTCCTGCCGCAACCCCCCGTGGGGCCGCCCCGGGGCGAAGGGGGAGCCTTACGGCAACACCCTCCTGGTGCAGGCTGCGGCCGATGGCCGGACGCGCGGGCTGCTCTACGCCGATATAGATGTCCATGCATATAATGGCTTCACCTCGCCGGACGACCGGTACGTGGCCTTTCACACGGGCATGAGCGAGGGCGGCACGAAAGGCGATCCAAAGAAGCACCGGTGCTTCTACATCATGCGGCGGTCCGACGGGCCCATCATCCAGCCGGGGTTCGACGAACTCAACAAGGTGTATCCGAACGCCCGGACGGGGCCGGTGCTCCAGCTTCGGTTCCCCAACGGCCAGCCCCTGGTCACGGCATTCGTGGCGGGCGACTGGACGTATGCAGAGGTCGGGCCGGGCAAGTAGGACGAAGAGCATGAAGGCCAACCTGGCGGTCCTCCCGGGCATCCTGGCCCTCGCGGCCCTCGTGGCGTCGTGCCGGCAGGCCGCCCCACCGCCGGCGCCCGCCGCCCTGCCCGTCATCGCCACTCCCAGCGGGGTGAGGATGGTCGCCATCCCCGCCGGCTCGTTCGACATGGGCAGCGCCGCCGGCGGCGCGAGGGACGAGCAGCGACCTTCTGGAAGTGCTCCTGCGTTCTACCTGGACCAGTACGAGGTGACGCAGGAGCACTTCCAGAAGGTCCTGGGCCGCAACCCTTCGCGGTGGAAGGACCCACGGAACCCCGTCGAGCAGGTCCGCTGGAAGGAGGCCGCCGAATACTCGAACGCCCGCTCGCGCGTCGAGGGCCTCGAGCCGGCGTATGATCCGAAGACGTGGCAGTGCGACTTCGCGGCCTCCGGCTACCGCCTTCCGACGGAGGCCGAGTGGGAGTACGCCTGCCGCGCGGGCACGCAGACGGAATACACGTTCGGCAACGGCCCGGCGGCGCTCGGCGAGTACGCCTGGTGCAAGGAGAGCGGCGTGCAGAGCCCACAGCCCGTCGGCGGCAGGAAGCCCAACCCCTGGGGCCTCCATGATATGTATGGCAATGTGTGGGAATGGTGCAACGACGTCTACACCGAGGACACCTACGCCTCGAGCCCCGGGCGCGATCCGCACGGCCCGGAGGCGGGGGAGACGCGGGTGCTGCGCGGCGGATGCTGGAACTCACGGGCCGCCCTGTGCCGCTCGGCCTACCGCAACGACGAGAACCCCGGCTATACGGACGCCTGCTTCGGCCGCGACGTGCATGGCGTCGTCGGATTCCGCTGCGCCCGCCGCCAGCCGGCGCCGGCGAAGTGACGGGCGAGCGGCCCAGCGACCGGCCCAAGCGATGGCGGCGTCTCGTCGGCTACTCATCCTTCATCTCCTCCAACCGGGCCGTCTTCCGATCGAACTTCAGGACCCAGACTTTTCGGGCGCTGGAGTTATTGAGCAGGACCAGCTTCAGGGCCGGGTCGTAGCGCAGGGCGTCCGACCAACTGAAGGGACTGTCCTTGAACTGGACGGGCTTCTCGTTCTCGATGAACGGGAGGTCGACCCAGTAGAACTTGTTGTTGCCGGGGTCCCAGGCCGCATTGGCAAGTTTGCCGTCGGGGCGCGTGAAGAGCTTCATCAGGAGGATCAGATCCGCGTCGGGCAGGTAGACTTCCTCGCTCCAGAAGATGAACTGCCCGAGCGCCTTGGGCTTCTTCACGTCGAGCTTCTCGGCCTTGCCGGTGGCCAGATCATAGCGGAAGATGGCCTTGTCGTTGGCCATCCACAGGCAGTCGCGCTTGGAGTCGTAGCGCAAACCGTGGCCGTCGCACCAGATGGGGCCGAACGCCGGGCCGTTCCACGGCAGCTTCTGCCACCGGCCCGCCTTCGCGTCGAAGCGAAAGAGGCCCTTCTCGGAGTACGTCACCGCGCCCTGCGGCGTCGGCGCGAGGAAACTGTGCATCGGGCCCTTGTGCTCCAGGCCTGGCAGCGGCACCGGATCCCACTCGCGCACGGCCGGATTGTACGCCCGGTCGAAGTAGAACATCCGGCCGGCCGTCGGATCGTAATCGTAGGCCTTGTACGCGTGGACCGGGACGTGCGCGCGATCGTGGAAGCTCAGCGGCGTCGGCACGCAGACCTCGACGTACTCGATCGGGTCGTCCGGGTGGTAGCCGACCGTCCAGACACCGCCGCGCACGCTGAAGTGGGAGACGTCGTCCTCCATGCTCGTCGCGTGGCCACCGCCCCAGAAAAGGAACTGATGACGGTCGGGGTCGTAGGCGGTGGTGCCCCAGCGGTTCGTAGCCCCGGGCGCGTACTTCGGGAACTTGAGGGCGGTCCACTGGTTCGCCGGCAGGCCGTCCAGCAACTGCCGCACCTTCTGCGGCTCGGGCTTCGCGGCTTCCTCCCAAGCTGCCGGGTCGATGCGGTTGAACGTGTAGCTTCCGGAAGTGGACGCTTGGGCCGCGGTCGCCGCCTCGTCGGCCTTGGTCGGGTCGACCTTGCATGCCCAAGTGATCAGGGCCGGGTTCGCCGGCGTGACGCACACGAGGATGTCCTCGTCGTTGACGGCCCCGGTCTGGGGCATGCGGCTGGTGACGCGCGGGCAGTTCTGGCTGAACTTCTGCCGCCCGTAGTCCTCCGCGACAAGCGGAACGTGCAAGAGGAGTTTCCATTCGTTGGCGGCCACGTCGTAGGTCCAGATCTCCTGGGCCAACCAGTCGCGGCTGTACCCGCCGGCCAGGACGACCTTCTGCGCCTTGGGCAGCCACGCCAGGACGTGGCCGGCCCGCGGTGCCGGGCACTTCTCGGGGAACCTCTGCTGCCACGTCCGCGTCGCGCAGTCGTAGAGCCACGTGTCGGAGAGGACGCGGTCGAGCCCATCGCCGCCGAAGAGGACGATCTTCTTGCGGATCGGGTCGTAGGCGGTCTGCGACCGGGCCCGGCCGGGCGGCTCAGAAGCCAGGGCGTCCACGACCTGCTCACAGGAGACGCGGACGGCGCGGACCGCCGCGATCATCGGCGGGGTGATTGGGCCTGAGAGCATCGGCACGGCGGCCTTGAGCGCGGCAGCGGTCGCCTCGAGCCGGCGCGCGGCCGCCTCGCCGGCGGGCTTCTCGGGTGCGGCAAGCCCGGGGGCCTTCACTTCGGCCGCAAACTTCTCCGAGGCGGCGGCCAGCGCGGCCGCCTCGGCCACCAGGTCGGCCTTGGCTTCCTCCGCGGTCTCGCTGATCGCGAATCGGTTGCAGCACGCCCCCAGGAGCGTCTTGGCCTCCCATAGCAGGGCTTTCGCCTTGGCGCTCAGCGCCTTCATCTCCTGGGAGCCGAACTCCGGGCGCCGCCACTCGTTCTTTTCGATGCTGTAGACCCACGTGCCGACCTCGGCGCTGCCGCCGTCGCCGCCCGAGTGCACGATCTCCTTATTCACGGGGTCGTAGCACATCGAGCCCCAGATGCGGCACGAGGTGCGCGGCTTCGCCCCCAGGTCCTCCCAGGTGCGCGCGGCCGCGTCGTAGCAGATGGTGTGGTCGAACAGGTACGCGTAGACCTTGCCGGCCTGCGGCACGAGAGTCCACTCGTAGTTCGTGCGCGTCGGCGTCCACTGCCCTCCCGCCCCGGGACGCAGGTACTCGCCGTCCTTGTAGAACAGCGTGCGGCCGTAGCTCCCCTGGTCGATCCGGGCCTTGGAGTAGTCCTCCCCGACCGGGCCGGATTCCGGGCGCCCCGCCGCCACCGCCGGCGGATAGGCGTTCGCCCACTTGAGCGCCCCGAGATCGAACTCCTCCGTGTCGTAGTGGCGCGACACCATCCCGCCGTACGACTGCATGCCGCTTGCCATCACGAACCGCTTGAGGCTCGGCATGTAGACGAAGACCGGCGACTCGCGCCAACCGGTCGGCGTCTGGAGCACTTTCACCCACGTGTTGGCCGGGGCGTCCTTCAGCGACACGGGCGCCGGCGCGGCGGCCGGCGGCGTCTCTCCACCCGCCATCGCCGCTCCGATACCGCTCGCCGCCACCGCCGCAACGACTCCCACCCATGTTCTGGCTCGCATGTTTCCCTCCCTGCTCAAGGGACGTGCGGAGGCTTGACCACGCGGACACGCTTGATCCGGGCGGCGGGCCACGCGGCCCTCGGTCTCGCCCTGCCCGGCTCAGTCGGCGCCGCCGCGGACGTAGTCCACGGCGAAGTCGGCCTGCGAGGCGCCGTTGCCCGGATCGATCCGAATGGCGGTGATCGTCTGACCCGACCAGAGCGCGTGCCGCCCGACCTCCAGCCGGTACTCGTGGAATTGTCCGTCGGCCACCGGGGCGAAGGCCACCTTCTTGTCCTCGGCAAAGGCAGGCGAGGCGGAGGTCGTCCAGTAGAATTCCCCGCCCTGCCCGGCCGTGACGCGCATCCGGACGCGGATCACAGGACAACGGTCTCCGGGCACCCGGAGAGTGCTACGAATTATATAGGGGTCTCCACCCGTAACGTGACCTTCCAGCCTTCCGTTCCCGGCCGACAAGCCGGAAACGTCGTGCGCCGGGAGCCATCCCTCCAGGCCGTCCTCGAACTCAAACGCGATCCGTTCGGCCAGCGCCGGCAGACGCTCCACGTAGCGCCACTGGGCTCCCTCGATCCGGACCGCCGATGCACCCTCCCGGGCGATGCGAATCGCCAGGGCGCCCAGGCCTTCGTTGTATCGCCAGCCGGGCGCCGGCCCTTTTTCCAGGCCCTCGCGCTCGCCGATGGGGCTGCCATCCACGAGGACCCTGGCGGGCTTCGCCACGTTGAACACCGCGACGATCCCCTGCTCTCCCGGCGGATAGGTGGCGCGGAAAGAGCAGACCTGGCCGTCCCAGGCGACATCGGCCATGGAGGCCGCCGCCGTGATGTGAAGGCGCCGCAGCCCCTCGCCGGCCATCACCGTGACGGGGTCCGGGTCGCGCCCGATGAGTCTCAGCACGTCCTGGACGATCATCTGCGGGCTGAAGACCCAGGAGCATTTCCGGCCGTCGACCGCACTGAGATTGTCCGGCCACAGCGCCACGTTCTCGCCCTGAACGTCCTGCTGGTGGATGGCGCTGCGGATCACCGTTTCGGCCAGTTGCCGCCAGGGAAGGCTGTTGTCGTGCTCCGCGAGTTTCAGAAGAGACTCCGCATAGCGCAGCCCGTTCCACTGCACGGGCCGCCCGAACCAGGAGCCCTGCATCCAGCTCGCGCCGAACACCGGGATACTCGCCCCGGCGAGGAACGGTTTCTCGGGGTCCTCCCAGAGGTAGACGAAAGGCAGCCCCCGCCGGGCCCACACAACCGCGTCCCGAAGCCAGCGCGGATCGCGGCTGAATCGGTAGGCCTCCAGATAGGCATCCACGGCATCGGCCGCCGCCAGGATGTCAGGCGTGTGGACCGGCACTTCCCAGACCTGGGACGCCCGCGGCACGCGAAATTCCTCCATCCGCTCCAGGGTCGGCTGCATCTGGCGATAGGCTTCCCGGTCGCCGGTGACCCGCGCGAAGCGGAGCACTTCGTAGGCCTTCCGTGCACAGAGGCCGACCTCCACAGCGTCGTCGGGGCCGAGTTCGTGGTAGTCCATGCCGACGAAGGGGCCCGTGCCCACCTGGTCGGCGTCGAAACGCCAGGTGCCGTCGCCCTGGCGGCTGCTCAAGAGCGCGGCCGGCGCGGCAGGGCCGCCCACGATGACTTCCATCGGCCCCGGGAAACGCTGGGCGTCGATCCGCGGCTCGCCTTCGATGATCGCGAGGACCTCTTCCGCACGGGCCCGGCACTGCCGTCGAACATCGGGGCTCGGGCAAAGCGATTCTCCGACGAGCAGATCCGCAACGAACGACCGGGGCCGGTCCTTGGAGGCGGAGAGGATTCCCCCGCCCTTGGTCGGCCACCATTCCTTCTCCTGCGGGTCCCAGAGCGACTTGAGGTACCCCTGCATCGAAAACTCGATCTCCTGCGGATACGTCCCCCGCGGCAAGGGCGCGGGCTTGGGCAGGCCGAACCTCTGGATCCACTGGTCGATGGCCGCCAGCGGATCGCGAGACGCCCCATCGGCGAAAATCCAGGCCCGCAGGACGATCGGCCTTCCCGCCTCCAGAGGATACGGCTTCGCGGCCGTCCGGGTATTCGGCGCGACGAATTCGGGCACCGTCGGCAAGAACAGTCCCGCCAAGTGCGACCGCTGGTTCTCGAAACGGTCCGGGGACGCGAAGACCACGCTTGGGCGGTCGCGCCGCCCGTCCCATTTCTGGTGCACGTCCCAAAGCAGCCCGACCGTGCCTGAGCGGGAGTGGAGGCTGATGGCCGGGGTCGTCACCCACTGCGGATGCACCACGTAGCGGACCCGGTCAGGATGGCCCTCGGCGATGTCCAGGGCGTCGGAGGAAAGTTCATCGTCCACGAGCCACTCCAGGCCCGGGAAGACCGCCTCCTCGCGCCGCAGGACGTACAGCATGGGACCTTCGAAGCACAGGAGGCCGCGGGTTTGTTCCGGCACAAATTCGTAGATAGCCGCAATCGTCTTCGCGTTCGACGCCAACTCAAAGGTCACGGTGAGGCGTCCGAGCGGCTGGGCTGCACCCGCCGGCGCTGAAGGGCGAAGGTCGAAGCGAAGCCGGGCGGGGCCGCCCGGCGGGTTCTCCGCCGCGGGCGGATCACTGGTGAACAGCCCCGCCTCCGTCCGCTCTGCTGCCTGGCCTTCGAGGAGTAACCGGCTCAGATGCGGCAGCCAGGCCACAGTTTGCGGACCGGCCTGCGTTGTGGCGATGAGTTCGCCAGGACCGAACCCAAACCGATTGCGCCGCAGCACGAGCGCCAGGTTCTCGTTTTCGAGGACAGCGATGTCGCCGCCCGCTGCGGCGTTCAATCTGCGGGTCGCGGTCGGCGAAGGCATGGCAGAACCGACGAGGAGTCGCGACTTCGCTGAAAGCCTGTCCGGGGCGTTGGCCGCCGTGACCTGCACACCCGCCTCAAGTGCGGGATTCTCTTCGACGGGGCGAAACACCGCCCTGAGGACGACGGAGCGACCTGGCACCACCTCCTCCGCCGTGGCCGTGAGACGCTGCGTGCCCAGGCCAAACTCGGCGGCCGGGTGCAACACAACGGCCGCGCCCGGGTTGGATACGACGCATTCCAGCACGGCCGGTTCCCCAACCTTGGCTACGGGCGCCGTCGGCCCGAAATTCCTGAGAACCATCCGAGGGACGAGGTCCCAGGATACCGATGCCGACCCGGCGGCCGGGTCCGCGCCGCCCCGTGCCGTCAGAACGGCCTTGCACACGGCCTTGCGTTCACCTTGAACCGTCCATTCGGCGGGCTTCCTGGCGTCCGGGGCAAGATCGCCCAGCCGGACCTCCGTGGGCGCAGCGGCCAGGCCGGCGGCGAGCGCGATCGAAACGCGGACGTCCTTGGCGGCAGCGTCGCCGGCATTCTCTACGGGCGCCGCCATGCGGCAGCGGCGCCCTGGCTGCGCGGCGTCTTCCTCCACCCGCACCGCGCCGATCCGCAGAATGGGTCCTGCGTGGTCGAGCCACGCAAAATCGTCCAGGAGCAGATCGCCGGCCTTCCCCTCGACCCGCACCGCGAAATGGATCCGGCGGGCCGCCGGGGCCCTGGTGAAATCATATTTCAATCGCTCGTGATGCCACTGGCCGTCGCCAATCGAGGAACCGGGCGCCGTGAAGACGGCCCGCGGCGATCCCGTGCTCTCGATCCCGTCCGCCCCGATGGGAATGACGTAGAAGCGGAAGGCCGCGCTATCGGCCGAAACGGCCTTGTACCAGAAATCCATGGCGCCGCGCAGAGGTTCGATCAGGCGGCCCCGGTTAAGACCGGTCTCGGAGGCCGGTTTGTCGGCCGCCGCCCGAACCAGGCGAAGCGAACGCGCGCCGGTGTGGGCGTCCGCCGAGACCGCTACCTTGCCGAGCGGGGCCCAGTCCACGGGAAAACCACCCGGCGAGGGTTCCTCGAAGGAGCCGTTAGTGCAGGGATTCGGCGCCGCGGCCGCCAGGCCATAGAGCATCAACATGGCCACTGCGAGATTCATGGCGCGTCCTCGCCAAAGGCGCACGTGGCCACTTTGCCGTGCGCCGTCCGCAGTACTTCGACCAGTTCCGTGCGGCTGAGCAGCCGCCGCACATGCCCGGCCCCGCCCGGAACGTCGTCGAAGAGGACCAACAGTACCGACCGGGAGCGAGTCGCGTCCCCTCTCTCAGATGCCCAGGATGCGGCAAATCTCAGCCACGGTCCCGGGATGGCGGAGTTGCCTGAAGCCGCTGGCGTAGCAGCCGGGGTGTTTCCGGGCGTCTTGAACGGCCTCCCTGAAAGGCACCCACTTGATGGGGCTTGGGCCGCCGCCTCTGCCGCCTTTCAGAGGAGTCTTCTCCCCCTTCTTCAGCTTGGCGACAAAGACGCTCACGCGCTCGCGGTTCGTCCGTCCGTCGGTATGGTAATGGTACATGAAGCGTCCCCTGCGCGCGTCGCGGGCAACGTCCGGGCTGCCGACCTTGACGAACTGGTACGCCGCTCCCACGCGGATCAACCGTTCCGGATCAAACCGCAGAGGGATCTCTTCCCGGGCCTCCCGAACGGCCGACAAGGTATCGCTCTCGCCGACCTCCCGGTGGCCCGTGGCGGAGGCATCCCATTTGCCACGGGAGTCCGCCTCCCGGCGCCGCTGGATGGCGACGCGGCCGCGATGGTCCGCGATCAGCAGTACGACCGACCTGTGCCACACGCCCTTGCGATGGGCCACGTCCCATCGCACCACCCGCCCCGTCGGCCGATCGGACGCCTTGCCGATGGCATCCAGGTATCCCAGGCTCCGCCCCGCCAGGACGCGGAATACGTCGGACAACTGTCCCTCATGCTTCTTCGTCTGGATGCCGAACCGAGAGGCCAGTTGTCTGAGTGACAGGGACTCGGGCCGCTCCTTCACAAGGCAGTCGGGGATATCGAGGAACTTCAAGATATCCTGGTGCACCAGGCTGACGTAGCGCCAGTTGGCAGCCCTCCGAGAGATGGCCAAGGCCCTTTCGAATGCCGCCCGCGCCTCCTTCGGCTGCCCCGTCAGGGCGTAGACCTGACCCAAGCGACGATGCTCATAGGCCCGGCGATGGTCGAACTCGCCCCGGCCCCGCTTCTGCTCGCACCGGAGGAACTTGTCCTTCGCCGCATCCAGGTCGCCGAGCTCCAGGTCGATATTGCCGAGCTGGTGCAGGGCCGACACGCGGAACCCGGGCCGACGGGCTCGCGTCCGGACTCGTTCCAAGACGCCCCTTGCGGCCGCGTATTCGCCCGCGCGCCGGAGCAGAATCCCTTGGAGGTACAAGGCCCACCAGTAGTTGACCCCGAACCGCGACTCGGCGCCGGGGCAGCCGATCACCTCGTCGGCCTCCTTGAGGCCCTGGGTGATCCGGTCCTCCTGTTCCTGGATATAGGCGATGCGGCAACAGGCCGTGGCGAAGGCGAAGTCGTCGCGGTTTCGCGAGCGTCTCTTCATGCGACGGTACACCGCCAGGGCGGCACCGGGATGCAGCTCCATGACGTGCGTGTCACCCTGGAAAACCGTGACGTAGGTGTCCCGGCTCGCCTCCAGGCACCGGCGGAGCAACCCCGGCCACGCACGGTATCGGCCGAAGAACTCGTTCAGGGCGCCCCGCAACTGCTGACGCCGGCTCTCCAATAGCCGCGTCTCGAATTGGGCCGTCATGGCCTGCGCCATGCGCCGAGTGAAGTGGCGGGCACGCACGGCCGCGGCCATATCTGCGACGAGGGCATAGGTCATCCCCTTTGCACACTTCGCCTCGATGAAGGCCGCGTCGGTCAGGACCGTCTCGAGGTCCTGCCATCGCGCCGCCCCGACGAGGTGAACGGGCAGGTGGGCGAGGTGATAAGGAGCCAAGGCACCGACGCCCCGGTGGTACTCGGCCAGCCCCTGGCCGGCGAGTCGTTCGTGGCCGATTCTCTCGTTGACAGAATAGGGCCCCGCCCCCTTCTCGTCGGTCAGCCACTCCATGACCGATCGGTGGAAAGGCTGGATCGCCCCATCCGCAAGCGGGAAGAGCGACCCCATGGCCGCGCACAGGTCCTGGCCCGCGTAGGCATCCCAGCCAAGCAGGGCGCCGATCCGGGCCAGGGACAGCGGTTCCTGGGCCGCCGCGATCAGCTCCAGCGCGGGGCGGATCCGGCCCCTGTAGGCGGCGCGGTCGGGGAACTGCCGGTCGAAGAACTGGGCGTAGACGCCGGCCAGCCCCGCCGGGAATTCGTGCAGCCGGTCCAGCGACAGCCGTCCCTGGGCCAGTTCCTGGCGCACCCACTCGACGTACAGGAATATCCCCTGGCTCCGGGCCAGGATCGTCTCGACCGCCTCTGCCGGGACCTCGCTCCCTCTCGCATAGGGCCGGAGCTCCCGCGTGAGGAACGCGCGCAGGTCTTCCTCGTTGCTCGCCGACCTGTTGTCCAGCAGACGCGGCGGGACGTTCTGGAGCGGGGTCATCACCTCCTCTTCGGGCCGGCTCGTGATGATGAGGCGCAGCCAGTCCGGCGTCTTCGAAAACTCCGACGCCAGGAACGACGCCAATTCATTCTTGCCGCCCCGGCTCGCCTCGTCCAAGGCGTCGATCACGATGACGGCCGTCCGGTCCGGCCTGGGGAAACGCTCGGCCAGGGGCTGCACGATCAGCCGGTCGAAAAGCGTGGCGGCGTTGGACTCCGGGATGATCCCCGGCAGGTCCATCGCTCCGAGGATGTCCATGTAGGCCGGCAGTTGGGTCGCCAATTGGTAGGCGATCGAGAGCACGCACCGGCGCGGGTCCGACTTCTGGACATGGCCGTGGCGGCACAGGTGGAAGGCTGCCACTTCGCGTCGCCGGGCACACAGCCAGGCAACCAGGGCGGTCTTGCCGACGCCCGGCCTACCAATGACCCAGAAGATCCTCGACGCGCATCGGTCGGCGAGCCAGGCGTCTATGTCCCGGATGAGCCACTCTCGCCCCGTAAAACGTTGGAGGTGCGCGGCAATCTCGGCCTCGAACGGCAACGGGTCCAGCGTCCGCCGGAGCCCCGCCCATCGGCCCTCCACATCGACCCGGCCGCCCTCCAGGGCCCGGGCCAGGCACTCGAAGCGGTTCGCATACTGGGCCTGGCGCTCGTGCACGGGAATACAGTCCCGCATGTCCAGCCACTGGATCCGGCAGATCGACAGGGGCGGCTCCACGAACACCACCATAACCGGGAGGACCGCCACTCGCCGCGCCAGCGCCCGAGCCACCTCGTTGAGGCAGTACCCGTCCGGGCGGCGTACGGAGTGCGGCGTCATCAGAAGGACCACCCGCCCGTTCCCAGGGATCTCGGACACCCAGTCCAACGCTTGCTCGAGCCGCAATTCCCAATGGCACCCTGGCTCAAGGAAATCGCCGTCGAACCGGGCGTCGTGCCCGCGGGCGCGGAGATCCTGCCGCAGGCACTCCGCCAGCGCCGCATGCTCGTCATGCCCGTAGCTGATGAAGATACGCAAGGGCGCGGCGGCCATGGAACGCTCAGCCACGGGGCGGACCGGCTGGTCAGGGCTTGTGGTCATGTGATTCGCGTCTCACATTCGATCTCGCTCAATGCGACGGCGCCGGACGGAAGACTTCCAGGCCCGAGTCGGCCAGGACGGAGGGCAGGCTGCGGACCGTCTCGAGGTCCCACTCCTTGACCTTGTCGGGCACGTCCCGCCATGCCACGAGGTACGGGCTGAGCTTCTTGGCGTGGTCGCGGGTGGGACCGTATCGCCAACCGTCCCGCAGACGCTCCACGATCCAGCGTCCGTGCTCCATCTCGGCCATGAACTGCTCTTCGTCCGGGGTGAACTTCCGCGGCGGGTCGTCCGCGCGCGTCGCCGGCCGCACGCCATAGCCCGTGGCGTGAAGCAGTTGGACCCAGTACAACACCTGCTGCCGGCTGGAATCCTGGAGCGGGTCCGTCAAGAACTCATAGGGCATCACGGTCGGGTCGCCCCTCTTGTAGCGGCGTGCCTTGAGGAAGTTGTCATGGACCTTCCTGGCCAGCTCCTCCAACTGCTCGCCTTCGAGAACGGAGGGCACTTGCCCCGCCATCACGAACGCCCGCACGGCCATCCGGTCGGCGGGAAGGACCAGCAGGTTCCGGGCCTGCCACCAGTGCACGTCGGGAAGGAGTTCGGCCACGGCCCGGCCGCTCGATTCCACGACGCCGACCGACGCGCCGAGCGCCAGGGCCAGGCGGTATTCCGTGGCGGCGATGGGCCCGCCATTGATCCCGAGCAGACGGACCTCGGTCGGCTTCACCCCCGCCGCGAGGAGGTCGGTCCAGTTCTGGAGCGGCTCCATCGGCGTGAACCCTGTTCCCTCGGTCCGGACGCGCTGGTCGTAGCGTATATCCTCCGTGGCGTCCCCCGGGAGTTCCTGGGGCAGGTAGCCGATCAGGCGCTGGTCGCGGTTGCCTCGCTCGCGGACTTCCCGGACCACGTCGCCCACCAGTCCCGGGATCCCCTGCTCGGTGGCGCCCGAGCAGATCGTCCCCTTGAAATCCATCAGCGCCTGAAGCAAGTGGTCGCGGTACTCCCGCATCCGGTACTCGATGTGAGGATCGGCGCCCCCGGCCACGATCAGGACCGGCGGCTTGATCGTGGGCGGGGTCTTGCTCGCGAGAGGTCTCAGGGCCTCCGCCGTGGGCCGGGCGGTGACATGCACACAGGTGGCGGTCTCGTTAAGCAGCCTGGGCCAGGACACCCACGGCTCCCCCGACGTCGCCTTCAGCGACTGCATCACCTCCCTCAGCTCCTTGATCCAGTCCGGCAGGGCGCCATCCGGTTTGCCCGCGAGCGCGGCAAACTTCGCCACGCAGTCGGCGCAGGGGTGCGAGGGATCGGCCTTGATCGCGCGGGCCATCGTCAGCAAACGCTCCACCCAGACGGCCCCGGCGGGCAGGCCCTCGCGCAGCCGCTCCTGGCGATGGAGTTCCTCGTCCAGGGCCGAGATCGAGATGCAGTTGGCCGGGTCCAGACACACGTTTACGGCCTTGGCATACTCCCCCAGGGCGTCGAGCGTCTGGCCGAGCGTCAGAAGGAACTCTCCCGCCACGAGGAAGGCTCGGGGCAGTTCGATCCGCACGGCGGCATGGTTCTGGCATGTCTCGATGGCCGCCAGCAATCCCGGCCGCATCAGCTCCGCGTACTCCGTCTGCTTGTGCCGCGCGATCTCGTAGTCCAGGAAGGACGCCAGGTGATACGGGCTGGCGGGGTCGCACTGCATCGCCAGACGGAAGAGGGCAACCGGATCGTAGGGCCCGGCCGCCGATCCGCCCTCCGTGGATTGGGCCAGCGCCGCGGCCGCGCGGGCCCGCAGTTCCCGCTCGTGCCGAGGCACGCCGCCACGGCAGTCCGGCGGCTTCCCCGGCCTTGCCACCTTGGCCAGCAGTTCCTGCCCCACGACGTGCACAGGCCCCTTGGGCGAACTGGTCCGACAGTACGCCTGTCCGAGTTCCAGCCGAACGCAATTGGCCAGGTGCTCCGGCACGCCCTCGAGGCTGACCCCCTCCAGGAACGCGACGACAAGGGGCCAGGCCCTGAGGATCCGCGCGAGCTGGGCCTGCCTCAGGGCATAGCCCGCCCGGGCCGTGCTGCTCGTGTCGGTGCTCCGCAGGACGCTGAGATCGACAAGCTCCCGCAGCAGGTGCTCCGAGTCTTTCGCCACGCCGTGGTTCATCGCGAAGCGGTCGAGGTCGTCGACCAGCCGGGCGAACTCCTTGTCGCTCGCCTCCAGCAGGGCCGCCACGCGGGCGCCGGCGCGCTCCAACGGCTGCGGCACCGTGAACGGGGACTTATACATGCGGTCATGCCCGATGGCCGCCCAGGCGCTCTGGAGCAGCGTCTGGATCTGGATCTCGGCCTTCCGTCCCCCCAGGTCATCCGGCATCGCGACCCCCAGTACGGGCCCGCGCTTCCGGTCCATCTGCACCACGAAGTGCAGGCCGCGGTACCCGAACTCGCGGGCCGCCAGACGCTTCGAGCAGTCCTCGGAGTTGGCCTGGTCGACGAGAAAATGCTCTCGGATGAACCCGCAGAACTCCTCGGCCTCCTCCTCGGTCAGCACCATCACCCGCGCGCCGGCCAGGTCCGTGAGCTGGTGGATCGGGTCCGCGTACTTGTCCTTCTTCCGCATCGCCTTCTCGGCGAAGCCCGACAGGCTCTTCGCCCGCGCCTTGACCGTGGCCTCGGGTGCAATGCGGTCCCGGGCTCGCTCCAGGATTTCCAGCAGCTTCTCAGCATAGTCCTTGTAGTGCGGCTGCTCGCCGCGATAGGCCTCCACCTGCTGCTTCAGCCACTCGGCATCTCCCGTTTTCATGCCACACCTCCCGATCCGCAGTACGTCTGGGCGAAAGGTCGGAACTGGTCACAGAGGTCGACCTTGGCCAGGTCCTCGCGCGAAACCCACTCGTAGCCGTCGTGCTCCTCGCTGAGTTGCACCTCGCCCGACACGTGGCGCCCCCCGAAGATCACGTACACGACCTTCTTCGTCGGCGTGTCCGATTCCGCAGCGCCCAGGACCCGATCCACGGCGATCGCCACGCCACACTCCTCCGCCACCTCGCGGGCCAGCGCGGCGTCGATGGCCTCGCCGGCGTCCACCTTGCCGCCGGGCAGGTCCCACTTGCCCGCGTTGTTCTTGCACAGCGCCGACCGCCGGATCAGAAGGCACCGCCCTTCCCCGTCCCGGATCACCGCCTTAACGGACAACCGGGCGGGCTTCGCGGCCGGGGGCGAGATGCGGGCGTAATCGCGCTCCGCGAACGGCTTGGCGTACTCGCTGACGAGCTGCGCCATCGCCGGCGGAATCAGGCACTGGCCGCGCATGCTGCAATCCTTGCAGGTCGTCTTGCCCTTCTCGCCCAGGCGGCCGACGCCTGCCAGCTCGCCCGCCGCGGCCGCCTTGATGACCGTCCCCAGCCCTTCCTTGTCCAGCCAGCACGCGACGTGACAGTGGAGCGGCTCGACCTCGGCCCAGTCGCCCGCGCCCAGCGTCTCGCATTGCCACGTCCGAACGCCGCGCTGGGTCATCGGCTTGTGCCAGATCTGGAGGCATCCCTCCAGCACGCCGTAGATCTCCACGGCCGGCAGCCCGTGGACGTGAACGTCCTGCCCGTCCTTCGGCGTGAAGAAGCTCCATGTGAAGCCGAGCCCCTGCTTCTGGTACGGCAGGTATGGGTCGGCCACGCGCAGGTTGAACGCCCGGTCGCCCGCGGCCAGGATGCGGCGAATGTCGGCGCCCCGGGCCACGCGGACGCCACCCGGACACGACGCCGCCCACTGTGACGCCACCGCCGTCATCGACGGCCCCTGCGGCCACCGCGCCAGGAGTTCCCGTCCCTGCGCCTTCAGGTGCCGGGCGATCGCCAGGACGTTCGGCTCCTTCGCCCGGGCGAGAATCTGCGGGAGCGACCACCACAAGGGCTTGGCCGCCGACCTCTCCAGGCGCGCCCACGCCCGGTCCGTCAGAGAGATCGTGACCGGGTAAAGGTGCCACGTCCGGGCAAGGCCGGGATACCGCGGGCTCTGGCCCGCGTTGGGAATCATCTCCAACTCTTGCTCAGGAAAATACGTGCCCGCCTCCAGGCCCAGGTCCTCCTCCATCGGCCGGACCAGCGCATGGTACAGGTCTTCGCCCGGCCGGAACTTCGTCGGCGGAAACGTCGGCGAACCCCGCTTGGGGATGAGCACGAACTGCACCGGCCCCTTCTTCGCCTTGCGGCCAAGGAGGCAGTAGAGAACCATCGACGCTTCGGGACACCCGCGCGGCCTGCTGTCGTCTCTCACGGATCACCTCACGCCCTAGCGGCGTCCATGATGCGTCCCCCCGCGGCCCGGGGATTCAGTCACCTAATGAGGCGCGCCGGCGTGTGGGAATCGTCAATGGAGAGGTGTAAGCCCCGCGAAGAGCCTTGGGGAGGCGGAAGAGCGGCGGGCCGTCGGCCGTGGCCCGCGGTGCCCAGAGCGCAACCGTGCCCGCGTGCACAGTCCGGCCCAGCCTACGCTGCCGCGCCGGCAGCCGGGCCGGAGTACGAAAGATGCCAGCCGATCCGCAAGACGCTCCCATCGGCCGCCCCCCAACGCAAGGCTGCGGTATCATACCGCACGCAAGGCCGCCGGGCAAATGCTTAACCCGCATTCCGCACTTGGACAACGCCCCAGCGCAGGCCGACGTCGTGGAACTCTAGCCCCAGCCGCTCCACCCGCTCGCGAAGCTCCGGGAAGACCACGGTGACCAGGTGGTCCCGCTCCGCGTGCATGTCGCGGAAGGTCAAAGAGATGAAGACGCGAACGGTTCGCGAGGCGCCGATCATGTTTCACCATGGAAGCGCGGGGCCGACAGCGCCCCGTTCACGCCGTCAACGGTATTCGCCTATGAGGACGAAGGCGGCCCAGCAGAACGGGCTCGAATAGTCCGCGGCCCTGCCGTCGGGGCCACGACCCTGACGCAACACCGCCAGCTGCGCCTGACGGAGCGCCTCCGCACGGTCCACCTTCCCTTCCTTCAGCCGCTTGAACAGCTCCGGGACCAGTTGGCTCGTCGGACCGCTCGGCACTTGCCACAGGCTCGCGCATACGCTCTCGGCCCCGGCATAGAAGAAGGCTGCGCTCAGGCCCACGAGCCCCTCGCCGCCGCTCAGCCGCCCCAAGCCCGTCTGGCACGCCGAGAGCATCACCAGATCGGTGTCCAGTTCCAGGTTCATCACCTCCTGGGCCTGGAGGAAGCCATCCTCAGTCGAATCGTCGGCAGGCGAGGAGAGCGCCAGGCACGAGAGCATCCCGTTGTGCGTGTCGGCCAAGCCGTGCGTGCTGAAGAGAACATACTGCCACCCACGGCAGGCCTTGGCGGTGTCCGACGCAGCCAGGAGTTGCTTGACCTCTTCCTCGCTCGCCCCGCGCCCCGTGAACACGACCGCCTGGCCCTCAGGGGCTCCGGCCAGGAGCTTCGTGTACGTCTTGGGCGGGCCGAAGAGCGCGGCCACGCGCATCGCCTCCTGCTCGGTCTCCGGCAGGCTCGTCAGGCGCAGGCCGCCGCCCTTGTAGTAGTCGGTGCGGAACGCCCGGACCCGCGTGACCATGTCGTCCTGGGGCGGCGCGGCCGGGGAAATGGCAGCGACTGTACCTGTTCCGTAGTCGGGGTTGGCGAAGGCCAGGAGCAGACGCCGCTCTGCCGATCGGTCCTTCGCCCGCTCCTGCTTCTGCTTGCGGATCGTGTCCAGCGTCGTCATCGCCGGGACGTAGGAAGTCGCGAGCTCTTCCACGAGGTAATGGGTACCGGCGTCCTTCCCGTTCTTCAAGCACAGCATGGCAAGGGGGACGTAGTGGAGCGAGCCATCGGGAACCACGAGCAGATGATGGATGCCCTTCTTCCGCAGTTCGGCAACGGCCGCCTCCGGCAGCGCCGCGGCGCCCAGACGCTCCAGGATCGCCTGCTCCTTGGCGGCGTCGATCAGCTTCTGCCGCTCGGCTTCCGGTTTGCCGAGATCCTCGGCCCGGGCACGGGCCAGTCGCACGAGGCCATCGAGACCGACCTTCTCCGGACGCTTCTGCCAGGCTTCCGCCAGTTGGGCGAGCGTCGCCTCCTGGCGCGGCAACAGTTCGGGCAGCGCCGGCGTATCGACACCCAGCTTGTAGGCTGTGATTCCTTCGCGCGTCAGGATGAGGAGCCAGCCTTCCTTCTCGCCAAGAGAGTACTCGAGCGCGGCCGCATCGGTCGGCAGGTCTTCGGCCATTTCCATAGGCTTGCGCCAGTCCGGAGCCTCATACCCAGCCAGCGCGGTTCTCTTCCGTTCCGCCTCGATCATGTTGCGCCGTTGCTGGAGCCTGTCGATTTCCTCGCTCAGCTTCCGGCGCCGCTCCGCCTCGGCCTCCGGCAAGGACACACGCAGAGAGGTCAGCTTGCTGATGCGCTGGGAGAGTTCCCGGTCTTCAGCCGCCGCTCCGGCATCCTGCCGCGCTGATCCCAGCGAGGACTTCTCTTGAAGAGCATCCACGAGCGTACGGTTCTTGCCGTGGTCCGCCACATCAAAGGCCAACTCCTCGCGACTCCTGACCCCACCCGCCTTCTCGGCCGACATGTCCATCACAAGACCCACGAAGCGGGAAGAGGCGGCACTTGGCTCCTCAAAGATGCTGGCACGATAGGCAGAGGCCCTGGTTTGGCCGCGGGCTTCGTCGGCCAACCCTACGGCCGCCAGGGACTGCAAGAACGCCTTCTCATTGCTTTCCGGGTCGCCCTTGGCATGGTACAGGTATGCCAGTCGGCTCAGCGCCATCCAGCTTTTCGACAGCGAGAGGCTGCGCTCGTAGGCGGATAGAGCTTCCGACGGCCGGCCGGCGCCACGCTTGCCCTCCCCAATTATGTAGTGGCATTGTGCCTGTTCCAGATCCGTACCTTTGATCGCCTCATAGGTGTGAAGCGCTTCCGCCAATCGGGCGATACCTTGCTCATACTGGCCGTTGGAGATGAAAGCCCAGCCGATGTTGGCCAGACAGCCCCCTTGCTCCCGCTCGGCGCCTCCGATCGTCCGGAACAGGCGCAGCGCCTCTTCCCCCTCGGCAATCCCTTTCTCGTAATTGCCCCTGTTGTTGCACGCCGCGCCGATGTTCTGGTGACACGCTGCTTGCGCCCGTTCCGTGCCCGCCACGGTCCGCAGCGTCCGTAACGCTTCCTCGATCTTGGCGGTGGCCTGCTCAGGCGTGCCCAGGCCATACAGTCCCGCCCCGATGTTCAGGCAGCACTCCGCCTGCTCCTTCTCCGTACCCGTCAGGCGGCGATACCCTTGCAGCGCCGCCTCCACACTGGCGATGCCGTCCTCGCACGCTCCCATGCGCATAAGCGCAACGCCCCTGTTCTGGCGGCAGCTTGCACGATCCGCCTCAGCCCCTGGGATCGTCGCCACAAGCGCCTCCGCGTCCACCAGTCTGGCGAGGCATTCCCGGTACCTGCCGAGGTTGAGAAGGGCCATGGCGATATTCTGGTAGCACGCGGCCTGCTCTCGTTCCGTGCCCTTGATCGCCCGGTAGAGAGACAACGCCTCCTGGTGACTGGCCACGGAGGCTTCGTACTTGCCCATATTATCGAGCGCCACGCCGGCGTTCTGGTGGCACGCCGCTCGTTGCCGTTCGGTGCCCTCGATTCCGGCGAGAGCGGTTTCGGCGGCAGACCAGGCCGCCACCGCTCCAGGCAAGTCGCCCCGCCGGTAGGCAACCCAGCCCTGGGCGATCCGGGCTTCCGCCTCCTTGATTCCTGGCGCGCCGTCTCGGGCTGCGGCCGCAGGGCCACGGGCGGGATCACCGGGTTCTGTCTTGCCCGTTCCCCTTTCCTGGCCGGAAGGAGGCGGCGTCCGTGGCGTTCCGGCGCCTTTGTTGGCGTTCTCCTTCAGCTTCCGCACCGTTTCCATCAGGTCGCGGCACGCGTCCTGGTCCGCCTCCGTGCCCGGGATTCCCTGGTACAGCCGCACGGCTTCCTGAAGGTTCGCCAAGGCCCCTTCGTGGTTACCCGTGAACCCCAATGCCAAGCCCATGAGTTTATGACATAACGCCTGGGACGCCTCCGCGCCTTGAACAGTGCGGTATACGCGCAGCGCCTCTTGCAGGTGCGTCGCCGCCTCCTCGTCGCGCTCCAGCCGTATGAGCGCCATGCCTATGTTCAACTGGCAGCCGGCCTGATTCGCTTCCGTGCCCTCGACGTCCTTGAGGAGCCGAAGCGCCTCTTCGTACGCATGGATGGCTTCTGCATACTTGCGACTCTCCCGGAGGGCGCCGCCGATCCTGAAGTAGCATTGGCCGGCCTGGCGCTCCGCCCCCTCAACGTTCTGGAAGGACTTCGCGGCCCTCTGCCACGCCCCGACGGCACCAGCGACATCGCCGGCCTCGTAGGCCTCTGTCCCTTTCTGGAAGTCAGCGTCCGCATCGCGCAGCGCGAAGACCATCCCGAACATCTCAGACACGTCGCCGTCATCGGGTTTGGACTTCTTATGTTTATCTGCATTGCCAGATGCACCCTTAGACGGCGTCGTGGCAGGTTCAGGAGACTTCTCGCATCCAGCCGCGACGAGGGCAAGTCCGATCGCCAGAGCCAGCGCGCCACGCAAGGGACTCCCCGTGCAGCGGTCCAGGCTCATCGAAGCAGCCAGCAGCGCCATCGATGGTCTCCTCTCTAGCGGCCATCTGCCTTGGATTGCCCCAGGACATGGTCGAAGACCCTCCGGGCCTCGGCGGTCCGGCCTTGCCCCTCGTAGGCCCGACCCAATAGCCGCCAAGCCAGCGGGTTCTCGGGCTCACTCCCTGTCCATTGCAGGCATAGCTTCTCGGCTTCCTGGAACTGCCCCTGGTCGATGAGGCGCATCGCGATGATGACGGCAGGCACGTTCGTGTCGGCCGCCGTCCCACTCCGGGTCTTGAAGTCGTCCGCCTGCGTGCTCGGGAAGCGAGCGCCGCCCGATTCCCAGGACAGGAGCTCAACCTGCTGTCGCACCTCCGGCTGATCGAAGTCGAGGGCGAGCGACCGCTCGTAAGCGCCCAGGGCGTCCTTCTTGCGGCCGGTGGCGGCCCAGAGCCGGCCCAGGCCTTTGTGGGCCGCTGCGGAACCGGGCTCGATCCGCACGGCTTCCGCCAGGGACTTCCCGGCCTCCGTGACCGCCGGGGCATCGGCGGGGCTCGCCTCGACTTTGGCGACGTAGAGGAGGCCCAGGTTCACCCAGCCCTGCGCGTCGCCGGGCGCGGCAGCCACGTAACGCCGGAAGAAGGACTCCGCTTCGTCGGACCTGCCCGCCCGATGCGCGAGGATCCCCAGGTTCGCCAGGGGCGAGGCCAGCTTCGGATCCAGCCGCGCGGCCGCTTCGTACTCCCCGCGGCCCTTGCCATCCTTGTCCTGGGGATCGACCAGGAGGTACGCGTTGCCGAGGTAGTTGTGGAAGATCGCGCTCTCCGGCCGTCGCGCCACCAGGGCGAGATAACGGTCGAGCATCGCCTTCTCAAGGCGTCCCAGCCTCGCGCACTCCTCCACGTGGCGGTGGTGACTGACGTTCGCCGGGTCGCGGTCCGAGAGCCGCGCGTAGAGGTCGAAGGCGGCGGCGTAGTTCCTGGCGACCAGCGCGGCATCGGCCCGCTCGTCCGTGGCCGCGCTCGGCGATTCCCGGGTGATCACCTGCCAGGCCACAAGCGCGACGATCGCAACTAGAAGGGCGGTCACTGCGGTTGTCCAGACCGTGAAACTTCGACGCAGCCTGGCCAATTCATTGCGGAGTTCGTGGACCTTCGCTTTGAGTCCCTCGGGCGTGGCAATCGTATGGAACAGATTCGCATCCGCCTTCACTCGCTGGCGGTAGGCCGCCTGAAGCCCGGCCAGTTCGTCGGATTCGGGGTCGTGCGCATCGGCGGGGAAGTCCTCGTCGAGCACAAGGTACCAGACCCGCTTGCCGCGCTGCCGGGCATAGAGGGCTTCGTACTGCGTGTAGCTCACGCGGCCGAGTTGCTCGTCGGGCTTGGGCGGCTCGGCACCGTAGCACTGGCCGACCAAGTGCATGACCCCGTTGCAGGCGTCGATCTCACGGCGCAGCATCCCGCGGAGGTCGCCCTCTTCGGTGCCGAAGATGTCCTGCCAGACGGGCTCGTAGCCGAGGAACTGGAGCGTGTTGGCGATCAGTTGCCGCGAGTTCCGGAGCTCCTTGCTGACCGCGGAGATGAAGATGCGGGGCCGAAGTGCCATGCGAGTCCACCTCACGTTCCGCGGCGTGCCACCAGGCTCGCGCAGGCCGACAGCGGCAAGGTGGCGGCGCCACAAGCGGTTCTTCCAGGACGTCGGGAAACGGCTCGGGCCGGGCGGCCTCGCTCCGGGCGCGGACCGTGGAGGGGCGATGAGAGAGAATTGCGAACGGTCCGCGAGGATACTACCACGAGTCCCCCTTCTGGCAGCTCTTACGGCAGTAAAGCGTACCGAGAGTCCCGCCGCAGTCAATGGCTCGCTGGCGTCGGCGGCGCAGGCGGATGCCGAGCCCACCGAGGGCCACCAGCAGGAGCGTCGCCGGCTCGGGGGTGATGGACATGGGGCCCAGGTCAAGTCTGTCGATCACCAGGTGGTTCAGGACGACCATGTGGGCGCCCGTGAAGACGACCTCGCCACCGGGACCGATGTCGAGCGTTTCCAGGTGCTGGTCCGCACTGAAGTGCAGCGCGGCGTCCGTCACGCTGATCGACAGGTTCGCGCCGAGGGCGCCGGCGTCGCTCGCGAGGTCGACCGTCCCGCCCTCGACCTCGAGGCGGGCGCGGGGACCGTAGGCCTGAACGCCATCGAGGACCACGATTCCCTCGCCGACCTTGGTGATCGTGTGCCCCGCGGAGTCGTCGAGCCCCCCGTCGAACCGGACCGTGCCGCCCGGCGCTGCCGTAAGCGTCAGGTCCTTCTGGACCGTGATGTCGTCGGAGAAGACAGCCGTGCCCGCGGTGTTGGTCCCGCCGAGGATGCGGGAGGACGACAGGCTGCCGTCGTCCTGCACGGTGATGGGGCGGTCCATTACAAACGCCCCCGAGATGAGCAGGCTCGCGTCGCCGGAGCCCGTCGCATCGCCAAGCTTGACGGCGCCGGCCCCCAGGGCGTTAGGCGCCGCTACCACCAGGATCCCCGCCCGAATCTCAGTGCCGCCCGTGTAGGAGTTGGCGGTCGCCAGCGCGAGGCGGCCACGGCCCTTCTTGACGAGGCCGGTCGCTCCGGTGATGGAGCCGGTTCCCGCAAACGTGAAATCAGTGACGCCGTTGTCCACAACCACCGACCCCGGTGCAAGGGCGCCGCTCAGGCTGACCGCACCCGTCGTCAGGCCCGTGTCGGAGAAGATGACGTGGTCTCCCTGGGCGAACGCTCTGGCACTGCCGCTGGCCAACCACTGGGCCGCCATCGCGTTGTCCCACGTGCCGCTCGCGCCCCCGCTCCATGTGAGTGTCGCGGGCGGGACCGTACTGGGCGGCGTGGCGGTCACGGAGCCGCTGATCCCGTAAAGCGCCCCGGATGGAAGGACCGCCGGTGCGTCCATCCATTCCAGCCAGACGCTCAGACTGTCGGCCGTCGGATCGGTTGTAGCCGCGAGCCAGCCCTGGATGCCCAGGCGCCCGGTCACGCCCGTCACGCTCGACAGGTCTACGCGGAGCGAAGGGCTCTCCGGATACCAGATCGACCCCGGCTCCTTGATGAGCTCAAAGTAGCCGCCGGGAGCGATCTCCATGGGCGTGGAGAACAGGTGCGAGTCTCGGGGAGTCGTGTCCGTCAGCCGGAGCGTGTGCACCGCGCCGCTCGGGTCCTCCCACCGAAGAATGTCCGCATCGTGTTGCGACGGGCTCGAGAACATGCTGCTCAGGCCGACCAGCCGGAACGCATCGTTGCCCAGCAGGGAGCCGTCGAGATGGACGGCGTTCTCAGACTGGAAGCTGACCGACACCCCCACCGTCGTGGAACCGATCGGCGGGTCGGGAAATGTGCGAGTCGAACTGACCAGGGCATCGGAGCCGAACTGGCCGCTGAGGACCGTTCGCAGCCGGTCGCTCCCGCCCGTAAACACGTCGGCCCGCGACACGGACGGAATGTACTGGAGCCCTGCGGCTGTACGGTAGGACATGGTGCCGACGAGCGACGTGCCGAGCGGCGCGGACGAGCCGCCGGCCATCTGGTACGTCAGCCGCAGGTAAGTGTTGGCCACAAGGTCCGCAACGGTCAGCGGCCAGGAGGACCGGCCGGGCACCTTGTCGGACGCCTCCAGGACCTTGAAACTCCCCTGTAGCGCCCCGCCGTAGTAAGTCTTGACTGCGGGCTCCGCAACACCCGCCGGGCTCTCGCGGCCCCACAGGGCCAGTTCGCCGTCATCGAAGATCTTCACATCCGCCGCCTGGACCGCGTTTGCCGCAACGGCTGCGGAAAGAAGCGCGGCCGCCAGGAAGCCTCTACCGCCGATCGTAGCAGGTCTCATAGGACTCCCCCCGGGCTTGGGTACGTCTGCACTGCCCTCTCCCAGACTGACTTTACATCATAAGAGAGGAAAGGTCAAACCGTGCCGAGCCCAGCCGGCGACTTAAGGGTTGAACACCTCGCGGTATGTCGCGCTTGCGCAACCGGTCTGTTCCGCAGCGCAACGCCGGGCCCCGAGTGCGAGGTAAAGCGCGCCCGGTGCGAGATGTAGGCTGGCCGGGCTGTTTCGGGGCAGTCGTACCACCACCAGGCGTTCCACAGACACTGGAAGAGCGTCGTCGGGTGGCGGTCGATGAAGTGGACGTCGCGGCGGAGGGCCTCCTCCAGGAGCGAGAGGATGCGTCGCCGGGGATGATCCGGCGGCATGGCCGCCAAGGCATGCGAGAAGTCCTTGGCTAGGTCGAAGATCAAGGCTTGCTCTCCAACATGCCGAGGTTCTCCAGCCGCAGGAAATGCATTCGCCCGAGCCGGTCTCCAGCGACCGCAGTCACACCGTCCGGTGCGGCTACGCATGCTCCAACCGCGGCGTCGGCTGTGAACGTCGCCACGGCTAGACGCTCATTAGCACCGCTCATCAGCACCGCTTGCGTCGCGGCGCCCTTCTCGCTACGATTGCACGGGTTGTTCTTCCGCGGCACCACGGCCGGGCGGATCATTCGCTCGGCGTGGTTGTTGTCGAACGGAACGTCCGGGCAATCCAGGAACGTGAAGAGGCTGTCGCAGTGCTTCCGCAGCCTCGCCGCCAGCCGCCGGGCGTCCGCGTCGGCGTACGTGTCGCGGGCGAGTTCCATCAGCCGCCGGTCCAGCAGGCGGATCCGCGAGAAACCGGAGGCCATCGCGGGAGAAACATGGGCACGGCTGACCGAGACAAGCTGGCGAACACCCCCGGCCTGAGGACTCCTCCGCGACGAGCATCAACAGACCCGCCCCTGTCGCACCTAGCGGCACCGTACACGGCTTCCGCCTTCCAGATTCACGCCTGGGGCTCCACCGCCATATCCTATTTCTTCCAATACAACCTGTTCCAGCTCGTTCCACTGATCTTCAACCTGGGCTTCGGGATGGACCCGCGGGTCGTGGGATGGGCCCTGTTCTTCCCCCGGGTCATCGACGCCTTCGTCGATCCGGTCGTGGGGCATCTCTCGGACATCACGAAGACGCGATGGGGCCGGCGCCGGCCGTTCATGTTCGCCTGCGCCATCCTGAGCGCCCTCTTGGGAATGGCCCTGTGGCGGGCGGAGCCCGACTGGCACTGGTTCGCGCAGATCGCGTACCTGTGCGTCTTCATCACGCTGTACTTCACCGTGGTCATGACTTTCGAACTGAGCCGCAACGCCCTGAGCTTCGAGCTGTCGGACGACTATAACGTCCGGTCGAGGATCATGGCGATCAACAACTTCTGGATGACCGTGCCTCAGCTCGTCGGCGCCGGCACCTACTGGCTGGTCATCCAGTTGTCCAAGGGCGCGCGGTGGGATACGGGAATCGCCGGCTGGGCCGTCCGGTTCCCCGATCTGGGCAGCGAGGTCAACGGCGTGCGGTGGGTCTCGGTGGGAGTCGCCGTCATCATCCTCGTGTTCGGGGTCGTCCCGACGCTGTTCATCAAGGAGCGTTTCCAGGAGTACAACCAGACGCACGTCAGCCTCTGGAAGGCATTCCGGGCCACGCTCAAGATCAGGGCGTTCGTCGTCCTCATCCTCCTGCGGCTTGCCCAGACCCTGGGCACCGTCCTGTACGGGGCCCTGTCCGGTTACATCATCATCTACGTCGTCTGTGGCGGGGACAAATCGCAGTTCTCGGCGGTCATGGGTATCGGCGGCGCCTGGATCGGCTTCGCTTTCACGCTCCTCGTCTGGCCGCTGGCCGCGCCGCTCACGCGCCTGATCGGCAAACGCTGGGGCCTCATCCTGGGCTTCGGCACGACGCTGCTCTGGGCCCTCATCATGCCTCTGCTCGTCCGCCCCGGTTGGATCTGGTGGATCATGGCGTGCAACTTCTTCTTCATGCCCTGGAGCATGATGCAGGGGGTCTTCATGGAGTCCATCAAACCCGACATCTGCGACGTCGACGAAGTCGAGTCGGGCGAGCGCCGCGAGGGCCTGTACTCGGCGGTATTCAGCTTCGTCAACAAGCTGGAGATTTCCGTGGTGGTGCTCGTCAGCGGATACCTGCTCGTCTGGTCGGGCTTTGACACGAAGGCGGCGGCCAAGGGGATCCTGCCGAATCCGGAAGTCCTTACCCGTCTGCTCTGGTGGGGCTTCACGCCGCTCATCTTCTTCGCGGCCGTCGCGCTGGTGATCACCTTCTTCAACCCGCTCACGCCGGCGACGATGGCCAAGGTGCATGCGGAGCTTGAGGTGCGACGCGCCAGACTGCACCTGGTGGAACCCGACAAGGCATGAGATTTTCGGGGATACTGTTTGTTCGGAGGACCCCATGAAAACCGTATCCGGTTCCCGGAAAGGTGGCATCGACGGCACGCCTCCTTGCCGCTAAAGAAGGTTCTGAATAAACGCAGAGACAAATAGCGTCCATTCGTTCACGGAGCGGACGCTCTGGTCTTCTTGGGGCATTTCACTTCTCCCATTTTGCGAGCCGGAGCTTCTGCAGCATCTTGTAGTTTGGGTCCCCGTCAGTCAGCCGAAACCGCGAAATCAGATTTCCATTCTCGTCCCACTCGTCGCGCTCAACAAGGATTCCCAGTTCGTGCAACGTGCGTTTCTTCTGTCCACCATTTTCAAACCACTCAACGCTAACACCGTGCAGGGCATTGCGCCGATAGCTGCTCTCAGACTGCAGACGACCACCTGGATACCATATCCGGGTCTGCCCGTCCTTTATGCCATCGACGAAGGACACCTCGGAGACCAACTCTCCGGTCGGCCCATATTCGCACGCGACCCCGGTGAAAGGGATTCCCCCGCAACTGTAGGAATAGTCGTCGTTGAAGTCGAGACTCTGTATGCTAATGCGCTGCATCGCTTTCACCTCCCGGATAACACAATCACGCCTCCCGTAAGCACCTGGCAATTTTCACAGCATGGAACGACCGTCCCGACCCGATTTGACCACAGTGACACGTTGTACATTTCGAACTCGGACAGATTGGGAGTTCTGGCGACATACACCTTATCTTCCCCTTGTCGGCTTGGGGCCGGGTCTGCGCCGGGTGAGCAGACGCGACAGGCGGCGATGGAGGTCCGCTAGGAAGCTCGGACTTCCTGACGGACGGCCTGTGCGTCCATAGCGCCGCAAACGGTCCGGCACCTGGCCGTCCTCTTCGGCCGACAGAAAGGCTCCCCAATCCGGCACCTCGTCCGCCGGCGGGCCGCCGGCCCGGTCAGAGGGGCGTGACCGCCGTTTCCGGCACGTGTTGACGTTCGTAGGGGCGGCCCCATGTGGCCGCCCGGCCTTTGACGTACCGGTGGTGCTGTGCGCCGTCCCCCAAGGCAAGAACAACAACGGCCGGGCGGCCACACGGGGCCGCCCCTACGGGGCAAAACGGCACGCAGTCACGCCCGGTCACAGGCCCTTGGCCGGCGGCAGCCAGGTGAAATCATACCGCGGCTTCCAGCCCAGGCGCCGGAAGGTGGGCTCCATGTCGTAGAACCTGTCGGCCTCCGGGGCGCCCAGGACGTAGAAGACCTCGTACCCGAGGTCCGGCAACTCGATCGCCAGCCGCGCGGCTTCGCCGATGTCCCGCCGGTCGGTGCAGGGCGGGTTGCGCTCCTGGATGGGCTTGCCGTACTTGTCCACGACGCGGTTCGGGTCGTCGGCCGAGAGGATGTATCCCACGCGAAGGGCGGCCACTTCCAGGCCGTGCTCCCGCTGGAACTGCTCGGCGATGACCTCCTGGCACACCTTCGTGAGGCCGTACAAAGTGGTGCCGCGGTAGGGCATGTCCGTCGTCCGCCGGGGCGGGGCCGGGTGGCCCATGACCACCGACTCGCTGGAGACGAGCACGTACCGCCGCAGGCCGCACTCCAGGCCGGCGAAGAACAGGTTGGCCGTGCCCTTGACGTTCGCGTCGAACGGCAGGCCCGGCGTCTCGTAGGCCCCCGCCTGCCTCGAGGCCATGTGGGCGATGACGATCCCCTGGCATCCCCGGACCGCCCGTCGGCAGGTCTCCAGGTCGGCCACGTCCCCCAGGACCTTCTCGTGCGGGGTCTGCCAATCCACGAGGTCCATCAGCCGCAGGTCGTGTCGGCCGACGAAGGGCTCGATAAGCCCGCCGCCAAGGAACCCGCCTGCGCCAGTGACCAGGACCTTCATGAGTTGTCCCCTACCAACGGAAGAAGCGGTACGGATCATCCCAGGCCTCGGGCTGGTCCACGTAAAGGCCCTCCGACCATCGGCCCTCGGTCGAGGGCGGCGCCACCGGCGTCATGGTGATGTCCGCCAGCCACAGCGTCCCGGTGTTGGAATGCCAGATCTGGAATCGCGTTTTCTTGTCGGCCGTGCCGCTGGATTGCACCAGGAACCGGAATGTGCGCCACTCTTCGACGGGGGTGAAAGACTGGTAGTCCAATAAGGACGTCCATGTCACCGTATTCTGCAAGGCCACGGTGACGGGCTTGCCGGCCATGCCCTCGGCCCTCGCTTTCAACGAGATGCGGTACCACTGGGCGTCTGTCACCGGCACGTCGTGCTGGGCCAACATGACGGTCGCCTGGGGCTTGCCTCCGGTGTCGCTCATCGCCAGGCGCAGCGCCCACGCGCCGGCCTCTCCCATCCGCTGTCGGGTGCAGGTGGCCTGGCGGGACTCGCAGGAGAAGTCCCACTGGTCGGCCATGGTCTCCTGCGCGGCAGCCTTACTGAAGTCGCCGTTGCGCACGACCGATCGGTCGGGCGTCGGCTGGTCTTCGCCCACCGGCATCGAGAAGCGCGAGAGGAGCGGCGTCGGTGCGCTGACCCCCATGTTGGCCAGCAGTCGTGCAAGGGCGAAGGAGGTGCGGCGGTACGTGCGCCTCACGTTGAGCTGCTCGTTGAACGAGAAGAACCACGGCTTGCGGCCGCTCTCAAAGCCCGGGTTGACCAGGAGGTTGCCCGAACCGGCTGCGTCCGCGGAAGGCTTCAACGGGACGTAGTCTCCTTCGTACAGTCGGAACGCGTCGGCTCGGAAGTGTCCGCCCTCCTGGGCGCAGCCGACGTACGCTTGCCAACCTTCCGGAAACGGCTTCTGGCACGGGAAGGTGACGTGTATGTCGGTCCACTGGTCCTGGGGCACGGAGATGGTTGGGCCTTTCACGGCCCGGTCCCAGGGCGACCCGGCCCGCTCCACCTCCAGGTGCAGATCGATCGGCCCGCCGACGCCTTTGATGAACGCGGCGAAGGTGTAGGTCTTGCCGACTTGCGGCGTCACTTTGACGCCCTGCCCGAACTGCACGCCGCCGCCCGCCGTCATCCCCAGGGTCACCAGGGCGCTCTGCTTGCCTTCCATGGCATCCTGGCCGTCGACGACGAATGATGGCACGACTCCCTGCGAGCTGGTGACGCTGTAGGGCGGGAGCTGGAAGAAGACCACATGGGCATTCTGCGCTTGGGCCAGCACCCCGTCGCCAAGAACCGTCGCGCCCGCCGACACCAGGGGCAGCTTCCTGACGTCGCGGTTGTGCACGTCCGCCGGAGCCACTCCCGACAGCAGGGAGTCGGCGGGGGGCCGCTCGAAGTACGAGGCAATGTGCTCGGCCTGCTCCATGCCGACGTGGAACGGCAGGAAGCTGTTGGCTTCCGTTTCGTCCAGACCGAGTGCCAGCAGGTGTCCGCCCGCCTTGAGGAAATCGGCGACGGCCGCGGAGTTCTCGGCCAGTTTCCGCCCGCCGCCCGTGGCCGCGATAAGGGCCTGCTCGGACGAGAGCTTCCCTCCGTCATAGGATTGCACGGGAATGCCCGCGAACTCCAGGTGGCGCCGTGCCGCCGGATTGCCGACGTAGATCGCCTGCCGCCGCACGGGCGGCTTCCAGCCGGCGACGTAGCGGACGAGGTTCCGGGCGAGCGTTTCGGCGGCCGGATCCTGCTCGGTGCGACCCGTCACGTCGAGTTGGCAGAAGAGCACCAACCCCTTGCCGTCGCGGAATTCCAGCAACGGGCTGTACTGAAGGCTGTAGCCTCCATCGAGGATCGGCAGGAAGTCGCCGCGCGCCGGCTTCTCGATCAGCACGGAGGCCACGTTGCCGCGGTTGCCGCAGCGCCAAACCCGCGGCACCTCAATGCCGCACCACTGGACCGCCGGCCCACCGTAGGTCTGGCTCGTGATGTAGTCCAATCGTGGCGGCAGGATCGTGGCCGAGCCCCTCCAGTCGCGGAGGTTCTCCGGATTGAGCCCGGCCAGAAGAGGATGGTCCGGTAGGCGCTGGAAGACTTGCCGCAGGCCGTATTCGGCGATGCGGAAGCCCAACCGTTTCTCGAGCACTTCCGGGGTTTGTTCGAACACGAGGACCCTCAGGCCGTCGCGGACGCACCCGAGGTTCGGCCCGGGGCCGGCCGCCGTCAGCGCCCCCTTGCCCAGCACGAGGATGTCGTAACCGGACAGGGCCGCGCCCGCGTCCACCGGCTGGGCTTCGATCTGCATCGCGGCCAGCAGCCGGGCGGTCTCGCCCTTCGGGTCAAAGACCGCGATTTTCGCAGCCACCGGCCCGGCGGCGGGCTTGGGCAGCACGTGGATCGTGAAGTTGTCCTTCTGCACCTCGCCGCTGCCGAAGACCACCTCGGCGGCGAGCTCGTAGTGCCCCGGCGCGAGGTCCGAGGGCAGCGCCAGACGCAGCGGGACCCGCTCCTGTTGTCCTGTGGCAATCGTCGCCCTTTGGACGCCGCCGACGGCCTTGGGCAGGGCCAGCGACCACCGGCAGTCGGCCGTCACCGTCTCGCGCGAGTTGTTGATGAGGACGATCTGTTTCTCGACCGTTTCGCCGGGGGAGAAATTGTGGTCCTTGCTCGTAAATGCCGCCGGCTTCCCGGCGATGTAGGCGAGCAGCGGCAGGTTGTTCCGCAGGATGGCTTGCCCGTCGGCGGTCGGGACCCAATCGGAGAGCTGGAAGGCCAGGTCCATGCGTTCATACTGTCCGTCGATGTAGTCCGCGCTGAACCCTGGGCGCTGAAGGCCCTCCCAGTCGACCTTGAGTGGCTTGCGGCCCTTATCGACTCCTTCGCGGAGGCGCCAGAAGAAGTCGTGCTCCCAGGGGGAGATGGCCGAGACGCCCCAGGTGCGGAAGGCCCGCCAGTTGGCGGTGAGATACGCGCCGATGATCTCGTGCTGGATGTCGAACACGGTCGAGCCGACCTGGTAAGGGTAGTCCCAACGATGCCAGAGCTTTCCGTTGCGGAACTGTTCGGCCTCCCAGCGGAGGTTCTTCTTCTCCGCCTCGCCGATGCGGTAGGCGCGATCGCCCAGGAACTGCGAACTCCATTCGGCGACGCAGAATTCCCAGGGGACCTCGGCGCTGCCGAACGTCCGGCCCCCTTTGTACCACCCGCGATACATCGTCCAGTCCCAGGTACACGGCACCATGTACTCGCAGGTGAACAGCGGCTTCGCGCCCCGCGTGGCCCAATGCTCGAACCAATCATCGAGTTCCTGCGCCGGGGCCATGTTCGTGTAGAAATTCATGGTGTGCATCGAGCTCAGATTCCCCGACGAGTGGTGATACACGATGCGGCCGGGGTCCAGCCTGGCGACAATCGCTTCGGCCGCAAGGGCCCCCTTGACGTTGTTGGCGGACCACTGGCCCCGGGCGCTTTGGAGGCCGTCGATCAGGTCCGGGTTCATGTCCTCGTCGTACCCGGTCGCGTTGTGGCTCATCGAGTAGAAGACCACGCAAGGGTGGTTCCCCGCCACGCGAACATAGAACCCGGCGTGGTACGCGTAGCCGTTCTTTTCCGGCGCACCGGGCATCTGCCAGTCGTATTGAGCGAAATGGGGCTGCGAGAGGGCCACGAGCATCCCGACGTCGTCCGCCGCGCGCAGGATCTCTTCGAAACTGAGGTGGGTTCCCGGCTCGCATCCATAGTTGTGGGTGTAGACGAAGTTGATGCCGATGCGCTTCAGCCGCAGCAGGCTCTCTTTGGCTCCCTCGTAGCTGGCCGTCAAGGCGCTCACCTGGGCGTTGTCCAGCGGCAGCGCCGAGAGGAAGACCCGCGTGCCGTTGAGGTAGAAGTCGCGGCCGTCAATCCACAGCTCGCGGAAGCCGAACCGCACCGGCCCCGCGGCGTCCAGGAGATTGCCCGCGTCGTCAACCAACGACACCGCCGCCTCGTGGACGTGTTGCGGCGTGTGCAGGTCCCAGAGTTTCTCGGGTTTCCAGTTCTCGGTCAGTTCGAGGCGGCCGCCCTGGAGGTCACCGGCTTCCAGCGCCTTGGTGGTGAACTCCCGGACCGTGCGGCCACCGTCGGTAATCGCCGCACGCAGCGCGTATCGGGTGTGCGGCGCCGGATTCTGCAGCGCCGCGCTCAACGTGATCTGGCCCTTGCGCACCGAAGTGCCGACCTTGACGTCGCCGATGCGGGCACCCGCCGGCGCTCCGACGAGCCACACGTCGCCGCACACCCCGCGCCGTTCGACCTTGCCGATGCCGCCCCGAGCCGCGTTCGTGTCGTTGAACATGAGCATGACTTCCCGCAGCGGCCGGGCGACGACCCGCAGGCTGAGCACGTGCTGGCTCCCCGGTTGGCAAACGGATGTGAGATCCACCTCGCCGGCCGGAAACTGCGCTTCGCCGGCTTTCTTGTCGTCGACGAAGACGGTGGCGCTGGAATTGAGGTACTCCAGGCAAAGGCTGACGCGGCGGCCCGCCCATTCCTGCGGCACGCTGATCTCACGCTGGTACCAGGCCGCGCCCAGGTCGCCGAGTTTCGCACCCTCCCAGCTTGGATGGGCGTAGACCGTCTGGCAATCGTGTTGCATGTAGTCGCTGGCGCCCGGCCAGCAGCCCGGGACTTTGAAATAGCCCCAGCGGCCCGCCGGCACCGCATCCGTCTTGTCGGCCGGCTGCCACCGCCACAAGCCGTTCATGCAGATTCGCTCGCGGGTGGGCGTCGCCTCGCGGTGCGCGCGCTTCAGGTCCCAGACGGCACGGACACCCTCCGGCAGCGGGGCGTCGTCCGCGGGCGAAGACGCGCTGGCCGACTCACCAGCAACCAACAGCCCGACCATGCACACAAGGCTGCTTCCCATGCATGTCGCCACAAGCCGTTTCATGCTCGCCTCCAAATCAAGGGCGCCCGGAAGCCCAAAATAGACCCCCGGCACCCACCATACTACCCCCATACCGGGCGGATGGCCATCCTGGAACTCAAGGCTGCCCGCGAATGGTCACTCGCCCCGGCCGCCCGCGCCTTGGAGGCGGCCGTCGGAGAGTTTGAGGAAGAAGACGTCGCCGTCCACCGTGCGGCGCTCCTCGGCCAGGCGCACGAGGCGCGGGAGCGAGTGCCGCGCGGCCACGTCGCAGTTCGCCGGCCGGGACCGCCAGTCCATCAGGTCCTCAATCCGGCCATCGAGGTCGGCGCTCCCGGTGCGGGCCTGGAAGGAGAACGTGCTCACGTAATCGAGGTGCTTTCGGATGGCCCAGGCGGCGATGGTGAAATTGCGGTGGATGTCGCGGGAGGCGCTCGTGAGTTTGCGGCGCTGGTGCGGCAGAAGTTCCTTGTCCTCGGAGCGGAGGCGGCCCGTCGGCGGCTG